>JACCDY010111586.1_pt1 | contig 11365 bp, 9 predicted proteins | sample 7446391 | NCBI WGS metagenome assembly JACCDY01 (sample SAMN15323451, study PRJNA562643) | freshwater metagenome | isolation source: river surface water | place: USA:Blue River Watershed | collected 2017-08-18
ATATTTTGTGTGATGATCCAAATATTCTTCGATTTTGTGAATTTATAATTGAGGGACTCTGTGAAAAGACAGGTGTATCTATCACAACACAAGAATTAATCAATATTATTAAAGATTCAATGATAAAAGCAAAGAGCATATTATCTCCTCCACAATTTATTGAAGCAAAGAAACGTTTATTAATGGACGAAGATGGTTTACCTGAAAGAACCATTAAAGAATTAGAGATTAAAGGATATTTTAAACAATTATATGATCGTTATTATCGTATAAAATGGCGTTCAATTGTAGCGTCACGCTTTTTAGTCTCTGTTCAAACGGCTTTACCTACATTTATTCGTAGTCCATTAAAAGCAGTTGGTAATTTTATCTCATTTGATGGTAAACATGGTATACAATATTTAGGAGAGATATTTGGTATATTAAATTTTGTATCATTTGGTGGAAAAGAATCATCGATGAATGAGAGGAGTACATTTGAGACAGAGATTGAAAAGTGTTATAAAGAATTTATTCAACTTCCTCATATTCGTGAATTTTATCGTAAAAAAGCACAATATGTAAAAGAATTAAAAGATAAACGTTCATTAACATTAGATGGTGATGAACCAATACAAATTCGTATGCCCATATATAAACGAGTAGAACCTTTACCAGAAGATTTTGAAGAAAAATTATTAAAATCGAAAAATATGAATGAATTTGAAAAACAGATAGAACATTTAATACAACGTATTTATTATTTAGGTCAAGAGATGAAACGAATTATTCGTGAGACAATAGATAAAGATCCACTTATTGATCAGACATCACCTTTTGTTGAAAAATTTTGTTGTTTAGAGACTCTTGACGATTATGTAGATTATTATACCTATATTCAAATTAAATACCCGAATCATGAAAAAGAATCCATATATCAATATATTGATGAATCGAAAAAATTATATAATATATTTAATCATATCTATTTAAATAAAGGTTCAATTAGTTTCTTTACATTAAGAGGTGAGCAATTAACACATTTTTTGATAAATCCGATTATAGTATTAAATCCAGAGACTGTATCACAATCGATTATACAAGAGACATTTTATTATTATGTAAATACGGGTAAATATGTAGGAACATTGAGAGATTATATTGGGAGTGGTTTAGAAGCAAAAGATGTGAAGAGTGGATTAACTCGTAAAGAGATAGAGAGTAAAGAGTATACAAAAGAAGAATTTCAAAAATTATTAAGTGAGATTGTAAAAAAGAATACAAAAATACCTGTAAAAAAAAATACAGAGAAAGAGGAAGAGATGAAGATACGTTTATTAGAATTTAAAAAGAGTGCACAAGAAAAACTTCGTTCAGATATATCAGTATTAGTTCAAAACATAGCATCTGTTTTAAATAAGACGATGGATACCCAATTTATACAAAAATACATCCGATTCATTGAAAATATGGGAATCTTTACAAAAGATTTTGTAGACCGTATTTCGCCCGATTTAGAATTTGATGAAAAGATTAACCCTGAACATAAACGTTTTGAAATAAAATCTCAACAATTAAAAGACGAATATCGTCTTTTGTATATTAAACGTGTTTTTAATGATTATTTCCGTAAATATTTATCATTAATTCGTCATAATTATAATCCAAAAGAATTAGAAGAATTAACTTTTGTGACAAAAGATGTATCTGAAGAGATGGTAAATGAGATAGCTTTAGAACAATTAAGATTTAGACCTTATTTTGAACCAAATATTCAACCCTTCTTTAAAGATTTGTCTTTCCAATCAACTTATCAAGATATTGAGAATATACATGGTAAGAATTCTATCTTTAATTTTACAAATAAATTATATGAAGGTGAAATTATTTATCATTCATCATTTGATATTAATGATGCATCATTAGTTATTTTACATTTATTGGTAAAAGAGTTAAATCAGTTAATTATGTGTGTACGAGAAGATAAGATGATGAAAGAAAAGATGATGGAGAAGATGAGAGATATGGATGCTGAAGAGATGGAGAAGATGATTATAGATATTGGTTCGAAGAAGTGTAAAGCGATATGTGAATTTATGTTAACAGTCTTTTCATTGGTAGAAAGAGATGAAAAATTATTAAGTTCTTGTTTTGAAAAACTATATATTTATAAAAATTCTTTGATACGTCAAGTTCAATTAAAAGCAAAGAAGAATTTAGAAGATGAATTAGAAAATACAGATAATTTCTTTATGAAAGTTTATAATATACAACAAATGAAGACTCAATCAGGAGCTCGTATAGGAGAAGTAGAGGAAGAATTAGAGAATGAACAGAGTGAATTTGATAAAGAGATGGATAAAAATGATAAAGAAGAGGCTATACAAGACCGTCTTCAAAAGATATCCCAAGAGAAGGGACGTCCTTTATCAGAAGATGAAAAAGCAGAATTAACTCAAATGGTCATGAATGAGATAGAGAATGAAGATATGTTAGATGAAGAAGAGAATCAATTAATGAATGTCATTGATGAAGATACTGCTGAAGATACTTATGAAATATTAGGAGATGGTGATTATGGTGATGTAGTTCAAGAACATGATGGGGATATTTAATTTATTTCTTTCGAAAAGTTTTAAAGAATTTTCCAAAAAAAACATTTTATACACCACCTTACCTTTTCATTTTATCCTTTTACATTTTTATTTTATTTTTGGATTTCTTTAAAAAATACAAAATATGTAAACCGCTATGTTCTATAAGAGCCATATATATATATTCAAATTTTTAAAGAATGAATATTTTTATTTTTAATTTTTATTTTTTCATTTAGGAAAAGTATAAAAAAAATGAATTGATTTTGTGATTGAGGGAAATGAATGAATATAAAAAAATAAGATATAAAGAGAATAGTTATATAAAATGGAATTAACGGAGAAAGAGAAGAAGGATAGAGAGAGGAAGAATAGTTTAAAATTTGTGTATCACGATGAGTTACCAAAACCAACACCGGCGCGTTTAAAATATTTAAGAGAACAGGTTAAATATTTAAAGACGATACCACAACCTGAACAGAGAACTCCAGCATGGTATGCGATGAGAGAATCAATGGTGACAGCATCTGACTTTGGTAGTATTATGGGTGATTGTCCTTATAAAGATAGAGAGAGTGTATTAATGGGGAAGGTAGATGCGAATCAGAAGTTTTTTAAATCACCAGCCATGGAATTTGGTACAAAGTATGAAGAGGTAGCGAATATGATTTATCAGAAGAGAAATAATGTAGTAGTACATGAATTTGGTTGTATTCGTCATCATACATATTCATTTATAGGTGCGAGTCCAGATGGTATCACGGATGATGGAGTGATGGTAGAGATTAAGTGTCCGACAAGTCGAGAGATAACGGGTATTCCTCCTAAATATTATTGGCATCAGATGCAGGGTCAATTGGAGGTGACAGAGTTAGATAGATGTGATTTTTTGGAGTGTAAATTGGTAGAGATATCGGAGGAGGAGTATTTAAAGGAGAATTATAACGGTGATTATTCATTAAATCGGTATGGAATGGAGAAGGGAGTAGTAGCGGAGGTGTATAATATGATGTCAAGAACTACAACATATGAGTATAGTCCGATAGGAATACATGACAAGACGTATTATGGATGGAAGAATGCGGTAGAGAAACCATATATAAATCATAAGACGATAGCAGTCTCATGTTATACATATTGGATATTGGAGGAGGTATCATGTATTCCAGTATATAGGGATCAGCATTGGATGTATCGTTCATTGCCACATTTGGATAGTTTTTGGAAGGATGTATTAAAATATAGGAAGGATGGATTAGTGAAGTGTAAGGAGTATATAGCGGAGATTCGTGAGAAGAGAAAACAAGAGAAGTTAATGGAGAAGGAGAGAGAAAAACAAGAGAAAGAGAAGGATAAACCGGAGAAGGTAGTAAAGAAGAAGAATGGAGACCGTGATATTACGGATTTTTTACAGGTGGAGTCTGTCATCAAGAAAGAAAAAAAAGAAGAAGAGTTTGTTCTTCCGGTAGAGAAGAAGAAAGTAGTATCGAAAAAAGAGGAGATCATCAATGAAGATGAATTAGAGATTGAAGGATGTTTATTTTCGGAGGAAGATTTAAAACCCACAATTATTTATGAAGATGAAGAAGATGAAGTTTATGAAGAAGATTTTAATTTTGGAGAATTAAATCTGATAAATCAGAAAGAGTTATTTTCAGATGAATTATTACAAGAAGTACAATCACCAGAGAAGAAAGTAAAAAAACTTTCAACACCAAAAGTAAAGAAAGATCCTCTTTATTTATTTGCGGATGATTAATTTTTTTATATTTTTATTTTAATTTTTTAATATTATTATTTAATTTATTATTAAATAATAGAAAATGAGTCGTTCATCAAATAATGCTAGAATAGCCCAACAAATAGAAAATGAAAATTTGAATATGAATTTAACAAGAAGAATTCAAAATGAATATAATTTGTATGGGATGAGTCCAACAGAGAATCGTTTAGTATCCAATCAAAGAAAAGAAGAGATGAAAAAAAGTATGAATCAATTTTTTGAAAAGAAGAAGAGACAGAATAGAATAAATTTATTGAATACAGTAAGAGAAGAAATAAATTTATACAATAATTCCCCTATTTTAAATAAACTACCAGAAAATCATGAAAATAAAAAATGGATTGAAAGTGAATTAAAAAAATTAAAAGAAGAGAATAGAAGAATAAGGGAAGAGAAGAGAAGATTCAATGAAGAGAATAGAAGATTAAAAGAAGAGAAGAGAAGAATAAATGAAGAGAATAGAAGATTAAAAGAAGAGAAGAGAAGAATAAATGAAGAGAAGAGAAGAATAAATGAAGAGAAGAGATTAAATGAAGAGAGAAGAAGAATCATTCAAGAAAAATTAAAAAATATTAATAGACAACAGAATGAAGCAAGAAAAAGAGATCCAAAATATTATCCTGGTAATGAATATTTTGAAATAGCTCGTGAAAAAGCTAGAAGAGGAAACTCTCCTTTCCTTGGTACAAGATAATAATATTTTTAAGTCATTCACTTATTTTTTTTTAATTTTATATTTTATAAATAATTTTTTTTTATAAAATAATATACAAAAAAGAAGAAATAAAATATATTTAACGTTTTCCACCACCATAGAAAGTATTGTTGGAAGGATTTTGGTAGATGAATAACCAGCTGTTTTCGCCACATAAGTTGTCGACGGTATAATTGGAAGGCCAATAATTGGGTTCGAGAGGTTCTTCCATAGAGCTCCAGCGGGTACCGGGACAGAATTTGGGGTCAACATTCTTTGGAATAGCACCTTGTCCTTTTTCATAATAATAAACACCTTCTTCATTCCATTTATTAATAGGAGGAGCTTTACAAGGATATTCACCTTTCCATGTAGGTTCATCCGGTAATGATATCCATTTATTATAATTCTTAGCATTTGGATAAATAGGTTGTTTATCACCTTTAATTCTAGAAAAGTATAAACTCTGATCACTTGTTCCTCCCATTGTACCCTCTCCTTCACCAACTTTTAACATAGGATAAGGATACATATCTTTATGATAATTTACAACTAATGTACTATTCTGTATCTTTACTGAATTTACATATAAATATTGTATAGGTAATGGTTCTTTTTCACTAAACATACCTTTAGGATAATTACTTGCATTCATGGTTGGTATCGATTCACCTGGTGGTGGTATTATTTGATCTTGAACATCATAACCAATAAAATAGGTAGGGAAGAGATAAGGACTCTTCTTAACACCATAACTTCCAAGATATTTTTTATCAACAAATTTTAATACATGTACCCACAATTTAATCTCAAAATAATGTTTTTTATCCCATAAAAATAATTCATATTTTATCTCTTCATTATCATGTTTATCTGTCCATACTTCAACATCACCATAATTTGTAGGTGCATAATGATAAGTATTTTCACTATCGAGAAGAGGAATTATTTTTTGAGTAATCTGATCTAAATCGAGACGAAGACGATCACGAGTTGTAGATTGGGTATAAGATTGATGATTGGTCATACCTTTTAATTTAATTTTTTTACGATTATTAATTTGATTTAATGCATGAAGTAAACGTTTCCATTCAAATTGAGTCTTATTTTCTCTTATCAAATTAGGTCCATCTGGTGAATAAAGACTCTCTTCTTCTTCTACTATATTTTTATTTTGAAGTCTTTTTTTCTCATCTTCATTCTCCTCTTCAATCTCCTCTATTGCTCCCTTATCATCATCATTATCTTCTTTCTCATTAAAATACTTTTTAATCGGTGAAAATAAAGGATTCTCAATTAATTTTTTTCTATGTTGAACTGAATAATATATCACATATAGTATAATGATAATCAATAATATATATATCATTGTTTGATGATTGATATTCATTCTTTATCTATATCTACTTTAGAATAATAAATTTATTCATTCATTATTCTTACAAAAAACAAAAATATATAAAATAAAGATTTTTTATTTAAATTTATTTAATAATCTCTTTCTACGTTCACGTGTCTGTATCTCCTCTTTTGTTAACTTTTTCTCATCCTCCATATTCTCAACTAAATAATCTCCCATCTCATTCTTCTTTAATATCTTTATTGTCTGTATCTCCCCCGTCTCTTTCGATATCGTTATCACCTTCTTCCATACCATCTCTTCTTTCTCTAACATCTTTTTTAATTTTTCCCTCTCCTTCTCCTCTATCTTTATATTTCTCTTCTCCATATAGTTTTCAATCTTCTTCTCTATCTCCTCTTTTGTCATCTCCTCCACCTTCTTAATTATCACCTCCTTCGTCTCTTCTTTTGTCCTAAATAATTCATCCGAAAAAATATCTAACTCTTCATCATATACAGTCTGTACCTCTTTAAAATCTTTATTTGCTGACTTATTACGATTCATCATAATTTGTTTTCGCATCCTCTTCATATAATCAATCACATCGATCTTCTTCTCTACCATCACTTTCTCCTTCTTTTTATATTCATCTGCCTCATATCCTACTCTCTCAAATTCTTCTTCACGAACCTTTTTCATTTGATCTATCATTAGTTCTATAAACATCTCTGATGCATCTTTATAATAACCTGTCTTTTCCATTTTTTTTATTCCTATTCTCTCTTCTCCCTTTTCCTTTATATACCTTTCCATTTTCATTTTTTTTTAATTCTTAGAAAATGAATCTCTCATTCTACTAATTTTTCTAATAAATCCTTTACACAGAAATCCAAAAAATACTTCTTATCTTCCCTTCGAATATATATCTTATGTTCTAATACATAAGTATTATCAATCGTCATCTTTATTAAATTTCCATATTTCTCATAAAACCATAAATCTTTCCTCATTACCCTCTGTAATTTCATCATATCACTCATCTCTTTTATATCCATCTTATAAAATAATATATATTGTCTCCATTCATCTTGCTTTAATTCATCTATCGGAGGTAAATCTTCCAGTAAATGTATATTCCATATATCATATTTATACGTCTTCTGAATCTGTAAATCATCTCTCTTTTTATTACTCTTAATAATACAATCATTCCTGTCTCTTCCATAAATAAATAGTTGGTACAAAAATTTCTTCTCATTCATCATCTCTTCCGATATAATCTTACATTTTGATATATCTGTATGATATACATAAATATCTATCTCCTCATTTCCCCAATCTTCCCTACCATATATCTTCTCCTCTTCTTTCTCTTTTTTGATCATTGGTATATATTCAATATTTTTCCAACTTATTTCTTTTCGCTCTTCTCTTTGTATCTCTTTCTTTTTAACTTCGTTGATCCCCTCTTCATCCTCTTCTACTTCCCCTTTAATAGTAATAATCTCTTCTTTATTATTTTCTATTTTAAAATCATCCATATTCACCTTCTCTATCTCTTCCAAAACATCCATCTTTTTAATCTCTTTCTTCGAGTCCTTTTTTGTATATTTTCTCTTCTTCTTCTCATCTACCACCACTTCTATAGGTTTCTCTTCAATAACTACATTTGGTGTCTCTTGAACAACCACATTAGGTGTTTCAACTTTTACTTTTTTAGGTCTTCCCATTTTTTTATCCTTCTTTATATTATTTTTTTTATATTGAATTTCATTCTCTCAAATACAAATAATGTCTTTTATAGGATTTTTCAGAATCTTTATAAAGAAGATGAAGAATAACAGGTAAATTAGATTCTTCTCCTCCAATTTTTTGTATTAGTTGATATCTTTTATCTTTAATCATATTCGAACATGATTCTATCTTTTTTTCTTTTCGATTCCATCTTTTACATACCCTTTGATAATTTGGAATTTGAAAAATCTTATAAAATGCATATAACTCCGTCATTCCTCCCCATCTTGTTGGTATATATACTTTTTTCATAATAGGACATCCTTTTTTATTATATTCTCCACTTTCCTCCTCAAAATAATCATCATCTCCTGAAAATATCTCATATAAGAGATGATATGTTTCTAATGAATCTATCTCTTCATGATCCATAAATAATAAATCTTCAACTGTTCCTTCTATATTCATAAATTCATCTAATGTATCCTTAGCATGTTCAATAATCCAATCTTTTAATACTTTTTGTAAACTCTTTGCTGCTTCTCTTTCATTTAAATCTTTTCGATAAAAAATTATAGAAAAATAAGGATGATGATTGATCATCTTTTGTTTATCTACAATAAATCGAATAATACTTCTATACATACATGATTCATCTACTTTTACATTAATTTCTTTAAATCTCTTTGAATCTTCCGTCTCTTCTTTAAATTTTTCCATCTTCTTTTTTATTCTTCTCTATACACTTTTCTTTATATATAAATCATTCTTATACAATATAAAAATAATTAGATTAAAAAAAATAAATGAATTTTAATTCTTTGGTTTTCCTTTACCAACTTCAGTTCTACATACTGGACATTTAACACTTTGGTTTAATAACCATGGTTTTAAACATCCATCATGGAATAAATGTCCACAACATGTTTTTGATACTGAATCTCCTTCTTTAAACGTATCCGTACAGATAATACATTCACGATTCTCCTCCTTCTTCTCTTCTGAATCTTGATAGACAAAATGTTCTAATTGACTTTCAAAATCTTCTTCACTTAAACATACTTTTACATCATCATAAAAACCACCTTGACCATTACCAAATTCAAAATGTCCCGTTCCAAATAAACTTGTCATTAAATTTTCCAATACCTCCATACTTGCATTATTTTGTAATATCGAAGGATCATGAAGTGGGAATCGAACTATACGCGGTTGGCCAAATAACACATTATTCGCTGAATAAATAGGTCTCTGATGTATTGGTTCTTCTTCTATTACCTCTTCTTCAACTTCTTCATCTTTTGTCTCTTCATCATCCTCTCTATCCGGAACTTCTTCTTCTTGATTATTTAATACTGATGTCTCAATCGATATATTCAAAAATGGATTATTCATCTCATTCAATAAATTCGTCTCAAATTGTTGTAAAATCGGATTTTCATTCAATATTCCAGATAATCTTACTCTTACTTGATCTCCTCTTCTACTTCTTTCTACATATTGATTTACAACATTTACTAATGATGATAATTCACTTTCAATAATATTTTCAATATTTGATACCTCTTCCTCCGTTCGTTCTTCTTCTTCTTCTTTTTCATCTGCAACTTTTGGTTGAATCTCCTCTTCTTGTGGTGTTGACTCTTCTTGTGGTGTTGACTCTTCTTGTGGTGTTGACTCTTCTTCTTCTTGTTGATTTCTAGGTATGTTTACATTTGGAGTAACTACATTTTGAGCTGAAAAGAGTGTATTTTGAAAACCCCTTAAAAATTCAGGTCTTAATAGATCAGACATTAAACTTCTAGCAAAACTCCCTTGATGAAATGTAATATTTGAATGTTGAAGTGGTATTGGAGGTGGCATAAAATTAGGACGATTCATCTGTTCAATATATCTCTCCGTCTCCTCACACTGAATATAACGATTAAATTGTTCAATAATCAAATTCTCTTTTATTACATTTCCCTTCTCATCTCGTTTACGATCATAAACTACTATCTTCTCTATCTTCTTCGTCTTTAACTCTTCCCTCTCCTCAAAATTATCCCATTTGTCTAAAAATAACATCTTCTCATCTCCAATGATATATTCCAAACCTTCTTCAAAAAATACTTTCGTATATTCTATATTATAAATCATCAATGATACTTTTGATAAAATATCTTCCTGAATTTTACCAATCTTTTCCTTTCTTTTAAATTGAAAATCAAACTTATACTCATTGTACATGAGTTCCACCTTTCGTTCTAAATCATTATTCATTCTCCTAAATTATCAATTCTATTCTTTTTTTCATTTTTTTCTTTATATTCAATAAAAATATAAATAATAATATAAAAAATTAAACATATTCTTTTATCTGCCAACACATAATACATTTTTTATCATAAGGACTATTTAAATTATCATCAGGTACACTTATGAAATAAGGTGGTGAACCATTTATACTATTAATATCTGCAGGAGATGTACAACCAAAATTATCTGTAGATAGACAATCCATCTGTTCTTCACCTTCCATACAATCTTCACAGTTACCTCCTATAATTGATTTTCGAAAACATTTTTTGGGATTTAAATGACATTCTTCACAATCTTTTAAATTTCTCTTCATTCGATCAAACTTCACACAATCTTCATAATCACATTTTGAACTACAATTATCTACTTCCAATATCTCCTGTGGTATCGTCATTCGTGTGATTGTACCCTTCATTAAATTATTCGTTAATAATCTTCTTAAATTTTGAAGTGATATTTTTTTCGGTTCATTCTCATATTTTTCTTTGACAAAAGGTTGATTCGCCCTATAAAAATAATAGATAAGTCGAAGAATAATCAATATAACAATAAAAAGAAAGAACCATTTATTTTTGAATAATTCTATAAAATGTAAAATATCTTTTTTTTTAAGCACCATTTCAAATACTACTACTATTAGTATTTAATAAATTTTAGGCCAACACGTTTGACATTCATATAAAAATGGATCTCTCGGTCCTTTTCCATCACAACCATACACATCCTCACATGATTTTAACATTTTGCATTTTTCACAACTTCCTCTGTATGGTATATAACATAAACCTCTACTTTGACATTTCTTACACATATCATATTTCTTTTTCTGTTCATCATATTCTTGACATATTCGTCGGTCACACATCTCACTACAATTCTTCTTTGTATATTTATCAATATTCTCTCTCATACTTGGTATATTCATATCTATCTTTGTC
>JACCDY010588101.1_pt1 | contig 11364 bp, 7 predicted proteins | sample 7446391 | NCBI WGS metagenome assembly JACCDY01 (sample SAMN15323451, study PRJNA562643) | freshwater metagenome | isolation source: river surface water | place: USA:Blue River Watershed | collected 2017-08-18
CAAAACTCCCCAACGAAACCCCGCAATACTTCAACGACCAATGCGTGATGGGCTCCTTGGCGATGACTTCGTTTGTTTTGGAGTAAAGTCACAGCTCGATCCAAAGCCATATTTTTATCTCGTTCTGCTTCACGACATTTTGGTTTGTTTGGGCGCTCGTTTTTTGGTGATGATCCCAGCATCCTGCAATTTTCTACCCAATGGATCTGCTGCAGCAACCGTGGTTAAATCTTTCTCTAATCCCAATACGAAGAGTACTTGTAAATAGCTCCCAATAGCAACAGTAGGACTACCTTGCTCAATATTGTAAATGGTCTTTCTACCAAGACCTGTACGCTCTGCGATTTGCTCTGCACTCAATTTTCGACGCAAGCGAGCCAATTGTATATGCTCACCTAAATCTTTTAAAATCTTCAGGTTTTTAGGCAATATTGAGGGCGCTGTTTTCATTTAACTTGTCTTATAGAGGACAAATATAGATTAAAAAATCCTTTTTATGACAAGTTATTTTAATTTGCCTTAAAGATTTCGGATGTTTTCAAAACGAACGTCAATGAAATTTTCACCCTCGAAAATGATGATTAAATTGCCCTTAAAATCCTTGAGAAATCCCTATGTTGAAATTCAATGAGCGATTGTAAAGAGGGATAGATCTGGTATCGGCCTGCATGTTGCCTTTTCCGTGATTGTAGCGAAAGCCAAGCGATACATTGGCATTGTTTCCGATGGGAGCCTCAACGCCTAGGCCACCGCAAAATCCATAATCGTACAGATTCCTAAATTGTGTGATGTCAACCATCATAAACGTAATGCCTTCACTGGTCGCTTGGCGCTCGGTAGACGTCGCCCTTGTCAAGAGCCCTCCAAAGGCACCGGCATCAATGAAAAATTTGGCACTTTTGCCGAATTGAGCCCTAATCTGCAGGGGTGCGGTGATGTAGTTGTTAGCCACACTTACATTCATAGGTCCCACATGAACGCCATTAACATCGGTGATGGGGAAGGCGCCACGGTATCCACCTTTGCGTTCATAGTTTACTTGTGTTCTTACTGATATCCATCGGTCTGCGTTGTATTGGGCTGAGAAACCGGCGCAATACCCCATGGTGGGGGTGAATAAAAAATCAACGTTTTGGCTGTGGATTGTTGTCAAAGATGGTCCCGCTTCTATTCCCATTTGCCATTTGCTGGTTTGAGCATTTCCTGATTTCGCAGCGAAGATTGCGAACAGACCGATTGTGTATTTTTTCAAGGTTTTCATTTTGGGTTGGTTATTGGGTAATAATTTTAAGTAAAGGCTAAAATTTTGAAATCATGTGCCTTGCGACCGGTTTTCGATGAATAATTATCCATGTTGCCCTTGCTGTAAATAATCCTAAATCGGTGCCGGGAATAATTTGGAAAAACTATCCGAAACTCTGTTTACGTTTGTTTGGTATATATGGAGGGGACAGATGTATAGTTAATTGTTCTTTAAAACGATGATTTTTTGGGTACTTATGCGATCTGCGAATTGGGTGCGAACGAAATAATTGCCGGCGGGGAGCTTTTCTGTATTTAATGTAGTTCTAATTGCCTTAGGTGTTTGCTCAATAACGATTTGTCCTTGCATGTTCATCACAAGGATGGTTTGTATTGGTTGCTTGGCCTCAATATGCAAAATACCTTGATTGACCGGATTTGGATACAAAGCAATCAAGTGGCTTTCAATTTCATGTTTCGCAAGTTCTGGTATACAAACTTTTACAATCCACATATTCTGTTTGTACACAGCCGTTTTTAACGACATGTTGTTAATAGATGTGATAATCTTGCCGGGATAAGCAAACAAGTTGAATGTGGCTGATTCTCCAGTTAAATCTGAGAAGAGACACTTGTAATTTTCTGTATTTTGTGACCATTTGTAGTATATTGAATCTCCTTTAACTGAATAAATCACATTCATGAATGTTGGATTTGCGTTTTTTTGCGGTGAGTATGTGATGCCATTGAATTTGAACATACTGTCAGTGCTCGCCGTGAGTGTAAATTCATTGGGTGAAGATGCAAAAAACCCTGTGCGTACTTTCGTATATTCAGAACTGTCTTCGAAAGCTTTCAAGTTGGTTAATCTGAATGAGGTATCAAAAATGGCCAAGGCATTTCGACGAGGTATAGCGTTAGACATTAATCTCAAATTGTTGTCATATAGGTTCTGTCCAGCGTTGTTGTGAGGGAAATAAAAACGATCGTTGGCATAGAAAAAACTCTGTTTCATCCCGATGGGACGAACTGTACTCGGACAGCCTATTGTGTAACTTGATACTATTTGGTTGTTATTTTCTTTGAGAACAAGAAAGTCGTAACCATCTAAATTGGCACCAGGCATACGTTTACGGAGTGCGTTGGAATACGATTGGTTGGTACTTGGAACGGTAATGGATTTGTAGTATTTCAGAAAGTAATAAAATCCATTTGGTGTGGAAAGCATGCCATAACTCGAAATGTCACTGCTGTTTTCGGCAAGTAGTTGCTTCTGAATGATATCGAATTTGCTGTCTAACTGCAGAGAATAAATATCAACCACGCTTGTTGGCTTGATGGAATCGCCGTTGTTCAAATAAACGGTCTTATCGAATATCATCAACATCGTTGCGCCTGACTTCGTGCAATGAATGTCGTTCTCCCCTTCCCAAATTCGTTGATTGTTGGTTGTTTCTGCGATTTTGACAAATTCTACATTACTAAGGTTGGAATCAATTCTTACGATACCAGTAACCGATTTATTCGTAGCGTTGATACTTAATTTGTTGTTGATTTTGTATATTCTATTATAGGTGGTCAAGACATAGCACAGACCGCCGGAAATTGGATCTAAACGTAGGTTGGGGCTTGTATATGGCATGGGCAAAATCAAGTCGATTTGCGCCACGATATCGCCTGCATTGTTGTATTTGAAAATCAAACATTTGTATTCAGGCGACGTGTTTTGTGTATATTTTTTCTGATCGATTGCAATGGAGTCCTTATACCAAACACCTTTGTACGTAAAGGCGCCGTTGTGCGTCAATTCTGGCGTGACGTGCATCATTTGCTTGTCGTAACTGATATTTAGGTTGTATGATATGCATTGGCCGGTTAATCGACCAGCCAAAAATGAAATAGCGGCAAATAAAATATAGTTTTTCATGTGAATTGAATGTTTGATTATTATGGTATGACTAGAATTAGTTTAAAGATTGCAAATGCCAACATGCTGAAAATTTATCAATGGCAATTATAGGACATGAAAAATAAACAGCATTGATGAAAAGTAATCAAAAAAACACCAATTATAATACACTGTATCACTCCACCACCCACTTGATTTGATTTCCGGCGCCTTCTATTTCAATCAAGTAGATTCCCGAGGTTGGTGCTTTCAAGACACTATTATTTTCTCCTTTTTCGATGCGATGCGAGGACAATTTGCTTCCCACCGCGTTGTAAACCGTGATGCTCCTAGACTTGTTATTGCCTTCAATATTCAGCATCACCTCGTTGCCTGCGCCCGTTGGGTTGGGGTAAAGGTTCACGGTGAGATTCTCACCCAGTTGGTTTGTGCTAAGCAACCTTGCACTCACCGCGCCCAAACTGATTGTGTCGCGACAGCCGCCAGACACGCCAATCAACCTGGGGTAAAACTTGCCTGTATCGTTGTAGGTGTAACTCACAATTGCACCCCAAGCCGTATCCTTGGGCGATTGTTTGGTGTCCCCAAAAATCCACTTGTATTGAGTGGCTCCCGAAATGCTGTTCTTGCCATCGAAATTCACAAACAATGGCACCTTGCCCGATGTGACACTCAACGAACCGCTCAAATTCAACACAGCTGTTGCGATACTGATCTTTCCTTCACTCTGATAATCGCAACCCGCCGCATTCTTGCTGTGTTTGTTCACCGTGAACGTGCCCGCGCTAGAGTTCCTGGGGTTGATTCTACCCATACTGTCGATCGCCAAACCAGATGTGGGAGAATACCATACGCCGGCGCTGGTTGACTTGAATGCAACAGGGGCATCCCACAACTTTGCCTCTTTACAAATGCCATCAACACTACCCAAATCCGCTTTCACGGTATCCGACACCCAGAACGAATCGACATAGTTAAACGCACAACCCGTCTTGCTATTCTGATAGAGATAGTTCAGAACCAACTGCTGGGGATAGGTTTTCAATGAATCAAGTCGTACCGAGGTTACCGCATTCAGCATTGAACCATCCAAGTGCCATTTTCCGCCTTTCGGACTGACGTTCACCGCATTCAAATCGAACAGCTTCATGCCCTTGCACATCGAATCCGCAATTGCGCCAACCCTCAACTGCGTAGTATCAACATACACATTAAAAGTTTTAACAAAAGGCTTCTTTGTGCATCCATCCGAGAGCCTAACGGTCCATTGGCCAGATTCCTTCATTCTGTGATTCAGTTGCACCGTATCGCCATTGAACGTATACAACCATTTGTAATGAACCGAATCGCCCCCATTGCCCGATACAAATGCACGCAGCGTATCACCCATACAATAAACTGAATCATAGGCCACATCTATCCTCAACGAATCCCTAACCTGAATAGAGAATGTGTCGTAAAAGTTGTTGCAGGCCGGCTTTTGGATGGTTAGCAAGTACCTGCTTTTCGCATTCGGCTTTGCGATGTAGGTATGTGTCCGGCAGGTATCGCAAGTGATTTTGGTGGTGGGACTAAACCATTTCACCTTGGACAAATAATCTTTGTTTGAAAGAAATCGAAGGGTATCGCCGGCGCACACCGTGGTATCTGAAAATGGCGTACGATCAACATTTTGATAGATTTTCACCCATCGACTCACAGAATGCTGAACCCCACTGTCGCAGCCATAATCGCCAAATTCATAGTTAAAGGTGATTTTCACTTTACCGGTGTCGGTGAACTTCCAATCAAAATCCGCGGATTGACTTGCGAGCTTTCCATCAATGTAACAGGTTACCTTTTGCAATTTTCGCAAACCCGCCTCCAAGGCAAAATTGGTATTTGCTCCTACGCAGGCCACGGCAACCCCTGTATCATCCACCCCATACCAATGGGCACCCTGTTTGTTCACCCTGATGCGCGATTGCAATGAATCCCAACCGGAATATAAGGTCATCACACCCGCAGCGAAGGCTCTTTGGTCAGAAATGTCAAAAGTGTCACTGGATTTGGTATGAATAAAATATCCATTGAACCCTGAAGTTGATTTTATATTAATCACATCCTGTTTGGTATTTTGGATGGAGCCCCAGTAAATTGTGCCGAACTTCTTGGTTAGGGTGTATGATTTGCCATTCACCTCAATTTTGTTATTGCCCGGAGAAAACACCACCGCTCGATTCATTTGATTCGTTCCCACTAGCGTTGGAATGGGCACTGAAATTTCTTTCGTTAAGGCATTCGTTGGGGGAATGCTTGCAAAGTCCAAAACGTTGGCATAGACCTTATCATCGGGCGCTCCAAAAGCTGATTGATTTTTAGCGCCTGATACATATTGCGTAATGGCAATGGGCTTGAGCGATTGTATCAACAAGGGCTTGTAAAAAACCGTATCGACAATGACCGTATCTCTATCAATAATCGTCATTTTACCATTGATCCAAATTGTATTGTCTTTGTAGCTAAACAGATGATACGTATTGCCCACGTGGCTCTTCCCTTCCGATACTACTACAAACTCATAACCCCAGCATTTTATCGGTTGTAACTGTTCAATCTCGATACCGTCATTTGGATAAGCGCTCTTGTCGATTTGAAACCAATTATGACTCGTTGTGTATCCAGATCCAAAATTATTGGAAAATACCGCGAGTTTTTTATTACAATTGGAAGATGTGATTTTTCCACCATTTACAATGTGTAATTTCCATTCATCATTCTTGTATGGGTAGGATGTACTAGGATACTTAATCAACATCTGAAATGTCTCACCGCGATTGAGTGTTTTGGTGAATTTTCGACCCAAATCAGTATCAAAGTTCAAATCAAATTGAACCTCTGTTTGATCTTCAAAAGCAACAACAGTAAAACAATAGGGATATTTTTGATATTTACCCAAAGACGCGACATATGACTCGTGACAGGTTTTGGGGTGATATAAAACGTATTGGCTTCCACAGTTTGTTTTCTCAATGGACTGATATGAACCCGATGGACCTAACCCTGTTTGTTTTGTTTCATTTGCCCGCGATCCCCATATATTTAGTGTTGTTATTGTTAAGGGCTTGCTGGATAGTGCAAACAATGTGCGTTTAAGTACAGTATTTCTGTTACCAACTGAGATAGTGAAAAACTTTTTATACATCATTAAATCCAACGGATTATTGGCGGTTAAGCTGATGGTTGTATCGTAATCATTATAATTGGTAATCCTTACACTCTGACTACTAGTACTGTGAATTGACACGATATTTACAGCTCCTGTGATGAATAATCCACCATAAATTGGGTACGTGTATTGGGCAACGGATGCTTTAATCCCCAAGAACAAAAAGACTGTAAGGAATGCAATTTTAAATTTCATGGGAGTATGAACCTATCAACGATTACTTTGATACTGAATATCCATTTTTCGTTGCCCTCGGAAAAAGGCAAAAACAAATACACAACGAAACCGATACAAATAACACCCCTTCACCCAGATTAAAATTGATACATTTTCATCAATCCGTTTCGAAATGGAAAAATACCTTTGTAGCATCTAGAAACCGGAATACTCAAAACATCCAGGTGGCAAAACGCAGTAAAATATCGACATAAACACCTCCACCCAAGTGAAAACATTGTTATTTTTAAACTATTGGACGAATGATATTTTACTCAATCTTTTCGCATTGAGATTCACTATTCAATTGGTAAAAATCAAAACAGTAAAACTTGAACCCATTCGAATCTCCATCCTGAGTTTCCTTGGCATCTTACTGCTCGACAATTGGCTATATCACTTAACGATTCACGAATCAACTGATTTTTATTACGCCTTTACCTCCACCGTGTTTTTATCACTTAGTACGTTGAAAAACTCCTCTACACCAAAGCAATTGGCATTGATAATTTTATGTGGAACAACCCAGTTATTCATCAATTCTCCCATATTAATCCAAATGGCTTTTGTCATATCCATGATCCTTTTGCTGATCGAAATCAAAAACCACCTCCTCAAGTCCTCTCAACATCAAACCATTGCCTTTGTCCTCACTGCGATTATACTTTACATCTATTCGATCTTACAGGAATACACATTTTCTCAAGTTGGAGGCAATTGGGCAAAATCTAATTTCTTAATTTATTTCTCAATTTGTGATTATATCATATTTTCTTCAATGTTATTAATAATACATGTCAATGTCAGAAGACTATTTTTTAATTAATTTATCCGCAGTCATAGTCCCGGCGTTCATCTTGCTATTCGGTTCCGTTGTAATTAGTTATTTACTACTAAAGCGATACTCCCTCGCGATAAAAAGACTGTACCAAATGAATTTCAATGGCGTGGAACTAGAGAGAAAACGAATTGCCAATGACCTACATGATCAAATCGGATTCACCCTCACACAAGTCCGGAATACTTTGAAGGAAGCTTCACGATTACAAACCGACAAAAATGCAACCGCTGAACTTCAGAGCGCACAATTCCTGATTAGTGAATTGCATTTATCGCTCCGAAGGTTGGTAGAAAATGTATATCCCAGAGAACTAATGCTAGATAATTGGAAAGACAGTTTCACCTCTCTCGCGCAAGCCATGAGCATTGGTCACTGTCACATTGAAGTGGATATAGAAGTAGAATCAGAAATCTCACAAAAACAATTGCATCAAATGTTTCGCCTGAGCCAAGAACTTTTGGCAAACATTATCAATCACAACCATTCAAAATGGATTTCCCTTCAGATTTACGAAGAACAAAACAAGATATGTTTGAATTTTTCCTATCGATATAAAAAAATCTTGCATTCCCTCAGCCAAGTCAATTACCCCAGGGGAAGAGGGTCTTTTATCATTCATGAAAGATTGAGACTTCTGAATGCACAGTTGAAGAAACATAAGAAAGACGGCTATCAATATGAGTTAATCACCTTCAATAAAAATGATGAAAATACTACTGCTGGATGATCACCCATTAATTATTGATTTTATCGCCGAGCAAATCAGAAAAATTGACAGCGATGTATTGGTAATGACTTCGATAGCCGTGGAACAAGCCCTTGATATTTTAAGTACGCACAAAATCGACCGGGTTGTATGCGACCTTCAAATCAAATCGGGAAAAAGCGTTGCTGTTCCTGAATATTGCGCAAAACACAACATCCCTTTCATGGTTTTTAGCTCCTATGTAAACAACTCGCTCATCCACACCCTTAAATCATTGAATGTCAATTGCTACGTTTCAAAAGGCACAGAAACTCAACACCTAATCACTGCATTAAAAAAACTGATCAACGCAGAGTATTTTTTATGTCCTGAAGTAGTAAAAGAACAACACATTCTAAGCGAATCCGACACCCCAAGACCCATTTTATCAAAAGCAGAAATCAAAGTATTAAACGCATACAAGGCTGGCCTAAAAACTGAAGAAGTGGCGAAACTACTGAACATCCAAACCGTCACGGTACGCAATCACAGAGCAAGGGCTCAGGAGCGAAATTTGTGTGGCTTTCAAGAATTGATCCGACGATTTAACTATTGGGATGATTCGCATTCATTTTAAACCATTGAATTAACACGAGTAAAAAAATGATGTACAACTAGTTAACCAATTGGAACTATCAAACAAATTCAATAAATTTAAATATTCGTGTTTTAACAATTCAAATCATCCATGTCCTTGTCATGAATAAAATACTGAAGATCATTTTCATATTGCTGTTAATTACAACCAACACGGTCAAACTATTTGGGGCTACTACCACCAATGTTGGGGGCTACACAACGTTTGAGGTGATTTCTGACACCAAAATCGCGTTTTATGTACACAAACAGATGCCTTCCATTAGTACGTTCAACTATGGAGATACTGGGAATTTTGAATTATTTATTATTAGTGGCAATACCAAAACACAAGTGTATCCAACTTATCAATATTATCATTATCCACAGTACAGCTGCTCAACCAACAATAACAGCAACCCCTTTCAATCATACAGCACCGGCAACAAATACAGAGAATTGGTCTACAAGTTCACGCTTGACATCAGTCAAAAACCCTTTGATAGCTTGATAAAAAAACAGCCCGTTCTCCGCATTTTCGCTCAAACCAAGGAGTTATCACCTTGGGGATCAACCTCAAATATCAATTTCAATATCATCTACAAACCCTATCATGCTTGGTCTACCGAAATCAATACAAAATCCATGACAAAAGGAGATAAAAGCATCTATTTCAACAACTTAAACCAAAGAGCATTTGTACGAAACGAAGCGAATTACAGCAACCCGGGCATAGTTTACAATCCCAATGATTCCGTTTTTACAGAATTGGTTCCTATGGAGACCGACAGATGGGGAACCAGCGTAATGTACGATTGGAACTTCTCCCACAAATATCCTTTTGCCAGTTATTGTCCAACCGGAGGCAACGCCTGTACACCCAAGCCCAACAACAAGAACAAGCCCATTGGTTTTCATTGCGATCCCATCACTGGAACCATTACATTCTTCAATTCGCCGAGGCCTATTACACCATCATCCTATTGGGAAGCAGGACCTGTAGTATTTAAATCCTCCTGGTACTCCAAAGACGCATCCGGCAATTGGCAGTTCAAAGGCAGTATAACTGTATTCTCATTCAAAATAACCTTTCCAGATTATAACTATGGCATTTGGGACATTCCCAATTTTGAAGTGCCCTCTCGAGTCGATATTTGCGAAGGGGATTCGGCCACCATCAACATCACCATGAGCGATACGGGTAATCTCGACACCATTTATGTCAAAATCGATGGTTCCCTCAATCCCAAATACTATCGCTACACCGTGGACTATTCTGTGAAATATTTGCCCAAAATCAAGCTATTCATCAAACTGCCCTTGGGCGCAGATTTTAGCACCTATCGCACACTCAATGTCAGACTTTCAAACAGTCCTTGCGATGATAACCAAGTCAGTAGCAAAGGCATTGTGGTATACAATCAAAAATCCATTTCATCCAAAATCATCACCTACCCGGGGCCCTGTAACTCTTTCAAAGCCCAAATCAAATCCAACAACAATGGCATGTTTGTTTCCAATAGTTGGTCGGTCTACAAAGACTCTTTTGGTTCAAAGCCCATCTACACTGGCAAAGGGGATGTCATCACGCTCACGGCCCTCGAAAAGGCGAAATACTACCTCGCCTGCACCGTTAGTTCACCAGCGGCCTACTGCAGTCAGAGAATCTTCCGCGATTCTGTAGACCTGATCAAACTCTGGCCCGGACTCGACTTCTCTCTCAACCGCAACACCCTTTGCGTTGCAGATACTAACCAATTCTACACGCCCGTAAACCTGTCGGGCTTTGCCTCGAAAACCACCCGTGAATGGCGGTTCGATACCACCAAAATCACCAAGGACACATTGCGAAAGAACTTCACATCAGCGGTAACCTTGCGATTGCGCATCATGGATACCACGGGCTGCGATTTTAGCAAGTCGTTTGATTTACTATCAGATAGCATTTACCAACTGGAATTACCGCAAGTACAGACATTGTGCGGGGCGCAAAGCATCGAACTCTTTGCTAGCAACCCAAAAACCGGTGGGGTGTGGTCGGGCGATTGGGCAATAAACACCGGCACCAAAACCACCGACTTGGGCACCTCCAAAAAGCTGTCTTTGTTTTTGGATGCGCCCAAATCAATTATCACCGGTAAGTTCACATCTTCGGATGGCTGCTCCGTGAAGCTGTCAAGAGAGATCGTTGTGGACACCACCACAATCCGATTCCCCAATGTATCGGTGGTCTGCAAAGCATCAGACAGTTTTGACCTCAATAGCATCAAGGCATCGCCCAAAGGGGGTGTTTGGTGGAACGAGGAAAGCGCCGGATCAACCCTCAAATTCAAATACGCCACCGCCGATTCAATGAAAGCGAGCTATACCCTGGCAAACGCCGATTGTGTGTTTACAGACTCGTTGTGGATTTCACTTGCCGATACTGCAAAGAAGGAATTCACCTCCCCCATTGCCGTTTGTGGTGAATCCGCGACCATTGATCTCAATACAATTTTCAACCCTTCAACTTCTGCCGGCACTTGGTATAGTAAGCAATCAAATCTTTCGATTAGCAACAACCGAATTACTCCAAGAAATTTAACCGCCAACACCTACCCCGTTTACTATTTCACCAACACCAAACC
>JACCDY010484551.1_pt1 | contig 11362 bp, 11 predicted proteins | sample 7446391 | NCBI WGS metagenome assembly JACCDY01 (sample SAMN15323451, study PRJNA562643) | freshwater metagenome | isolation source: river surface water | place: USA:Blue River Watershed | collected 2017-08-18
GTCGCTCGGTTTGTTGATGACCAGCCCCAAAGCGCCGCGCTCGCTGTGCTCGCACAAATACACCACACTTTTGGCAAAAGTTGAGTCCTCCAGACCGGGCATTGCAATCAAAAAATGATGCGTGAGGTTGATGGAGGCAGAATCGGCGGTCATAACGGTCATTTTAAGGGTGAACATGCCAAACTCGACACGCCACACACCGACGATCACCAACGGCTTGATGTGGTTTCGCCGCGACTTGCGCGCGTTTGACAACGCGGCGCTCTTTCACGCTCTGAAAAGCTGCGCCCATGTGCATTGCGTGTTTGTGTTCGACAAAGCCATTTTGGACCTCTTGCCCCGTCAAGATCGGCGGGTGGAGTTCATCCGCGAGTCTTTGGTGGCGCTCGATGCCGAACTGCACGCGCTGGCCGGTCAAGCCGGTGCCGGTTTGATCGTGAGCCATGCGGTGGCCGCCGAAGAAATTCCGCGTTTGGCCAAAGAGCTGCATGTGCAAGAAGTGTTTGCCAACCACGACGACGAGCCCGACGCTCTGGCGCGCGACGCCCGCGTGCGGGGTGCGTTGGCCGAAGCGGGCATAGGGTTTCAAACCTACAAAGACCATGTGATTTTCGAGCGCAGCGAAGTGCTCACCCAAATGGGCAAACCATTTGGTGTGTTCACGCCCTACAAAAATGCGTGGCTGAAAAAAATCGATGCGTTTTATTTGCGCAGCTACCACGTGGGCAAATACATCAAGTCGCTGACCGCACGCCCTGAAAAGTACCAACGCAGCGTGCCCACTTTGGCAGACATGGGCTTTGAGCCCACCAACCTCAGCAGCTTGCATGTACCCACCGGCAGCCCAGGTGGTTTGGCCTTGTTTGAAGATTTTTTTGACCGCATGGACCGCTACGACGAAACGCGCAATTTTCCAGCTGTGAAAGGCCCCAGCTATTTGGGCGTGCATTTGCGCTTTGGCACGGTGTCGATCAGACAACTTGCGTCTACCGCATACCAACGCATGTTGGCAGGTTCGTCAGGCGCAGAGGTGTGGTTGTCTGAATTGATTTGGCGCGATTTTTATCACCAAATCTTGCACCACCATCCGCGCGTGGTGAACGCCGCATTCAAGCCCGAATACGACGCCATTCGTTGGGAACACAACAAACACGCCAAGGAACAATTTGCCGCGTGGTGCGAAGGCCGCACAGGCTATCCGTTGGTCGATGCAGCGATGGCGCAAATCAACCAAACCGGCTACATGCACAACCGTTTGCGCATGGTGGTGGCAAGTTTTTTGGTGAAAGACTTAGGCATTGATTGGCGCTGGGGCGAACGCTACTTTGCACAGCATTTGAACGATTTCGATCTAGCCGCCAACAACGGTGGTTGGCAATGGGCGAGCTCGAGTGGTTGCGATGCGCAACCTTACTTTCGCATCTTCAACCCCACTTCGCAAAGCGAAAAGTTTGACCCTGAGGGCAAGTTCATTCGCAAGTATGTGCCTGCTCTGGCCAAGCTGCCCAACAGCGCCATACATGCGCCATGGCTTGCCAAACCTTTAGAGTTAGAAGCCGCTGGTGTGGTGTTGGGCAAAGACTACCCGCACCCCATCGTCGATCATGCCGAGGCACGCGCCAAAACGCTTGAGCGTTATGCGGTGGTGAAGAAAGAAAAATAAACTTGCCAGCAACGGCTGCAATCAAGCGCTATGACAAAGCGCTAAAACAAGGAGCTTGTAGCAAAGCGGTTGTCAAACATCGGTGCGCAAAGCGGCCAGCACATTTTCTTGTGGCACATGTTCGTTGCCCACCGCAAATTGATGCAACAAACGGCTCACCTCATGCGCGCCTTGCAAACTGGCGGTGATGTCAGACACCACGCGACTGGTGCGCAAACGCGCCACATGTGAAGCCAAAGCATCGGCCACTTGTTGCACGCCTGACAAGGACACATCGCTGGCCAACTCGGCCATGCTTTGTGCATCGGCCTGCACTTCGGGGGGCAGCGTCAACTCTTGCCCCTCAGCACACTCTTCCAAGGTGCTGAGCAAGCGTTGGGTGATGACATCAGCCTGGTCTAAAAACAGCAAGTGGTTGACAACCTCCAAGCGCTCGGCCGAGGGTTCTTTGTCGTACTGTTGGCGCAACAACAAACCACTGAGCACCTGCGACGCAGCGCTGGCAGCAATCGTGCTGAAGGGGCGCTCAGGCGCAGTTTGCAAGCCCTTGAAATAGCGCCAAGCCAGGCTCCAAAATGTCACCCAACCCGGTTGCGTTTCTTCTCTCAGTTGCTGTTCGCACAGCGCCAGCAGGTGAATCACAGAGGGCAAATGCACGATCGGACGGTGCCGCAGCAGCGCCAGCAAATGCTGCTCAAAGGTGCTGCGTTGGGCCATGCGCTCGTGCCCGATTAGATTTGGACCATCTCAAAGTCTTCTTTGCGCGCGCCGCACTCGGGGCAAGTCCAGTTCATGGGCACTTGGTCCCAGGGCGTGCCAGGGGCGATGCCATCGTCGGGCGCACCGGCCTCTTCGTCATAAATCCAACCACAAATCAAGCACATCCAGGTTTTGGCCACAGTCGTTCTTTCTTCAACGCATAGAATGAAAAGCATTGTATCGACCGGCTTATGGCGCAAGAAATCACCCCACCCACCCACGACACTGAGGCAACAGACGACGGCTCTGGCAGCCCGCCCTGCGTGCTCACCTTCAACGCCAACGACCCCAGTGGCGCTGGGGGCATTTCAGGAGATGTGCTGTCTTGCGCGTCAGTGGGCGCTCACGCATTGAGCGTGGTCACGGGCACTTACATGCGCGACACGGCCGAAATTTTTGACCACATTGCCTTTGACGAAGAAGCCGTGGCCGAGCAGGCCCGCAGCGTGCTCGAAGACCTGAGCGTGCAGGTCATCAAGGTCGGTTTTTGCGGCAATCCAGAAAATTTGAGCGTGATTGCCGAAATCGCCACCGACTACGCCGATGTGCCCGTGGTGGCCTACATGCCCAATTTGTCGTGGTGGGAAGACGAACAAATTGACGCCTACCTCGACGCCTTTCGCGAACTCATCTTGCCCCAAACCACCGTTTTGGTGGGCAACCACAACACCTTGTGGCGCTGGCTCCTGCCCGACTGGGGCAGCGAAAAAAGCCCCGGCCCGCGCGACCTGGCCCGCGCTGCCGCCGAGGTGGGTGTGCCGTATGTGCTGGTCACCGGCATCAACCAACCCGACCAACATGTGGAAAACGCATTGGCCACCGCGCACACCGTGATGGTGCTCGACCGCTTTGAGCGTTTTGATGCTGTGTTCTCAGGCGCTGGTGACACTTTGAGCATGACGCTGGCCGCCTTGTTGTCTTCGGGGGTGGACTTAGAAACCGCCACCCACGAAGCGCTGAATTTTCTCGACCAAAGCCTCAACAGCGGCTACCGTCCTGGCATGGGCCACATCCTGCCTGACCGCCTGTTTTGGGCCGAACTCGACAACGACGAAGAAGCGGGCGACGACAGCCCCGCCACCGCCGAAGATTTTTCCCTCCATCGCCACGAAACCAAACATTGAGTGAAACCATGACCGACCTCAACCAAACCCTGTTCGACCGTGCTGCCAAAGTGATTCCCGGTGGCGTCAATTCGCCTGTGCGTGCTTTTCGTGCCGTCGGCGGCACACCCCGTTTTGTGCAACGCGCACAAGGCGCTTATTTTTGGGATGCCAATGGCCAAAAATACATCGACTACATCGGCTCGTGGGGCCCGATGATTTTGGGCCACGGCCACCCTGCGGTGCTCGAAGCGGTGCAAAAAGCTGCGATGGATGGTTTTTCTTTTGGCGCCCCCACCGAGCGCGAAATTGAATTGGCCGAAGCGATTTTGTCGCATGTGCCCTCGATGGAAATGGTGCGCTTGGTGAGCTCTGGCACCGAAGCCGGCATGAGCGCTTTGCGCCTCGCGCGCGGTGCCACAGGACGCAGCAAGATCATCAAGTTTGAAGGCTGCTACCACGGCCATGCCGATGCACTTTTGGTCAAAGCAGGCTCGGGTTTGGCCACCTTTGGCAACCCGACTAGCGCAGGTGTGCCACCCGAAGTGGTGCAACACACCTTGGTGCTCGAGTACAACAACATCCAACAACTCGAAGAAGCGTTTGCCCTGCATGGCAAAGAGCTCGCATGTTTGATGATCGAGCCGATTGCAGGCAATATGAATTTTGTGCGCGCCTCGGTGCCATTCATGCAACGCTGCCGCGAGTTGTGTACACAACATGGTGCGCTGTTGGTGTTTGACGAAGTCATGACCGGTTTTCGCGTGGCTTTGGGCAGCGCACAAAGCGTGTACGCCAAACTCATTCCTGGTTTTCAACCCGACCTCACCGTGCTGGGCAAAGTCATTGGTGGCGGCATGCCCTTAGCCGCGTTTGGTGGCCCGCGCGCCATCATGCAGCAACTCGCCCCCACCGGGCCTGTGTACCAAGCGGGCACCTTGAGTGGCAACCCAGTGGCCACCGCATGTGGATTGGCCACCTTGAAAGAAATTTCAAAGCCCGGTTTTTGGGACGCCTTGTCAGCCCGCACTCAGAGTTTGGTGAACGGATTGAGCGCAGCTGCCAACAAAGCGGGTGTGCCCTTCAGCAGCGACTGCCAAGGTGGCATGTTTGGTTTTTTCTTGTTGCCCGAGTTGCCCCAAAACTATGCCAAGGTCATGACCAGCGACAGCCCACGCTTTAACAAACTCTTTCATGGTTTGTTAGACCGTGGCGTGTACATCGCCCCCGCTTTGTACGAAGCCGGGTTCGTGAGCGCCGCCCACACCGAAGCCGACATTGCGGCCACGGTGCAAGCGGCGTCTGAGGTGTTTGCGCAACTATGAAGACATGGTTAGCTTTGCGGATACGCATGAGACACTTGTTCGACTTACATGGCGAGAAGCGCTTGCCAAGTTTCATGCTGCTCGTATCCAGCTTGTTCATGGCCCCAGCGCACGCTGACAGTTTGGACTGGAAAAACGCGTGGGTGAATGCCGGCTTTTACACCTACCATTTTGAAAAAGACAAACAACTCGAAAACACCAACCTAGGCTTGGGTTTGGAAGTGCCCATCAACAGCACTTATTCACTCACTGCCGGTCGTTTTCACAACAGCGACAACGCCAAATCGAATTACGCAGGTGTGTATGTCATGCCCTATCAAATCAGTGGCATCAAGTTGGGTGCGGTGGTGGGTGCGTTCAATGGCTACCCCAACGCGTACGATGGGGGTTGGTTTCCAGCGCTCATTCCTGTGGCCGCCCTAGAAGGCTCGCAATTTGGTTTGAATGTGGCGTTCGTTCCCACCGTTGCCAACAAACTCCACGGCGGTGTGAGTTTTCAGCTCAAATACCGTGTTGGCCAGTGATGCCATTTTTTCGTCCTTTGTGGGCGTGACCTGACCCTGAAGGACTTTCATGAAAAAAACTTTCCAACTGCAGGTTGAGGGCAAACACCCCGACCGCGTGTTAGACGCCATCAAGCACGAAATTCGCAAATACCTCAAACGCGAACGCCGTCGCGACTTACCAACGGGCGTGGACTATTGGGACTTCGATTGCAAATTTGGTTTATCTGCCGAAGTAGCAGAAACAGTGCATGTGGCCAATTTGATTGCTTGCATTGATGCGGCTGTTCAAGCGCAAGCCACTGCGTTTTATGTCGAAATTTTGGCGACGCACGGTGTGCGCATGAAAAAACCGATGTCTACCGAAGTCAGCATTGACGAGGACAATGATTGAGGTTTTTACGGCGCATTGAACTTTGCGCTTGTCTTAACGCTTTGCACTTCTTTTTGAGCGTGTGCTGCTTCACACCCTCATGCTGCAATTAAGAGTTGGCACCGCCACTGTGTTTGCTGTCCGCCAACAAAGCCGCCGCTCTGAGCTTGTCTTTTTTACTCGGGCGTTTGCCTTTGACACCCCCGTTGTCATTGGGATCGCGCGACACTTTTTGTGAGCGCCTTTCAACTTGCATTTCATCTTGCGTTTCATCTTGCGCTTCAGTGCTCAACGCTTGAACTTTCTCCAACGGCTCAAAACCCGCCACTTCTTCTAAAGTCAATTGCAAGTGTTGACGCTTTTGAATCAAACGCCAATGCGCGGCGCTGGCAGGCGTGACAAAACTCACGGCCTCACCTGCCACACCTGCGCGCCCGGTGCGACCAATGCGGTGGGTGTAATCGGTGGCTGAGCGCGGCAAGTCATAATTCACCACCACCGGCAATTGCGCAATGTCAATGCCACGCGCCGCCAAATCGGTGGTCACCAATACTTCCCAACGTGACTCTTTGAATTCTTCCAACACCTCTTGCCGAGCGCCTTGACTCATCTCGCCGTGCAAGGCCGTGGCAAAGACGCCCGCTTGGTACAACTTGTTGGCCACATGTTCACATGCGTAGCGCGTGGCCACAAATACCAACACTCGCTCCCACTTGTGGTGTTGTATGAGTTGACGCAACAGCGGTGTGCGCTTTTGTTCATCCACAGCAATGGCGCGTTGGTGAATCACACTCGGGTGTTCTTGTGCGGTCTCTACCGCTACGCGCACAGGTTGGTGCAACAAAGTTTGCGCCAGCGTTTGCACATCATCTGCAAAAGTAGCTGAGAACAACAAGGTTTGCCGTTGCTTGGGGCACAAAGCCAGCACCTTGTGCAATTCGTCTGCAAACCCCAAGTCAAGCAAACGGTCGGCTTCGTCTAACACCAAGTGTTGCACCGCATGAAGTTTGAGTGCGTTGTGGTCTACCAAGTCGAGCAAACGCCCAGGTGTGGCCACCACCACATCGGCACCACCGCGCAAGGCCATCATTTGCGGGTTGATTGACACGCCGCCGTAAACCACCGACAGTTTCAAAGCAGCGCTTGGGTGTGATGCAGACAGTTGTGACAAAACACTTTTGAACACTGCGCCCACTTGAATCGCCAACTCGCGTGTGGGCACCAACACCAACACACGTGCATTCTGTTTGCCTGGCAACACCTGTTGCGCCGATTTTTTCGCACTTGCTTTTGCGCCAACTTCAGTCAACGGATGCAGCAAAGTTTGCAACAGTGGCAAGGCATAAGCCAAGGTTTTGCCAGAGCCTGTTTGCGCTGTCACCAACACATCACACCCATGCAACACAGGCCCCAATGTTTGCGCTTGCACTGGCGTGGGATGTACCCAACCCAATGCCTGCACTGCTTCGCACACATGAGGCGCGAGACCTAGTTTTTCAAAAGATGTTTCAACAGTCGATGCCACCGCAGGTTCACCCAACGATGACGCAGCTGTTTCAGTGCTGGGTGTGATGGCAACCATCCTCAATGACGGAAATGACGCACGCCACTGAACACCATGGCCACGCCACGCTCGTTGGCCGCATCGATCACCTCTTGGTCGCGCATCGAACCGCCGGGTTGAATCACGCAAGTGGCACCTGCGTCGACCACCACATCGAGGCCATCTCGGAAGGGGAAGAACGCATCGCTCGCCACCGCTGTGCCTTTGAGCGACAAGCCCGCATGCTCGGCCTTGATGCTGGCAATGCGTGCGGAATCTAAACGGCTCATTTGGCCTGCGCCCACACCCATCGTCATGCCATTGGCGCAAAACACAATCGCATTGCTCTTGACGTACTTGCCCACTTTCCAAGCGAACAGCAAGTCTTGCAACTGCTGCGGTGTAGGTTGCAGTTTGGTCACCACTTTCAAATCTGACAAAGCCAGTTCATGGTTGTCTGCCGTTTGAATGAGCAAACCTGAACCAATGCGTTTGATGTCTTGCGTGTTGCGACCTGCGTTGGCTGCTGGCAATGCAATTTCAAGCACACGCACATTGGCTTTGGCTTTGAAAATCTCCAGTGCTTCTGCGCTGTAGCCAGGAGCCATCAATACTTCCACAAACTGTTTGCTCACCGCTTCGGCAGCCGCTTTGTCAACAGGTCGGTTGAAAGCGATGATGCCACCAAACGCCGATGTGGGGTCAGTTTGAAACGCTTTGCTGTATGACTCAAGTGCGTCTTTGCCAATCGCCACACCGCAGGGGTTGGCGTGCTTGACGATCACACAGGCTGGCACATCAAAGCTCTTCACGCATTCCCATGCCGCATCGGCATCGGCAATGTTGTTGTAAGACAGTTCTTTGCCTTGTAATTGTTTGGCCGTGACCAACGAGCCCACCGCAGGGTGCACATCGCTGTAAAACGCAGCGGTCTGGTGTGGGTTCTCACCGTAACGCAAATCTTGCAGCTTCACAAACTGGCTGTTGCTTTGCGCGGGGTATGCGTGACGTGTGGGTTGCCCAGACAGGCTGGCATCGTTCTCTACCACCACCGACGACAAATAATTGCTGATGGCACCGTCGTATTGGCTGATGCGATTGAACGCCGCCACCGACAAGGCAAACCGCGTGGTGTTCGAAATTTTCTTGTTGGCCTTCAACTCAGCCACCACACCCGCGTACTGCGATGCATCGGTCAACACCGCCACATCTTTCCAATTTTTGGCAGCACTGCGCACCATGGCTGGGCCGCCAATGTCGATGTTTTCAATCGCATCTTCAAGGGTGCAACCAGCTTTGGCCACAGTGGCTTCAAATGGGTACAAGTTGACGATCAACAAGTCGATGGTGTCGATGTTGTGTGCTTTCAACGCAGCCATGTGCTCTGGCAGGTCACGGCGTGCCAACAAACCACCATGCACTTTGGGGTGCAAAGTTTTCACGCGACCATCGAGCATTTCAGGAAAACCAGTGACCTCGGCCACTTCGGTCACAGGCAAACCTTGCTCGGCCAACAACTTGGCGGTGCCACCGGTAGAAATCAGGCCCACACCCAATGCGTGCAATTCACGTGCGAGTTCAACGATGCCGGTTTTGTCAGAAACAGAAATGAGTGCTTTCATGAGAATTCTTATTTGATGAGTTTGTGTTCAAGTAATTTTTTACGCAGTGTGTTGCGATTCAAACCGAGCCAATCCGCCGCACGCGATTGGTTGCCCTCGGCGCGGTGCATCACCACTTCGAGCAAAGGTTTCTCCATCACCCGCACCATCATGTCGTGCAGGTTGTCGGGTTCGGTGCCTTTGAGGTCACGGAAATAGCTTTCGAGGCTGGCACGCACCACCTCTTCAATGTGTTTCTTACTCATGCAATGACAAAGCCAAAGAATCAACAGACAAAACAGGTTCTGGCAAGCGCTCGTGGTGCTCAGCCAATCCATCCAAAAAATCAGCCACAGCAGCTTGCTGCGCCATGACATCGTCCAAGGTGTTCATGCGCTGGCGAAACGCTTCACCCCCAGGCAAACCACGCACATACCAAGCAATGTGTTTGCGTGCCGTGCGCACACCCGTGAGTTCACCATACAAACCATAGTGCTCGTGTAAGTGCGCCAGCAACAAACGGCGCACCTCTGCCACCAAGGGCTGCGCCAAGTGCTCGCCCGTGGCGAGGTAATGCGCAATCTCACGAAAAATCCATGGGCGACCTTGCGCAGCGCGCCCAATCATCAAGGCATCGGCACCTGTCAGGCGCAACACCTCTTTCGCTTTTTCAGGTGAATCAATGTCACCATTGGCCACCACAGGCACCTTGACGGCTTGCTTGACCGCAGCAATCGTGTCGTACTCGGCCTCGCCTTTGTAACCTTGCTCGCGGGTGCGCCCATGCACCGTCAACATTTGCACACCCGCATCTTCTGCGGCGCGTGCCAAGCTGACCGCGTTTTTGTGTTGTTGACACCAACCCGTGCGCATTTTCAAAGTGACTGGTACACCGTGCGGTTGTGCCGCATTGACCACTGCTTGCACGATGGATAGGGCGAGCGGTTCGTCTTGCATCAAAGCAGAACCCGCCCATTTGTTGCACACCTTTTTGGCGGGGCAACCCATGTTGATGTCAATGATTTGTGCACCGCGCTCAATGTTGTACACCGCAGCCTCGGCCATCATGGCCGCATCGGTGCCCGCAATTTGCACCGCGATGGGCCCGCTTTCGCCGGTGTGATCAGCGCGGCGTGAAGTTTTGAGGCTCTTCCACAAATCTTTGCGCGAGGTGACCATCTCACTCACCGCATAACCCGCGCCCAACTGTTTGCACAGCATGCGAAAAGGTCTGTCGGTCACGCCAGCCATCGGCGCGACAAACAAATTGTTTGCCAATGAATAAGGGCCGATGTGCATGGAAAAACGAGGGGAGGAAAGAGATGCTGCTGAAAAACTAAGCACCATTGTAACTGCCTAAAATTTCAGCAACTGACAAAATTCATGACATTTGCATCATGAATGGCGCAGTCGATACACTGCAAGCATGGAAATTTGGATGCAATCGCTGCTTTCTGCTCTGGCGCTGCCAGAGTTTGGCCTCAGCACGGTATTTGTGGTGTCACTCATTTCTGCCACGCTCTTGCCCATGGGCTCAGAGCCCGTGGTGTTTGGTTTGGTCAAACTCAACCCAGATTTGTTTTGGCCCGCCATTTGTGTGGCTACCGTGGGCAACACGATGGGTGGCGCCATCAGTTGGTGGATGGGCCACGGTGCGCATAAGGTCAGTGACAAATTACGCCAGAAAGAAACCACGGGGCAAGAAGCACGCGCCATGCGTTGGTTGCACGCGTTGGGCCCCAAAGCTTGTTTGCTCAGTTGGTTGCCCGGTGTGGGCGACCCACTGTGCGCGGTGGCTGGTTGGCTCAAACTGCCTTTTTGGCCTTGCGTGTTTTACATGGCCATTGGCAAATTTTTGCGCTATCTCTTGATGACCGCTGGTTTGCTGTGGGTGTTTCCACAGCATTGGATGATGAATTAAGCCGTTGACTTTACGACGAGAACAAGAAGTTCATCACATCGCCGTCTTTCACAACATACTCTTTGCCCTCGGCGCGCATCTTGCCGGCGTCTTTGGCGCCTTGCTCGCCTTTGTAGGCAATGAAGTCGTCAAACGCAATGGTTTGCGCACGGATGTAGCCTTTTTCAAAATCGGTGTGAATCACACCGGCGGCTTGGGGACCTGTGTCGCCCACATGAATGGTCCACGCGCGCACTTCTTTCACACCCGCAGTGAAGTAAGTTTGCAGGCCGAGCAATTTGTAGGCAGAGCGAATCAAACGGTTGAGGCCAGGCTCGTCTTGGCCCAGTTCTTCTAAGAACATTTGACGGTCTTCTTCGCTCATCTCGCTCATCTCAGCTTCGAGTTTGGCGCAGATCGCGACCACCGGTGCTTTTTGTGCTTCGGCAAACGCTTTCAAACGGTCGAGCAAGGGGTTGTTCTCAAAACCATCTTCGGCCACATTGGCCACAAACATGGCGGGCTTGGCGGTGATCAAAAAAAATTGTTTGAGCAAAGGCAATTCTTCTTTGCTGAAATCGATGGTGCGAAC
>JACCDY010690765.1_pt1 | contig 11360 bp, 6 predicted proteins | sample 7446391 | NCBI WGS metagenome assembly JACCDY01 (sample SAMN15323451, study PRJNA562643) | freshwater metagenome | isolation source: river surface water | place: USA:Blue River Watershed | collected 2017-08-18
ATTCTGATTCTGATTCTGATTCTGATTCTAATTCTGATTCTGATTATAGGTCTGAATTTGATACAAAACTACAAGTAGAGATGGAGGAAGAAGATGATATTGATTTGGATGATTTTGAGGAGTTAAGTTAGGTATTTTAAGTAAATAAAATAGGGGTAGCAACCCAATAAATAAATGTGATTTTTTTAAATTTACAAAACATTTGATAATTTTTATATATTTTTTCGTTAGAAAGATTAACTTTATTAAAAAAAATATCTTTGATTTGTTCAGAATTAATATCAGAATTAAAAGAATTACCATATGAAATATAATACTGATTTTTATTAGTAATTAAAAATATTTTATTTTTGCTCAGAATATTATCAATATCTTTATAAGAACTGGTGTTGTTGATTTTAATTAATGTATTTTTTTTCATAGAAACATATTTTTCATCATATTCATTTATATTATTTTGTTCATTATATAATTTAATTACAATATTATAACCAATATATTTATCTTTCGTAGTAACAATATTTTTGTATATTGATATAAAATTATTAATATCATTTATAATAGGTTTACCATTTGGTTCAAATATTTTATAATAAGTAATTTTACTATTGATAAATGAGGTTAAGATTGGTTTAAAAACTAAATCAAAATTTTCAGTAGATTCTACTTTTTTTTTGTTAAAATTATTTTTAATTTTGTTAATCAAATGAATTGGTATTATTTTAAATAATGGTTCAGATGTAGATGAATTTAATGGTAAAGATAAAACATCTATTGTATTTGTTTTTAATAAAATATTTTTTCTAATCTTATTAATTGAATCATTTTGTTTTTTAAATGATGTTTCTGACGACTTGATATTAAATTTTTTTTTAAGAACTTTTATTTTACTTTTAAGATTAGGATTTACCAATATATCATTATTTTGTTTTGTGCGATTTTGTATGTAATAAGTTAAAATTATTGTAATAAAACTTAAAATTATGTAGAAAATATTATACATTATGTAATATATTAACTATAATAAAAAAAAATTTTAATTTAACATATATTTATAAAATTATTCATCATCTTCAATGATTATTTCATCATTCTCATTATCAATGATGATAAAGGTATCAAGAACTGGTTTACATGATATAACTTTAGTATTAATTTTAATTATATATACAAGTAAGAAACAATTAATTTCCATGTCATCATCTTTTGAAAAAATAAATTTTTTATTAACTGATAAAATAGATTGAGTATAATATGAACTATTTTGATTTGTAACAAAATTAATTGCAGATGATTTTAAGTTTGTAATATTTTTAATTTCAGAAATAATGTTGGTAAGTAATTTTTTATATAAACTAATAGATATAGTTTTTACATTTTGAATATTTTTAATATTATTTTTATAATTAAGTTTTTCAGTATCAAGAGTTAAACAGTTTGATATAAAAATATCTTTATTAAAAAAAGCATTTTCCTTAGTATAAAAATTTTTATTAATATAAAGATTGTTGTGTAAATTAGTTTCATAATTAATGTTAACAAATTTTTGTCCAGAGGCGCAAATATCAAATATTTTTTTACTAACATCTTTGTTGGTTAGATCATATCCAATAAATACTGAAGAACCAAAGTACGAATTATTTTTAGAAGCGAAATCCATCGAATTCTTATGAAATTGGTTTACAAGATCATAATCACCATCAGAATAACCTATAAAATTTTTTTTATTAATATTAACATCTGACTTGATTAATTTAAACTCTCCCATATTATGTGTTATTGAACTCATTTTATTATATTTTTAATATACTTATCTAAATTATAAATTAATTATAAATTAAGTATTTTTTATATATTATAATATTATAATAATCTTAAATGACAAAAAAGGATTCTAAGAAAAAATCTAATAAAGATAAAAAGAATAAAAAAACAAATATAGATGTAGAAGAAAAAACAATGTCTACAGAAAAAATTGGTTGGACTACAAAGGAAGAAAAGTCTAGAAATATATATTCAGATTTAGAATATGTATTGGAACCTATTAAATTAATTTATAAATACAAAAATAATAATAGAAAAAGCCAATATATAACATATATTTTTCTTGGTGATATTGGAAAAAAATATGAGAGTATCTTAAAAAAAATAGAGAAATTATCACTATATGATAGCTTAATTACTTTGAGCAGAGATGAAGAATTAAAATTGATGAAAGGATTTGGCGAGTTATGGATGACAAAATTTTTTAATATATATCATATAAGTTCTTTTGTTAATAAACTAGATAAAAAACAAGACATGAAAAGAGAGTTATTAAAAAAATATGATAAAGAATGGTTAGATAATTTTATTTCAAATTTTAAAAATGAAGTTATTTTCAAAAAAATTAATTATTCATATTCTGATTTAATTAAGTTTCAATATAAAGTAAAGATGGGTAAAAAATTGGAAAAAGTTATGTTAGAAAAAGAAGACATAGAAGATATATCTTTCACAACAAAAGAAAAAACAGATAAAGGGAGCAATATTTTATATGAAATTAAAGAAATATTAAAAGGAGGTGAACCTTTATATCAGTCTGGTGGACAATTAGAAGAAACTGAATATAATGATGAACCTTTAGATGATTTTGATGATGTTCCAGTTGAGGATGAATTTGATATGGAAGAAGCATATCAAGAGAAAAAAGAAGTAGTAGATGAAGAAAGTGAAGAAGATGTTGGATCAGTAATAAGTGAAGAACCAGTAGAAGAAGAGGTTGATTTAGAAGAGATAGAAAAAATATATCAAATTGAAGATGTTGATAAAAATGTAGTGAATACAGGGACAATGATATCAAATATTTTGGAAAATAATAAGATTATAGAGAAAAAAGATAATTATATGATTAAATTTGATAATTCACAAGATGAGGATATTGATAATCAAGATTTATCTCAGGTTTATGAAAAGAAATTTATTTATTCACATTATATTTATAAAGATGATTCGATTAAGGTTGTAAAAAATAAAATAATCAGTTGTATTAAGTTAAATGATAAATTTGGTTCAGATATGTACTTGACACCACCAAGAATATATTTGTGGTCAGAATATTTAATGAATGAAAAGATTGAAAAGGTAATGATAGGTCAAAAATGGATGAAAAAGAATGAATTATTAAATATTGATGTTGAACCATTAGATATTATTGATTATGAAAATATGGAAGGTCCTACAAAAAATCTTAGAGACACCCTAAAAAGATATGCAGGTAAAATAAGAAGAGAAGATGAGGACAATAATATACTATTTGATTATTCTGATTATATGATAAATGATACTGTTTATATGATAGATATATATAACGAACTTGGTCTAAACTACAGACCCAATACAGAACAAGTAAAAAATATAACTGAAACATTTTTCAAAATATATTTTCCTAAAATTAAAAACGAGGATATAAAAGGCATAATAGATTTATTACAAAAGACAGATGAAAAAACAGAACAATCAAAAGTAAAAAATGTTTTTGACACAATATATAATGATTTGGTTATAGAAAAAGAAATAACAGATTTAATAGAGAAAACTAAGTTTGAAAAGAAAAACGAGTATGAATATTTGTTTTCAGATGGTAACTTTATAGTTCAATCATTAATTCATGTTTATTTAGATATTTATGATGAACAATTAGAAGAGGAAAATAAACAAAATGTTTTACAAATTAATAAAATGTCTGGACAATATGGTTCAGTATCTTTACCAAAGTTAGACTTATTTAGAATTTTTAATGATTTTACACCAAATGAAAGATATCCATTTATTCAATATCAAGTTCCTGATGGTCAAATTATATTTAAATATTATGAGGGTTATATGTATGAATTTTCAAAATCAAAAGAAAATATAGAGATTTTAACAAAGTGGTTTGAAAATTCACCATATGGTATATCATTTAAGGTAAAATTAGACTCTGATGTTAACGGTGTTGAAAAGTTTATGCCTATTAATATTTCTGAAATAGGTAAAATAGAATACAAAACAATATGGAAAGAGGAAGATAATGCTAATATAAATGATGTTATATCAAATTATAGTTATGTAAAAGATTTGGTTGTTAAAATTAATGAAACACTATTAAATCATCCCAGAAAAATAACAATTAGAGTACCAGAAGATTGGGAATTCAGATTTGGATTTATTAATTGTATTCAAAGATTTAAATTACCAGACAATAAAATTATTGACCACAATGATTTATCAGAATTTTGTAGATTCTTTTTCCCTTATATATCATTGGTAATTGAACCAAGAAAGAGATTAAGTAAAACATCAGCATCTGAAGCAAAATCAAAATATGGTACATATTTAAGATATAAACGTGTAAGTAAATTTGAGAATCAAGGAAAAATAGAACAAAAGATTTTATCTTATATAAGAAACTTTGATTTTGAAGATGATGTACTTGGTGAAGAAATATCAAAACAATTTAATATTACAATAGAGAAAGCTAAAGAAGAAATAGTAAAAGTTCGAACAAAATTCCCAACTATTCCAAAAGGTAAGAAATCTCAATTTAAGAAATCAGAAAGTTTGCCTAAATTTAAATTAGAAGGTATTGGTATTGATATTCAAGGTAAGATTCCCGAAAAATATAAAATAAGAATTAGTGGTGCGAGAGAACAAGACCAATTAGAACGTATTATAATTTTTATGAATATTCTTATGTTTTTATATTCTGAAACTTATATAAAAAAAAATCCTGAATATCAAGAAATAAGAGATAAACTTAGAAAATTAACTAATATAGCTAAACGTAGAAGTAAAGTAGATGAGGTAGTTAAATTTCAAAAAGAAGTTAAGACTGTTAAACAAATGACTCAAATAGATAAGAAGAGATTAGGTTTTACACCAGATGAAGGTCAAAATCAATGGACTCGTTCATGTCAAAATTCTGGTAATGATAAGAAACGTAGACCACAACAAACTGTTCAGACAAATATTTCTCAATTAGTTGCTAAGGGTTATCAATTAAATAAAAAAACTGGTGAATATGAAAAGAAAGTGTTGATTAAGAAGCGTGGTAAAAATGATGAAATAATATTAAAAGCAATTAAAGTAACTGATCAAGATGAAGCATCAGGAGTTGTTAATGAAATTTATTATAGTTGTGATCCAGAAGAAAATGGTGAACATATGTATGTGGGATTTTTAACTAGAAGTAATAATCCATTTGGTGAATGTATGCCTTGTTGTTTTAAGAAAAACAGAATGCTAAGTAAAAAGAAAGAAACTGTTGAATTTTATAAAAGATGTTTAGGTGAAAGAACAAAAGAAACAAAAGAACAACCAGTCAGTGGATTTTCTGGTGATATTTTATATATTTTACAAGATACTAACAAAATTCAAGAAGGTAGAATAGGTTATTTACCAAAATTTTTAGATTTAATAACAAACTTACATTTTAAGAAAGAAAAACAAATTAAAAATCATTATTTATTAAAGACTGATAGTTTCTACTTTAAATATGGTATTAATCAAGAAGATTATTCATTTATTAAAACTCTAAGCACTGTATTAGGTTTATCAATAGATGAACTTAAGAAAATAATATGCGATTTTCTCAAAAAGGATACAGATGAAATGTATTATTTCTCATTAAATGATGGTGATATTAGAGCAGAATATAGAATTAATGATTTTATACGATTTATTCAAGACCAAGAGTTCATTGATTATTATTATTTGAAAGATTTATTAAAGATACCAGGATTATTTAGTAAAAAAGGTATTATGCCTTTAGTACTGAATAAATCAACCACTATTATTAAAAAAGGCATAGAAAGAGAAAAAATTAAAGAAGATTTTTATATTCTTATTGACAAAACAATGGTAAATGATTATGAATATTGTTTAGACATGTTTGATAATCGTGATGTATTATTAATAATAAAGGATGGTAAATACTTTTATCCAATTGTTGAGATAATTAAAGAAGATGAAAATTCAAAATCTGTTGAAATTAAAAAATTGTTTGATTATAAAGAAAAAAAGGATCGAGACATTATAGATGTATTTAAAAAATTCTTTTCTAAAACAATTCTTGATGTTAAAATAGATTTTATTAAACAACATACATCAGCAAGAGAAACATATTTAATTGTTAATAATTTTTCTAAGAAACATCCCGAATATGAGATAACCCATCAAGTAGTCGATTCTAGATATAAATGTAAATATTTAGTTACTAAAAATAAATCAATTATTCCAGTATTCCCATCTGGTATTATTGATGATTTACCAACAATATGTTTAAACACAATAGAATATTCTAATAGAGCTGATTGTTTTTCTAAGATAGACTTTTTAGGATTGGAAAAAACTAATGAATATTTAGAAGAATTATTTGTATTATCAAATAAAAAGCTTAATATTAAACCTATTGGTGTGTTTTATGATAATATTGATTCAGATAATATGGTAAATATTATTGGTGTAATTACATCTCATAATGATTTAGTACCAATCAAAAAGATACAAATACCAAAGGAAGAATTAGATAAGAATAAAGTATTATACCAAAACAGACCATTATATCACGAATTAGATCAGAAGTTGGCAAATTATTCAAGAGATAATTTTGAAATTATTGATGAAAGAATTAAAAATGTTAATCGTGCTAAATATAATGACGAGTCTTATCAATTATTTAGATTTGAGTTGAGTAATTTATTATCAGACAAGAATTTTAATGAACAAAAGAGTTTGATTAAGAAATATATTAGCAATAAAGATGTTGATTCTATTCAGGATTTAATTTTAAATATATCACTTGGAAAAACTGATAAAAAGATAACTAATAATTCTAATACAATTGGAAATGAACTTGTTAAAGTCATCAAAGATATACCAGATTTATCTTACTATAAGGTTAATAATCAAAGAAAAATATGTTCTACTCTTGATCAAGATTTATGTCTTAAAAATTTACATTGTTCATACGAACCAACTACAGTTTCATCAAAATCAAAAGGTAAATGTACTTTTGCATTAACTGAAAATAAATTGCTTGATTATATTAAAAGACTTTCTGTAGAAATAGTTGAACAAGATATTAAAGCATATGAGTTATTAAAAGAAAAGAAATATTTTGTATCTGATATTGTTGATCATAATAATTTCACTGAAAAACCAGGACAGAGAATTATCAAAAGTTCTAATACAAATCTACAAAAAATTTTAACTGATATTTTTGGAAAGGAACATGTACCTAAAATTGGACGCAGACATTTAAGTAAAAAATCTGAATTAGATTTACAAACTCTACTTTTAGAAAATCCTCTTAAGGATATTAAGGATGCTTTTGTACAAAATATTATTCCATTTAATTATTCAATCTTAAGAGCTTATACTAATGGATATTACTGGTTAAAACATGAACTATATACATTAGACACTAGAAATCTTGGATATTATTCAGATTTACAAAACGAAATGATTAATTTATTTAGATCCATATTAATTGATTGGTTAAATGTTCCAGATAATATTAATTATTTAATTGATTTAGATTCTAATACTAAAAAAATACTTAACAATTCAATAACAAATATGAATCAAGATGACAATAAAAGATTAATTGTTAATACCTATATTGTCAAATTAATGCAAAATAATATTGAATCAAATTTTGGACTATTCGAATTATTTATCCTTTATCAAATACACCAAATCCCAATTGTTGTAATGTTTAACGGTAATTATCAATACATAATTAAAGACTCTATCAAAAATATAGAAAATACAATCGATGAAACTAAAAAATATTCAAAATCAACAAATATATGTATAAATATGGATGTTCATGAATTAAATCAATATCCAAACATGGTAGAAATTATTTATTGGAAATAAAAAATAATTATATGTAAATAACTTATAATTATATTTGCCTGATTATATACTTTTTAATAGTTCTACCATATTTTTATTAAAAATAAAATTTCAAATTTATAAATTAAATAAAAATCAAAATTAAATAAAAATCAAAATTAATATATAAATTAATTTATATTTTTAAACGAAGGTTAAGTTTAATTTCTTAATATAATTTAAATTACAATGAACATTAATAAGAAAAAAAATAAGCAAAAAATGATTATAACTGATGAGGATAGTATACAACCTATTGTAAAAAATAAACAAGCAACTAAACAAGTAAAACAATCAAATAATGAACCAAAAGTAGAAAATAATTTTGTAGAACCTAAATCAAAAATTAATCTTAATATTGAGAATATAAATAATAAATCAAATATTAAGATTGTAGATGATGAAGAAAAAATACAAAATGAAAAAAAAGATATGGACAAAGATACAAATATTAAAAAATTAAATGATAAAATAATAGAAAATAAAGAAGTTTCATCTGATGAAAATAATAATATTTTTTTAAAGGAACTTTTATCAAAACAATTAAAAAATATTTGTCCAAGTAAAAAATTGTCTTATGGAGACATTATAAGAATTAGTAAGTTTTTAAATGTATCAATTTTTGATAATGAAAAATGTTCCTTATGGTCTGGATATATAACAAATGAAAATAATAAATCAAAAGGAACATATATTAATTTCTATTTTAATAAAAAAAAAATTGCTCTACATAGATTATTATTTATAAATTATGTAGATGATATATCTAATGATGAATATATAAAATTCTCATGTGATAATAAAGGAAAATGTTGTAATATAAATCATATGAATAAATATTGTTACAACAAAACTTTAGAAGCAAATATAAACAAAAAATTGAACGAAGAACAAGATTTACTTAATAAAAAAGATCCTAAATTACAAATAAATACTGATAAAAAAAAATTAACAGTAGAGTTTTAATTTTTCTAAATAAAACATTTATATAATATAAATATATAAGTAATATAATTAATATGAGTGATAATATAGAAAAATTAAATTTAGGTGGATTTCCCCCAATAATTTTTATTACCTCGGAAAATAAAAAGAAAAGAGAATTTGAAAAAAAAGTTAATGATTCAATTAAAAGCTCTACATTTTCTGGTTTAAATCTATTAAATATTAAAAATATATTAAAAGAATCAAAGAAAAATGAAGAATAAAAATTATAGATTAAATATTTTATTATTTTATTATAATTATTATATTATAATGGCAAGTAATTTTATCGGTGATGATATAAAAACATCTTTGGAATATTATGATTCCAATCAACCAAAAGTAAATGAGATTATCAGTAAAACAGTTTACATTAAAACAAAAGATAATAAAAATATAACTGACGAAATATTTTTTTATGATAAAAACAAAAAATTAATATTTAAGTCATCTTACGAAATCATATCTGTATATTTACCAAATACAGGTACTTGGAAATGGGCATGGTCACTTCCAACTGCTCCTAAAAAAAGTACATCTTTTTCAAGAAAATTATTAGATTATGCTTTTAACTTGGATTCTGAAAAAGAATTCTTATTAAGAACTACTCTAATTAATTCAAAAATTAAAATTATCAATCAAATACAATTAGATATTTATTTAGCTCTTACTGCTAATTTAAGTAAAAAACCATTTATTTTAAAAACATTTATTAGTCCTATAGAAGTAGATAAAGACGGTTTTTATCCCTTCAAAGAGGTTAATGAAGATGCTAAAAATAAAAATTATATTATGATGTATTTACTTATTTTGGATTTTTAGATTTCTAGATTTCTAGATTTTGTATTTATATATTTTTTACTCTACTACTTTTGATTTGATTAATTTTAACCAGTATTCTAAATTTAATTTATCATAATTAAATTTTGTATTTTTAAATTTATCAACAGTTTCTTTTAATAATTCATTTGAAATATTTTCCCAATCTTCTACAATTAACACTGGTAATTCATCATATAAATAAGAAATTTCTGATTTTTTAACTACTGGTATACATCCTAAACATAATGCTTCCCATGTTCTGTGACAATCTAAACCATTTCCATGAGGTGATATAACAAAAGCATATTTTGACTGAGTTTCCCATGTTGTTTTTCTATCTACTTTATTTTTTTCATAATCAACCAATTCAGGTTTTAATTTACTTATTGCATCAACTCTATCATAACCATGTTTTGTTTTAGTAAAAAAATGAAAGTTTGAATAACATTTGATGTATCTATCGTAAAATGGTTTACTAGAATTTTTAATACTTACTAATAAATTTTCCTGTTCAATTGGTAATATTTTATTACCCCAATCAGTTTTTTTTTCATTCATTGTATGATAATCTAATCCTATAGGTATTCCTGTTATTTTTGGATGTAAATATGTACAGTTTTGTGCGAACCAATGAATAATTTTAGGATTATCTATAAATTCATTAATACCTTTAAAAAAATCATGGGATATTGTACAATCACTATCTCCAGAAACTAATATTATTTTATATGGAATATTTTCTAGTATTTTGGAAAAGTTTTGAATTGCATAGTTACAAACATATATTATATTATTATCTTTCATACAATCAAAATTATAGTATGATAATATACTATTACTAGATGCAGGTACTACACTTTTAATATCACATGATTTAAGAATACCTCTTGATGATAATAATTTACAGTTATTCTCATAATTTGAATCAAAAAGAGATAGTGGTGAAATTTTTATTAAAGCTTTATTTTTATTAATTGCACTCATATGGAAATATCTATGTTCACAGTCTTCTAAATTATTTGTATGTATAAAATTTTCCCTTTTGCTTATTTCATTAATATATTTAATATTTTCATCTAATTTATTTCTTGTAATTAAATCAATAGAATTAAATATATTAGAAACATAATTACAATTAATAAATTTGTTTTTTCGATATATACCAAAACCACAAAATGCAGAATAACAGTCTATAAAATCATAAATATTACAATTATTAAATTTACTATTAATGTGTTTTATCATTATATCTATAACTAAATCTGGATTATTGAAATGCCAACAACTATATTTTAAATCATCAATTGATAATGCCCATATATCATAATAATTATTTTTATTAAAAGTTAAACAATCCCAATTTTTATTTGCAATTAAATATAAATTTAATATATCAGTATTAACATCATTTGAACATACATCATCCATATCCAACATTATAAAATATTCAAATTCATTTTCCAAATCATCTTTTCTTATATAATTTAATATAAGATTTCTTGCATTAGCAATATTGTGAGTATTATATTTTGACCTAGTGTTATCATTAATTAATATTTCTAAATTTGTAAATCTTTTTTTTAATTCGTTTAATTTATTTAAAGTTGAATCATTTGAATGATCGTATGCCATAA
>JACCDY011126216.1_pt1 | contig 11358 bp, 16 predicted proteins | sample 7446391 | NCBI WGS metagenome assembly JACCDY01 (sample SAMN15323451, study PRJNA562643) | freshwater metagenome | isolation source: river surface water | place: USA:Blue River Watershed | collected 2017-08-18
GTCGCCGCCTGGAAACCCGGCCAGACCCTGCTGCTCAACGGCAAGATGCTCACCGGCCGCGACGCCGCGCACAAACGCATCCAGGACATGCTCGCCAAAGGCGAGAAGCTGCCGGTGGACTTCAAGAACCGCGTGATTTATTACGTGGGCCCAGTGGACCCGGTGGGCGATGAAGCGGTGGGCCCCGCAGGCCCAACGACTTCCACACGCATGGACGGCTTCACCGAAATGATGCTGGCCAACACCGGCCTGATCGCCATGATCGGCAAGGCCGAGCGCGGCCCCGTCGCTATCGAAGCCATCAAGAAGCACAAGTCGGCATATCTGATGGCCGTGGGCGGCGCGGCCTACCTCGTGTCCAAAGCCATCAAACACGCCAAGGTCGTGGGCTTTGCCGACATGGGCATGGAAGCGATTTACGAGTTCGACGTGGTCGACATGCCCGTGACGGTGGCCGTCGATGCAGGCGGCACCAGCGCCCACATCACCGGCCCCGCCGAATGGCAAAAGCGCATCGCCACCGGCGAGTTCAAGGGCATCGGCGTCAACGCCGGCTGAACGTGAACGCCCCCATTGGCGTTTTTGACAGTGGCATTGGGGGCCTGAGCGTGCTGCAGGCGCTGCAAAGCGCCCTGCCCCATGAACACTTTGTGTACCTGGCCGACAACGCCCACGCGCCCTATGGCGAGAAAACCGATCTCTACGTGCGTCAACGCACGCACGCCATCACCCGGTATTTGCTGGCGCATCACCAAATCAAGGCGCTGGTCGTGGCCTGCAACACCGCCACCGCTGCGGCGATCCACGAACTGCGCGCGCAACACCCACAACTGCCTTTGGTCGGGGTAGAACCCGCCCTCAAACCCGCCGTGGCCCTGAGCCAGACAGGCCACATTGGCGTGATCGCCACGCGCGGCACCGTGGCCAGTGACAAGTTCGCGCGTTTGCTCGACTCGGTGCAGGGACAAGCGCGGTTCACGGTGCAGGCTTGCAATGGGCTGGCCTTGGCCATCGAACAAAGCACCCTGCCCCTGCAAGCCACCCCAGCCCAGGAACGCATCACCGAACTGCTGGCGCAATACACCTCGGCCATGGGCAGCTTTGGCACTGGCCCAGGCCAGATGGACACGCTGGTGCTGGGCTGCACCCATTACGTGTTTGCAGAAAAGCAACTCCAGGCGCTGTTGGGGCCAGATGTGCGTCTGGTGTCCACCGGCGAGGCGGTGGCCCGCCAGACTCGGCGCTTGCTGGAAGGTGCTGGCCTGCTGAGTGCTGGAACGGCTGAGCGGTCTTCACCGCAAGGCATGGCGCTTTTCACCACCGGAGACCTGCATGGCCTTCAGGCTGCGGCCGAGCGTTGGCTGGGTCTGCCGCCCGGGTCTTGTCACCAAGCCCCAGCGACCATTTGAAGGCTGAGCGCCACAGGCGCCAGATGCCCATCAGGCTGGGCTTGGCCCCAGCGCTGTGCGGCGACCGCGCTCCACATTCACGGGCATCAGCAAAACCAAGCCCAGCACAAACAACAAAGAGGTGGCGCCGATGGCCAGGCGCTGGTTGCCATCGCTCAACCAAGTGATCAGGCCGTACATCAAGGGGCCCAAAATGCTCGCCAGCCGGATCGCAAAGGTCCACAGGCCAAAGAACTCACCCAATCGCTGCGGCGGCACCATCAAGCCCGCCATGGCACGGCCCGAAGACTGGCTGGAGCCCATGCAAAAACCGGCGATCCCGGCGGCCCACCAGAAGGTGGCTTTGTCCGTGGACAAAGCGGCGATGAAACAGGTGGCCACCCAGCCCAGCAAGGTCAGAGACAAAGTCAGCTTGTGCCCCAAACGGTCTTGCACATGGCCAAACACCAAGGCCCCGACAAAAGCAGCGATGTTCAGCACAAAGATCAACACCATGGTCTCTTGCGGCTGGAAACCAATGACCTGTTCGGCATAGATCGCGGCCAGGGTGATGGCCACGGCCACGCCCCCCTGGTAAGCCACGGCACACGCCAGCAACTGGGTGAAATCTCGGTAAGGCAAGGCATCACGCAAGGTCTGGCGCAGCCGGCGCAGGCTTTGCGCAACCGACTGCACCGGGGCCTCGGGCCGAGCGGGAGAATGCTCGCGCAACAGGGCAAAAGTCACCCAGGTCGCAGCGCCATAGACGGCGGCGGTGATCAACATGGTCACCGGCACAAACTGGCTGCCCGACTCGCCCCGCGCCTGAGCGGCCAACACATAGGCCAGGCACACGCCCAAGGTGAGCATGCCGCCGATGTAACCCAGCGACCAGCCCCAACCACTGACGCGGCCCATGGCCTCGGGCTTGGCCAGTTCGGGCAAAAACGAGGCGGTCAGCGATTCGCCATAGGAGTAAAAGGTGTTGGACAGCACCAAAATACACAAAGCCAGCGCCACTTGCCCCGGCCCCACCAGCGACAAAGCCGCGGTGCTGAGCACGCAGCCAGCCGTCACCCACATCAACAGGCGCTTTTTGCCCGCCACGCGGTCAGCCCATGCGCCCAAACCGGGCATGGTGAGCATCACGATCAAATAAGACAGGCTCAGCCCCGAAGTCCAGGCCAGGGTGGCCCAATCGGCACCATCGGCCACACCGCCCACAAAGTAGGCCGCAAACACCGCCGTGATGACCACCGTGGAATAACCCGAGTTGGCAAAGTCGTACATGGCCCAGCCAAACACCTCGCGCAAGCGAACGCCCGGGTTCAATGCAGAACGAAGACGGTCGAGGTTCATGGGGCGCTCCTGTCAGTGCAAATGCCTGGGGCGACGACCGCCCCCGCCTCCGCCATGACCGCTTGAGCCTCCCGGACCCCGCGGCGGTTTGCCGATTTCGAGGGAGCTGACCAAGCTGTCAAAGCGCTGGCTGAACAATTTGTCGATTTCGGATACCACGCCCGACAACTCGGCCCCATCAAAATGGCGCTCCATCATGTTGACCACATCGTGCACCAGCAAATCGCGCTGCGCCTGCATGATGGCCCCGGGATCGGGCCCGACAAACAGCATCACAAAATCGTCGCGCGACTCAGCGCCGGCAGCCTCGTCCTCGTCGTCAAATTCGGCATCGTAAAACGTCACTTCGATCTGGGTGCCCGCTGCAGACAATTCGTTGAGGTTCATGCACAAATCGTCCAGGACCATGCGGAAGTCCTCATCGCCGCGCACGGTCCAGCACAGGTTCAGTCGCTGGGCCTGGGCGTCAAAGCGGATGCCTGGTTCTTCTTCGTAGAGACTCACGGCACCTTCGTTCAGGCTGCGCGCGCCCGCGTAGTGCCAAAGTGGCTTGAGGGCTTCCTGGATCGCCTTGATGTCGGTGCCAGGCTTGATGGGCACATCACCATGCACATGAATTTCAAGCGGAGCGTTGTCGTGTTTCATGAGGGTGCTTCAGTGTCGATGGTGCCCCGGGCCGAAATCGAATCGGCACGCCCCTGTTACGGAAGCAACGGATTTTAAGTCCGGTGTGTCTACCAGTTTCACCACCGGGGCAGATGCCTTATTGTGCCTTGATAAAGCCCAGATTCTGCTTCAGTCGATGTGCAAATTCAGCATCGCCAAGGCAAACAAGCCCACCACACTCAGGTAGGCCGCAGACCACACGATGGTGCGCCATTTGGCTTTGTCGGTGACATAAAAAAACACATAGGCCACGCGCATCGCCACAAAAAACAGGGCCATGGCATCAACGGTTGACGGATCAACTCCGGTGAGCAAGGCCAAAATGACGCCCACGGCAAAAAAGGGGAAGGCCTCAAAACAATTGGCCTGGGCCGCATTGGCGCGGGCCCAGAACCCCGTCTGCCGGGCCAGCCAGGCCCGGGGGTCGCTGTTGTCATAGCCCTTGAAGCCCGACTTGGCGATGCCCGCGCACACCACCGGCATGATGCCTGCCACCAACACGGCGCCATAAGAAATCAACATTCAGCTCTCCTGGATCCTTGGCTGCACCCCCATGGGGTGCATCAAAAAACGAAAAAAAAGCCACTGAATTCTTCAGTGGCTGGGCGCTGCCCCGGCAAAAAACCGGGTGCACCGGCTTCAACCGCCCTTTTTGGAGCGCTTGCCAGGGTTTTTCTTGCTGCGTGTGGCGACGCCACGCTCCAGGCTCACGCGCTGGCCACGGCCGCCTGTGCGCAGGGTCACGCCTGGCAATGTGGGCAATGGGGGGGTGAATTTACGATCTGCTTCGGTGACGATTTTGTTGCCCATCTCTGGCTCCGGATAAAAAATACAAAACCGTATTAAGCCACAAGAATGGGCCCCCAATTTTTCTGGGGCCGCAGTGGCCACCCCTGCAGCCACACACCGGGGTACAGGCCTTCATTCACGGCGCAAAACCCTGGCAAAACCTTTTTGCACCGCGGGCCTGGCCATCATCTGTGCATACCAGCGCTGGACATGGGGAAATTGCGCCAAATCGACCTGGTGTCTGGGGTGGCGCCAGACCCAGCCCACCATGGCAAAGTCGGCAATCGACAAGTCGCCTGCAAAAAAAGTCTGCTCGGCCAATCTGCGGTCCATCACCCCATAAAGGCGCAGGGTTTCCGCCATGAAGCGTTGCAAACCGTAGCGCTTGTCACCCTCGTCCGTCAAGGCCGCAAAGTGGTGCACTTGGCCAGGCGCAGGGCCGAACCCACCCACCTGGAACATCAGCCATTCGAGCGTGGACACGCGGGCAGCACCCCTAGCAGGCAAAAAGCGTCCCGTTTTTTCAGCCAGGTACATCAGGATCGCACCGGACTCAAACACCGTCTGCGTCTGACCCTCCGGTCCATCGGTGTCCACCAAGGCGGGGATTTTGTTGTTGGGGCTGATTTTCAAAAAATCGGGCTCAAACTGCTCATTGCGGCCAATGTCGACCACCTGCACGGTGTAGGGCAGCGCCATCTCCTCCAGCGCCACGGTGATTTTGCGAGCGTTGGGGGTGTCGAATGCCAACAGGGTCAAGGCCATGGCCATACCTTTCAAAAAAACAATGCCGCAGTTTAGGCGGCAAGCGCCAGCGCCTGGGACAGATAGGCGACTGCCCCATCGTGCGAGTCCCCTTATCATGGGTTTTTGACCACCAAGGCTCAGGCATGAACCGCGTTTTGGCCCACACAGGGGCAACCTACCCCATCTTGCAAGCGCCCATGGGCTGGATTGCCCGCAGCACTTTGGCGTCTGCCGTCTCGCGCGCCGGCGGTTTGGGCATCATCGAAACCTCATCGGGTGAAACCGCCAACTGCCAGCGTGAAATCGCCATCATGCGAGAAACGGGCTTGCCTTTTGGCGTCAATCTGCCCATCCGCTTTCTGAAAGACGACGCCATGCTGCGCTTTGTCTGCGAATCCGGCTTGCGCTTTGTCACCACCTCTGCGGGCAGCCCCGCAAAATTTTTGGCCCCACTGCAAGCGGCGGGCATTGCGGTTTACCACGCTGTGCCCACGCTCGAAGCCGCACTCAAATGCGCTGAAGCGGGGGTGGATGGCCTGGTGGTGGAAGGCTCGGAAGGGGGCGGCTTCAAAAACCCCGAAGAGGTCAGCACCTTGGTGCTGCTGCAGGCCATTCGCGAAAAGACCGACTTGCCCTTGATCGCGGCAGGCGGCATTGTGGACGGTCGCGGCATGGCCGCCGCATTTGCGCTGGGCGCAGAAGCCATCCAGATGGGCACCCGCTTTGTGGCCTGCGCCGAAAGCCCCGTGCACCACCATTACAAACAGGCCATTGTGGACGCCCCCACCACGGGCACTTACATGCTCAACACCAAGTCATCCCCCTGCATCCGGGCGCTCAAGGCCCCGTTCACCCAGGCTCTGCACGAAGCTGGTCTGATGGGCCCCGACGCTTTCCGCGGCATTCAGGAGGTGTATTTCGGCGGTGACATGAACGCCGCCCCGGCCCTGGCGGGCCAGTCGGCCGGTTTGGTGCATGCGGTGTTGACCGCCCAGCAGATCATCGACCAAACGGTGGCAGAGTTTCACCAGATCAGCCAACGGCTGGGACAATTGGCCCAGCGTCGATCGTTCGATTGACTCCCTTTCTTCTCTTCTCTCCACACACTTTTGCCATGAAAACCTCTTTCGCGCTCAGCACCCTCCTCACCTTGGGCCTGATGACGGCATTCCCAGCCTCGGCCTCCAACGCGGTCACCGCAGCTGCAGCCCAGGAACCCGGGGCCAAGGTACAACCCTCCGGCATGGTCTACAGGGCCCTCAAGGAAGGCACTGGCGCCAGCCCCAAGGCCACCGACAAGGTCAAGGTGCATTACCGGGGCACACTGCCCGACGGCAAGGAATTCGACAGCTCCTACAAACGCAACGAAGCGATTGAATTTCCCTTGAACCGGGTGATTCCTTGCTGGACCGAAGGCGTTCAGATGATGAAAGTGGGTGGCAGCGCCAAACTGACCTGCCCCCCAGCCACCGCCTACGGGGAGCGCGGTGCGGGTGGCGTGATCCCCCCCAACGCGACTTTGTTGTTTGAAGTCGAACTGCTCGCCATCAACGGCAAATGATCAGGAGTTGCCCATGAACACCCCGACTTTGGAATCCTTCACCGCCCAATCGATGGACGAAGGTTTTGACGAGATCATCGTGCGCGAATGGGCGCCTGATTTGAAACTGGACACCCACACCCACCCTTTTGATGTGAGTGCCTATGTGGTCCAGGGCGAGTATTGGCTGACCGTCGGCGATGAAGTCAAACACCTCAAAGCGGGGGACTTTTTCAGGCTGGCCCGCAATGTGGCCCATGCCGAGCTGTATGGCCCGCAAGGCGCCACCGTCTGGGTGGCACGGGCCAACTGAAGCCCACCTGTTTGCAGACCTGCCTGTTTCAGAGCGCCGCTTCAGGCCAGGGACTCGATCACTTCGGTCACGCTGCGGAAAGCGTCGATGGCGGTCGGAAAGCCGCAGTAAACCGTGGCGTGCAGCATCACTTCACGCAACTCTTCCGGGGTGGCGCCATTGTTGAGCGCACCACGGGCATGGGCTTTGAGCTCGTGTTGCTTGCCTTGCGCTGTGAGCATGGCCACCGTGATCAGGCTGCGGGTTTTCAGGTCAAGACCCGGACGCTGCCAGACGTTGCCCCAGGCATTGCGGGTGATGAATTCCTGCATGGGCTGGGTGTAGTCGGTGGCGGCGCCCAAAGCGCGGTCGACATACTCAGGGCCCAGGACTTGGCTGCGGGTGGTCAAGCCGGCTTGAAAGGCCGCGTCGTCGGGTCGGGCTTCGCGGGCGATTTGGGTGGGTGTTTTGGACATGACAGACTCCTTAAAGAGGCCTGAGCATAATCAAAGGTACGCCCAACAGGAGACACCATGAGCACACCCCAGCCTCCAGCAACTGCCCCACGCTACCCCGCCCCCGAAATCAAGGACTTGCCCGACGACATCCGCGCCAAGGTGCTGGAGGTGCAAGAAAAAGCGGGTTTTGTGCCCAACGTGTTTTTGGCCTTTGCCCGCCGCCCTGCGGAGTGGCGCGCTTTTTTTGCCTACCACGACGCCCTGATGGTGCCCGAGTCGGTGGGGCGCGAGAGTGGGCTGAGCAAGGGCGATCGCGAGATGATCGTCACCACCACCAGCGCGGCCAACAACTGCCTGTATTGCGTGGTGGCGCACGGTGCGATCTTGCGCATTTACGAGAAAAAACCCCTGGTGGCCGACCAGGTCGCCATCAATTACCGCAAAGCCGACATCCCCCCCCGCCAGCGCGCCATGCTCGACTTCGCTCTCAAGGTCTGCAACCACTCCGATGAGGTGGAAGACGCCGACTTTGCCACCCTGCACGCCCACGGCTTTGACGACGAAGACATCTGGGACATCGCGGCCATCACGGCATTCTTTGGCCTGTCGAACCGCATGGCCAGCTTCAGCGGCATGATGCCCAACCCCGAGTTTTATTTGATGGGCCGCGCGCCCAAGGCGAAACCTGCGGCCTGAGCCAAGATCAGCCGGTTCATGGGCTTTGTGTTGTTCACTCCACCCAGTTTTCAAGCTTCAGTCCGGGCACACGGCTGAATTCTCGGGCGTTGTTGGTGACCAGTGTCCAGCCTTCGGCCAGTGCGTGGGCGGCCAGCCACAGGTCATTGTTTCCAATTGGCAAGCCTTGCTGCTGCAAAGTGGCACGGACCTGGCCGTAGTGGTCAGCAGCGGTCAAGGGCAGGGCACAAGGCTGAATCATCTGAACCAATTGGTCGATCGTGGCCAGGGCACGCTCACGGGCCTGGCTTTTTTCGGCCCCAAAGCGCAGTTCGCCTACCGTGATGGTGGACATGGCCAGCTCTTGCAGAGTGTGGTTTTCAAAACGGTGGCGCACTGCCAACGGTTGCCCTTTGGCGATGTAAATGCAGATGTTGGTATCCAGCAAGTAACGTGTGGGCTTACCCATTTTGGCGGCGGCGACCATGTTCAAAAGGCCTCGCGCTCTTGAGGTGGCGCATCTTGGCGGCCTTCGGCCATGAAGTCGGCGGGCAAGCTGCTGAGCAGGTCAAACACGGCTGTGGCGCTGATGGGCACTTGGCGCAACACGATGTCGTTGCCCTGCCGAAAAATCTCGACTTGGTCGGTGTCAAAACGAAACTCTTTGGGCAAGCGCACTGCTTGGCTGTTGCCGGACTGGAAAATTCGAGCGTAGGTCATGGCAGCCCTTTGTGGCGTAGATACTTCGAGTATATACATCAACCCACGATGAAGTCCATACCCACCTTTTTGCCCGCATCAAACGAAATCATGGTGTCATCACAGCATTCATTTGCCGTGCGCCTTGGCCAGCAAGGACCAGGCCATTTGGGTCAGCGCCTCCTCAAATGCAGGGCTGCCCAGCAAGGGGGATTTTTCGAGGCTGGCGCTGCGCAAGGTGCCAATGACCGAGCGGGTCAGCACAAACATTTGGGCGGTGCTGGGCGTTTGCAGAGCCGGGTGGTCAATGCGTTCAAAAAACACGGCCAAGCGGTCGGCAACCTGGCGGACCGCATTGGCGGTCTCATCGGGTTTTTCCAGCGTCCAGCCCAAACGAATCAAGGTCTGGCTCAAGCCCTTGCCTTTGGCAAAGCCCTGCAGCAGGATGTGGATGGCCTTGCCCAGCAACTCGCGGCCATCCATGTGCTGCACATCAGCACGGGTTTCGAGCTCGCGCAAATACCCTTCCAACTCTTGCAACACCAGGTCCTGACCCCGCGCGGACATGGCGCGCACCAGCATTTCCTTGCTGGGAAAGTACTGGTAAAGCGTGCCAATCGAAAAACCAGCGGCCGCAGCCACCTTGTTCGTGGTCAAACCGGCCTCGCCCTCCTTGTCCAAAATCTGAGCAGCGGCCTTGAAAAGGGTTTGAATCGTCTGCTGCGCCCGCGCCTGCGTTGGCTGGCGACGCCCATCTGGTTTGGCTTGCAGCTTGTTGACGGGTCTGGATGTGGGCATGTGAATGGCCTTGTGTAAATCTGAGCAGTTTGCGAGTTGTGCGGCGCATAAAAAGCTGAATAATGCTCACATTCTGACCCATGATGGAATCCTCAACATGCAACCGAGCTCAACCGCCCTGCAAGCCCCCACCGATTTGACGGTCCGACGCCTGTCGGTGGACCTGTCCAAAGGCTTCTCGCGCCACTGGAATGGCGGCGATGCGTTTTTGACCGCTTACGCCAACGCCTTGTCGATGAGCTTTCCCGTGGGTGAGCAGTCCTTCATTGATGCGGTCAAAAACGGGGCCAAAGCCTTGCCCGACACCCCGGAAAACGCCGACCTGAAAAGCGTGGCCAAAGGCTTCATAGGACAGGAAGCCACCCACCGCCACCTGCACAGCCTCTACAACGCCCATCTGGAAAAGCAAGGGTTCGTCAACCATTGGGGCCCACGCGCGGAGCGGCGCCTGAAAAAAGGCCGTGAAGAGTTCTTCAACAAAAGCGCCAAAGGCCACCTGCACGAGTTGGCCATCACCGCCGCTTTTGAGCACTACACCTCGATTTTTGGCGACCTGACACTCGACCGCATCGATCAGCCCGGTGACTGGTTTGCAGGCGCCGAAGAACCGCTGAAAACCCTGTGGCGCTGGCATGCCGCCGAAGAGTCCGAGCACAAATGCGTAGCCTTTGACCTGTACCAACGTCTGGGCGGCAACCACGCTTGGCGCATGCGCTGGTTCTGGTACGTCACCCTCCAGTTCAGCACCGACGTCTTCCGCCAGACCGTCAACAACCTCTGGCACGACAAAACGCTGTTCAAGCCCAGCACCTGGTGGTCGGCATCCAAGTTTTTGTTCGGTCGCCACGGCATGGTTTGGCGCGTGGCCAAACCCGTGTGGGAATACACCCGCAAGGACTTTCACCCCCTGCAGGTGGGCAGCGCCACCTTGTCGAAAGACTGGCTGGAAAGCCATGCCGACCAATGGCGTGCGGTGGGCGCACCGGCTGCATCTTCAATTTAAGGCTTTCGCGCACGGGGGTGCGCTCCTACCAAACCAGCGCTCAGTCGCTGACCAAGGCCCGCATCCAATCGGGCAGTGTCACTGCTTTTTGATTCGGAAAATCCACCCAAATGGTGGTCGCACCTCCAGCCGCAAACACCACACCCGGCTGATCGGTGCGCTCCAGCGTGCACCAACTCTCGAAGGTGGTGCGGCCCGGGTCGCTCACAAACATCTTGGCCAAAATGTCGCCGGGGTACTCAAACTGTTTGTAGAAATTGCAAAAGGCGTTGACGATCACTGGGCCTTCGCCTAGGGGGTTCGGGGTGAAACCAATCCTGTCAAACCAGTCAATGCGGGTGCTTTCCATGTACCGAAAGTAAACCGTGTTGTTGACGTGGCCCATGGCATCCATGTCACCCCAGCGAATGGGAATGACCAATTCATTGACCAACTTCTTGCGTTCGGGCAATTCCAGCTTCATGGCCTGCCCCTCAGACGGCAAAACCATCGTCGGCTGACACCACCGCGCCATTGATGAAGTGGCTCTGGTCGCTGGCCAAGAGCATCAACAACGCGACCAAGTCCTGCGGCTGCCCCACCCGCTTGCGCGGCAGCATGCTGATGAGCTTTTGACCCTGTTCGGTTTGCCAGTGGTGGTGGTTGATTTCGGTGTCGATGTAACCCGGGCAAATCGCATTGACGTTGATGCCAAAACGCCCCCATTCCACCGCAAACGCTTTGGTCATCTGAATGACGGCGGCCTTGCTCATGCAATACACGCCGATTTGCGGCAGCACTTTCAGGCCCGCCATCGAGGCGATGTTGATGATGCGCCCACCGGTGAAGCTACCAGGTGCCGCCCCCTTGGCCCGCGCCAGCATGCGCTTGCCCACCTCTTGCGCCACAAAAAACGCACCGCGCACGTTGGTGTTCATGATGAAGTCGTAGTCTTCTTCGGTCAC
>JACCDY010209343.1_pt1 | contig 11347 bp, 13 predicted proteins | sample 7446391 | NCBI WGS metagenome assembly JACCDY01 (sample SAMN15323451, study PRJNA562643) | freshwater metagenome | isolation source: river surface water | place: USA:Blue River Watershed | collected 2017-08-18
GAATCACATTTACGGCTATGCCGTGGGCTTAGACATGACGCGTCGCGATTTGCAAAACGACATGAAAAAACAAGGCCGCCCTTGGTGCATTGGCAAAGGCTTTGACCACAGCGCCCCCATTGGCCCTATCACACCTGCAGCAGAGGCTGGCGATGTAGCCAGCGCCGAAATCTATGTGCAAGTCAACGGCCAAGATCGCCAGCGTAGCAACACCAGCCAACTCATCTGGAACATCGCTGAAACGATTGAACACCTGTCTGCAGCGTGGGAGCTGCAACCCGGCGACTTGATTTACACCGGTACCCCCGAAGGCGTGGGTGCAGTGGTCTCGGGTGATGTGATGGTGGGCTCAGTGGCGGGCTTGGGTGAACTCAAGGTTCGCTTGGTTTAAACCATGTTGCACCGACCGCTCATTCAGCATTGCAAAGCCTGCGGCAGCGCGGTGACCTACCGTCTGCCCGACGATGGCGACACACGCGAACGTGCGGTGTGCAACGCGTGCCACACCATCCATTACGAAAACCCACTCAATGTGGTGGGCACCGTGCCTGTGTGGGGTGACAAAGTGCTGCTGTGCAAACGCAACATCGAGCCACGCTTTGGCAAATGGACGCTACCTGCAGGCTTCATGGAGCTGAACGAAACCGTGGCCCAAGGTGCAGCGCGTGAAACCATAGAAGAAGCAGGTGCAAAGTTTGAAATGCAAGAGTTGTTCACGCTGATGAACGTCACACGCGTGGGTCAAGTGCATTTCTTTTACCGCGCCCAGCTGACCAGCGACAGCTTTGACCCAGGCCACGAAACGCAAGAGGCACGTTTGTTTGCCGAGCATGAAATACCGTGGGACGAGATTGCCTTTCGTACCGTCAAAGAAACTTTGCAGCACTACTTTGCAGACGCCAAGAAGGGCAAGTTTGAGCTGCACCACGTGGACATTGTTTAAAGCGCTATGAACAAAGCCATCAAAGACAAAAGGGCTAGCAATTCACATTGCTAGCCCTTGGTCATTCTTGGTCGTGTGAAACCGCACGAATGAAGTCATACAGGGCTTATAAATAAAGGGATTCATCTTTCAAAAATGCATCTTGTTCCCCCGTTTGTTCCCCCGAATTACATTTATTCCCCTCCTTCTCAAATGATGGAACAAGATGAGGTTCACATACGGAGCCTGACACACAGGTACTATTAACCATGACCAAAGCTAGAGGCGTTCACATCCTAGAGGCCCCTTGTTGCGGGGCGCGATACGCATTTCCACGCTACACCTCAATCAATTTCTCAGCTTTCGAATACTGGACCGATGGTTGGCGTGAAGGGTCATTGATGCCCAACGATGAAGGTTTACGTCATTGCCAATGCGGAAAGTTCATCAGGGTCGCTGAAATGCTCAAGGTGGAAACTGCCGAAAACAGCGACTTGCCATCTATGGAGTATGTCAAGAGTGACCTCCTGCCCCAGTGCATTGCTCAGGCCAGCGATGACAAAACGGAAGTAGCTGCACGACGCAGCTACTGGCTTCACCTCAATCACGCCTATCGAGAAATCTATCGAAAACATCGCGATGCAGAAGAAGCTGAAACAAAAGCCAGATGGCACTCCGAGCATCCCGATACCCGATCTTGGTGGAATAAATTTCGAGGACACAAGCCGCCAGAGTACAGCAGACCCGGGGATAGTCCATTCACCTACCCAGCGTTTGAACCAACGTCAGAACAGGTGCTGAACATGAATCGCCTGAGTGAAATTTTGCTTGGGTGGGATCAAGCAGGGCGTCAAGGCTGCAAGTTAGAACTTGCGGAGTTGTACCGTGAACAAGGCCGGTTTGAGGAGGCGCAGGAAATGATCCAAGCGACAAACGAGGAAGAAGACCCGGTCACTTCTCGACTAATCAAACAACTAATCAATCAAAGGACCACAGTCCCGATGCGTTACCGAATGTAATGGGTTCTGGACGTATTACGCCCCTCCTCCTTCGCCACACTACTTTTTAGTGACAGCAGTCCTTATGTATCGTTGGAGTGATCCAAGTCAGAAAATGGCCCATCCTCCACTTCAAAACCAATCTGTGTGAGATCCCGTGATGACAGCCTTCGCGTAACAAAGGCGCAACCATATCCTTGATCAGCTGTGGTTCATCGTTCGAGTTTTTTTGTCGGCTGAAAGCTCTTTGTCGGCGGGTCAGCTGTCTTGAGCTGGTTCAGCGTTGTCTTATCCTGCTGGTCCAGTGGCTTACCCTCCAGCATCTTGCCAAACAGACTCACTCCGTGGGGCGTCTTCCAAATTTTTTGTGCTTGTTCGTTCATATTAGGTTCTCAATTAGGGGAAATTTCTACACGGATTAGGCCCCTACTGGCATCTCCTTGAACTCCTTGAGTGCCATTGTTCGTGCCGCCAGCGTCATCTTGCTTTGTAACGAGCAACGAAATCATGCGACACGGCTCCAGAAGATAGGGCGCTGGTGGCGTGTAGGTGATCCATGGCGGCAATGGTTTTCCATTGGGCAATTTTTCCGCACGCCCCCGCCTGACTTTGGCCAGGTCCGTTATCTGAGCTGTGTTAAAAGAATTTGTCATTGGCGCAGCTATTTTTTAGTCAACCCTATCACTGATCGAAAGAGTTGAGTTACGCCTTCTCCGGCAGGGCCTTTAGCTTGCCCTCACGAATTCCCTTGGCCACTATCATCTTGGCCAAAATCTCTATGGCTTCTGGGCTAGGTTTCCTCAATGGCTGTGGGGAGAGCGACTTTGGCGCACCATCAGCATTCGCCTCGGGTTGCGAACCAGAATTTTGTTCCATCAAACTCCCCCATACCTTGTGTCAGTAACTAATGACTCCTTTGGCAGAGGGGCCAGTTTTACCTCGCGTATTCCCTTGGCTACTATCATCTTGGCCACCATTTCCACGGCTTGCGGGCTCGGCTGTTTGCCGCTCTTGCTCAAGACTTTTTCGTTGAGTAGGTTCTTGGCGGTTTGCTCCAATAGCGGTCTCAAGTCGTCAAACGGTGTCTTGTTCATGTTGCTATCACTCCAAACATTGGTTCAACTGCTGCCGCACATCTCGCCCACCGTCATTTTTAACAGCCCAAAGAAAAACACACTTGCCGCCAGACGTTTGTTGCCATAGCAGTCCAACGTCACGCTTCAAGGGTTCATGCAGTTGCGCCCCCTTGTATTCGACGACCAACATTCTTCCGTCCGTCAAATGTGCCACAAAGTCTGGATAAAAGCGTCCCGTCGCCAGTGGCAACCAGAACGAAAACTTTTCCTGTTTTTCAATGTTCCGAATCCAACGCGCTACCAAGGGGTGTTCGTCAATCGCACGGGCACAGTCGAACTCTTCGGTAGTTTTGCCAGAATCAGTTTTCCAACGCAAGTCGTGAATGACAGGGTAGTAGTGCTTTGAGAATGTCCAAGCCCCTTCGTACACGTTACGCGCCGGATAACCCGCAGGAGAAAACGAAAAACTAAACTGATGTAACGCATCCAAGGTGGCACTATTGCGCATTGCCTCAAACGACAGGGTGAACTGTGCTTGGTCCGCCTGATTTCTGGAATCGGTAATTTGCGCGACGATGGCATTTGCAAGCCTCACCTTGTCACGCTCTAACGCTGTGAGACTAAAGCCTCGAGTTCCCAGCAAATGATGCACGACACCGGACACATAAGCCAAGGTGACGTCAGGCAACAAATCTTCTTGCTGCACAGCACAATCAAGATAACGAATCAAATCGTTTTCTGAGGCAGTAGATGGCACTGCATTCAGAGCCAGCTGCTGATAGTTGTAGTGCTGAATGGTCAAGGTTTGACTGCTTCGGCTGATGTCAATCACCTGAGATTGAGTGCTATCTACGGGCAGATACCCATCTAGCGTGATGTTCTGCAACGACAAATCCCAATGACTGAGGTGCTGCAATACCTCCGGTTGCACCACCTCCCAGCGAGAACCATCACCCACAAGCGGCAAACACAATTGAGGCACTGGTGGAAACACTTCGCCCGTTTGCGATGGCGCACTTTGGGCCATGTGCATTTGGTTATGCAAAGCCATTGCCTTTTCTAAGGCTTGAGCTTGCTCTGGCGCTACGTTACGAACTAACTCGTGACGTATTTCCTCGGTAATCGCGCCAAGCACTTTGACCTTCACGCCATCAGGCGTTGCGCTGACCGTGACCCGTTCTGCATCCGCTTGCGACAAAGCAGATACAAGTGGGGCTTGCGCCAACAAAAAATCACTCGAAAACAAACCTTGCAAATGAGACGGCATTCCAGACGGAACGTCGTCAAACAATGGCATCGGAGTCTGCGGTGCAATGGCAGCGCCAAGCATGGCTTTCTCAAACCCGAGTTTTTGCACCATGTTGTCCCGCAGTTTTTCTACCGTTCGGTCAAAGTGCTTGGACACAATGTGGGCATACGCCTTCCCCAAATCTGGCTCTTTGCGTTCACGGGCATACGGCATACGCAGCACTCGACCTAGCAATTGTTCGGCATCCTGTGTGCTGCTGACATCTTGCAAGCTGCACAACACATAAGCAAACGAGCAATCCCAACCTTCTTTCAGCGCCTCGACGGTGATAACGAACAGCACTGGACAAGCAGGGTCAAACAGATTGAGGTTATCAAGCCCCTTTTCCTTACTCGTCTGTACTGCAATTTGATTTTCGACAATACCCTCTTTTTCAAGAAGGTACTTTTTCAACACATCCACGGTGACCGTTTTGTTCACGGGCTCCGCCTGAAAAAGAATTAAGGGGCGTATGTAGTCCGGCAGCTCTTTAATTGCCAAGCTCTCTAATCGCTTGCGCATCAGCAGAGCATCATCGACCGCACGCTGCCAACCATTTGCATGATTCGCCAAGACAACTGGCAACTTAATCATGTGCTCGGCCTTGAGCGCCAGCGCAGATACAGCGAACAATACGTTGCTGAATTTTTCTTTAGGCGTGGCCGTCAGCTCCACAATCACTTGCGGCCAGAAATCTTTAAGAGTTTCAATCGTCTGCGGAGAATAAAAATTGTGCGCCTCATCAACGATAACGATGGGGCGAAGCAATCGCATCAAATTGGCAACGCAGTGCTTCACCCTACCCACATCCCCTGCCACCAAGGGGCCACTTGGCTTGATGTCCTCAGGGGTCACCGTCAGCAACAATGGCGCCAAAGATTCCGGCACCACGCTGAAATGCTCGGAATACGCCTCATCAAACTCGTACACCGTCCGCAAATGCTGCTTATCTTTGTGGATGCGAAAAGTCTGTACCGTGGCCACCAAGACAACAGCATGGTTGCGAAAGTCGTTGCTGCGAACTTGCGCAAGGTTATCCATGCTGCAAACTTTGACCCGACCTTGGTACAACGAATCGAGTGTCTGACGGTATGGATGGGCAGGATTACTCAATGCCCCCAAGGTCTGCGTCAGGATGGCATCGCTATGCACCAACCAAATGACAAATGGCGTCGAGGTTCCAAGGTAGTGTGTCGCGCAACGCTCAATGGCGTGTGCTCCCAGCAATGTTTTGCCTCCACCCGTGGGAATGCGCAAACACACATTGGGAGTCTGTTGGTAGGTGTTCTGATATTTCTTCGGGCGCATCCCGCCGCTTTGAATCGCTGGGTCAAATGCGGCCACAGTGGAGGAAAAAGCAGCGTTCATGGCATCCTCGTCCACCACGCCCTGCCCAGTGCTTGTCGTGCGCAGCGTTTGTAAAAACTCGGTCAACGCTTGCAGCGCCTGCTTTTGGTACTGCTTGGGTTCCAAATCGAAGTGCGTCATTACAGAGCCCCCTGTCCACGCAAGGTGTACGGAATCTTTTTAAACATCACCCGCTCACGGGTACGTATCGTTGGGGGCAACTTAACTGCCTCACCGAAAACCACGCGAGGACCATCGAAGGGATAAATGCGAACCAAGGCATCCCATACCTCATAGGTCAAGACGTTGCCACTTGCGGGACGCTTGTCACCCAAAATACCGTTGAATAGCAAGAAATACTGCACCCCGTTGTGCTCACCCAAACACGGGGACGTGAAGCGATTGGCTCCAGACGAAGTGCCCGTTTCTTGTTGCCAAACAAATGCGGCTAGGTCAGCAAACTGCACGCTTGAATCAATGCGGCCCAACTCATCAAAAATCGCATTGCCCAGCGTGAGAAATTTGAATCCACCACCGCCCTGCCAATTGACGGCCTTGCTGATACCACCTTGTTCTCCATCAATGACTTTTTCTAACCTTGGCAGGCAGTGGGTTTGAGCGTGGTCACCCATCTCTATGCCGATATAGCGACGGCCCATTTTGTGGGCTACGGCAGCGGTAGTGCCGGAGCCGAGAAATGAATCAAGTACAAGGTCATGCTCTTTGGTAGCTAACACAAGAACACGTTGGAGAAGTCGTTCTGGTTTTGGGGTATCAAAGATATCCTCTCTATTGAGAACAGTAACTTCTTTTTTCGCTTCTTGGTTGTCACCCACTTCATCACGAAACCAGATTGAAAGTGGAACAATGCCGTCTTGCACCTCGGTCAAATATTGTTTCAACGAAGGACGATTTGTGCCATTTTTTCCGAACCAAATGCGACCTTCGGCATGCCACCTTTCAAATGACTCAAGAGACGGCGCCCATTGCCTACCCGGTGACGGATAGTGAACAACACCGTTTGGGCCAACGATGGGATATGAATGGCCCTTGGCTTTTGTCTTTGAAGTCAAATCACCACTTTTCCATACACCTCGCGGGTCATCGTCTGGATTCGCATAACGCGCATTCATCTCTTCCGACCTCGGCAATAGGCTAATAGCAACAGAACTAATATTTTTAGCAAACGCCAAAACATGGTCATGCGCAGCAGTTACACCTTTATCGTCGTTTTGCGGTGAATATTTTTTGTGCCAAACAATATTTCCAATGAAATTCTTTCGTCCGAAAACCTCATCCATCATCACCTTCAAATAATGGGCTTCGTTGTCATCAATCGTGACCCAAATAGAACCGTCTTCACTCAGCAGCTCGCGTAATAGATGCAAGCGCGGCAGCATCATCGAGAGCCACAGACTGTGCTCAAGCCGGTCGTTGTAATGCTCAAAAGCAGACTGAGTGTTGTATGGAGGGTCAATAAATATGCACTTCACGCGCCCCCGATACATAGGTAGCAGCGCCTTGAGCGCCAGCAAGTTGTCGCCCTGTATAAGTAAATTCTCCGATGCAGCGTCGCCATGAACCGATTGAACGGTCAACAAATGATGCGGGACTTTGACAGCCGCCTGTTCTGCATGTTGTTTGTGTAACCAAGAAAGTGACGGCATGAGCGAACTGGGGTGACCAGCGAAGTAGTTGACAAATCGGCAATAAGCTCTTCGATTATGTCAAATAGTCAAATCAATAGCAGTCACTTGCCACCGGGGCTTTGCCAAGTTGGCAAGACCGATAGAACAATTCGCCAATGGAAATTGGCCAAATCATTCGCGCACTAAGGGAAGAAAAGGGGTGGGCTCAAGACAAACTGGCGTTTGAAGCCGGACTGGACACCAGTCATTTGTCCCGCATTGAGCGTGGTGAGCGCAGATTAGCGATTCAGGCTTTGGATTCGCTTGCGACGGCTCTTGGAACATCCCCTGCCGTCATGTACGCCATACGCGAGGGCATAGAACTGCCGTCAGCCTCTACCGATGGTGATTTGACTGCCGATTACACGCCAGAAGCCGTGGACCTTCGCAAAACATTTCGCAAATTGTCGCTACCTAACCGCCAATTGGTGGTGGACTTTGCGAACATGCTGGACAGGCGTTCAACGTAAAAATCAGTCCTCAGCGGAAATTTTGATATTTAGCTGCCCAGCAATGCCAAACAGTATGGCGTTGGCATGTGCGTCATGGCTTTCACGTAATAAGGTAAAGGTTCGCCAGTGCATGCCCTTAGGCTTGCCCCCAGCGCCGCTCAAGATGCCCGGCTTCCAGCCCAACTTAGACCTGAGGCTGTTTCCACGCCTACTCACCCTAGAAATCGGCGTTTCTCGTTGCGATTGATAAACCAGTTGATGGCAATGCCGACAGGCAAAAACGCCAGCACAGTACAAAAGCGCAACACGTCGCCCACATCCCTGCACTGGGCACAAGAACCAAGGACGCCTACCGCCAAAGTGCAACGACGTCCAAACCACATCAATTGGGTAGCGCATGGACTGCCACTCACCACCATAACTTCGGCTGCGGTAATCCAACGTGATGCGATTACCTCCTGTGAGGATATTGATGGATGCTGTGGTTTCCCCATCACACGACCAGTTCCAAGCAAACGACAACCCGGGCTTGAGCAATTGATCCCGTTGTAGCTGCCGGATGTCCAAACATCGCATAGTGTCCGTTGTGCTTCGCCCCCACCGTCGCCCGCTACCTAAACCACCCATAGTCATCCTCCATGGAAAAATTTTCCGAAATCATTTGGAAACTTTGATTGATGTCTGCCCCGCCTGTCCTAGCAACGACTTCTCAACCGTTCTCGGTCTCAAATCGCTCTGCGTAACGCCTTTCCTTCAAAGGCTGCATGCAGATGGCTACTCTAGAAAGGTGTCCATTTGTGAAACATTCAAATGCACCAAAAATCACCCTACAAGTCCACCCTTGAAACAATCAGGGGTAAATTACACTGGCCAATGTTTCATCAGTGGACTTGTAGCCACAGCTACTGTTTCCGAGGTGGACTAAGCCTTTCATTTTGAAAGCTTCATCTCGCCCACCATTCGGTAGCGTCCAATCACGCTTCTGTTTCTGAATCGAGATAGGCGGCACATCTTTTTTGCTAAACGCTTTTGACTTGAAACATGCAAGCGCTTCGGAATCAAACTTGGGCGACACATCCAACGGGAACCACGTCAGCGCCAACAGTTCACAAGTGCTGGGCATGTGCCCTTTGCGTGTGACGTAGATAAAGCCTGCATCAATCAACTCGGCCTTACATCGCCAAAGAGTCGTTCTAGATCGCCAGCCGCGTTTTTTGACTACTGACCATGCCACGGTGAGATCCCCATTGTTGTCTCCACGGTACTGCCCCATGAGATCGAACAACAGTTTGCAGGCGTGTGGGCTAAGTCGCCAAAACGCTGGCGCATCAAATACGCTGCGCACGATACCCACAAATGGTTCGTTGTACTTAGTGTCTTTAAAACCTCTTCGAGACATAAGACTACCTCAAAGAGTATTCAAATCGTCACGATTGGTGTGCAACACTTTGACCAATTCGCGGATTTGGGTTTCTGTCTTACCTGAGATACGAGCTGCACACATCGCCCGGACTTCGTAATCGGGCCAACCTACAGAGCGTTGGCCAATGAGCACAGGCTTTGTCCAAAGCCCATCACGGATCAGGTTGTAAATACTTGCGTTACTTCGGTAGCCTGCTTCTACTTTGCAAGCGTCAATACGCCAGATTGCCATTTGGTTTGCCTTTAATTTAAAAGAGGCATCACCACGCACAAAGCAAAAAGGCTCGCGCAGACAGTGATGCCATACGCAAGCCTCGATAATGGGACGCAGGGTTTTTCGTTTTATGCTGGGCAAACCACTGAAATCCCAACACCAGAACCCTAACGGGTAAAAAAATGGGCGCTACCCACTTTCGCAGCCTGTTGGGGGCTTGAATCCCAACAAACCCGGGTGAAGCGACCACCCGTCGAAATTTAAATCCACTTAACGTGCGAAGATTCTAACGAAAGTTAATAACGTCTCACAAGCATCAATTTCTCCACCACTTTCGCACATTCTTTTACGCCCTCTTCAATTCGACTACATCCGCGCCAGCAGCCAGCTTGTCTAGGTAGTCAGCCCATTGCTGCATCATTACAGCCCTGTGCTGCATGTAAGTGGTTCTGTTGTAGGCCCGTCCATTGGCATCTTTCACCGCATGAGCAAGCTGCGCTTCAATCACCTGCGGATCAAAATTCAACACCTCCGCCAAGATAGTGCGTGCTGTTGCTCTGAATCCATGGACACTTTGCACATCAGGCCCGTAGCCTAGGGTTAGCAGCGCGGCCCTTAATGTGTTGTCACTGATAGGCCGGTCATGGCTACGCTCACCGGGGAACAACAAAGTGCCGTGCCCTGTCAGAGGATGGAGTTTTCGCAAAATAGCAATAGCTTGAGCGGGCAGAGGTACTAGGTGGGGATCACCGTTTTTCTTGCCCTCTACGCGCCGTTTCATGCGTGCGGCAGGGATCGTCCAAATTGCAGCGTCAAGATCGAACTCAGCCCAAGCTGCGGCCCTGAGCTCACCGGGACGCTGAAATACGATGGGCGCGAGTTGCAGAGCTGCTCGCACAATCGGCCCACCTTGATAGCCACGGATCACACGAATAAGGCTTCCCAGCTGAATCGGATCTGTAATGGCTGCAAAGTGTCTACCGTGATGCGGTTTCAATGCGCCTTTAATGTCGGCACTCACGTCACGCACTGCTCGCCCAGTCGCAACGGCATACCGCCAGACTTGCCCTGCCGTACTTAGCACCCTGTGGGCCACGTCCAAAGCACCGCGATCCTCAACCTGTCGAATAGCGGCCAACAGCTCTATGGGCTCAATATCGCCAATACGTCGCGATCCAAGGTATGGGAATAGGTCTTTTTCAAGATTACGTTTTTCTCGAATGGCGTAATGACTGCTCCAGCTGTCTAGCTTCAATTCGTACCATTCAAGCGCTGCGGCCTTGAATGTGTCACCTGCCGAAGTATGTGCCTTAAGTTTTTCAAGCCTACGGACTATCACTGGATCACGACCGTCTGACTTTTGCAACTTAGCCGCATCTCGCGCTTTGCGAGCTTCTTTGGCACTCACCTCTGGGTAACTCCCCAATGCCATGCGGCCTTCTTTACCATCCTTGCGGTATTTCCAAAACCAACGCCTTGATCCTGCCGGGCTCACTTCAAGATACAGCCCGCCTGAACAGGCTAGGCGTGCACGTTTTTTTTCAGGTGGGCATATGGCGTTTTTGCATTCAGCATCCGTCAGCATGGGGAACATCTCCAGTCAGCAAGAGGGGGAACAGGGGCAATCTCATGGGCAAATGGGGGGAACAATTACCCCCAAAACCTGAAAAAACCTGTTTATTCCCCCGTATGTTCCCCCGCTTTGATGTAGCAGTCAATAGCTGTCCTTATACGTCCATGCAACGTAACCCCTTGATTTCCCAATGAAAAAGGCCCCTGAGTATCGCTACTTAGAGGCCTTTGTCTTATCTAATGGTCGGTGTGAAAGGATTCGAACCTTCGACCCCTTGCACCCCATGCAAGTGCGCTACCAGGCTGCGCCACACACCGAATCAGGCTGAAATTATAACGCTTAGTCAGTGCTGCTCAGAGAGCAGGTC
>JACCDY010962665.1_pt1 | contig 11344 bp, 9 predicted proteins | sample 7446391 | NCBI WGS metagenome assembly JACCDY01 (sample SAMN15323451, study PRJNA562643) | freshwater metagenome | isolation source: river surface water | place: USA:Blue River Watershed | collected 2017-08-18
AATTACGTAAAGACGGTCGTTTGCCTTGGTTACGCCCAGATGCGAAATCACAAGTCACGATTAAATACGAGAATGGCAAACCAAGCGCGATTGATACTGTGGTGCTTTCTACCCAACACGCGCCTGAGATGGAACTCAAAGATATCCGTGAAGCCGTGATTGAAGAAATCATTAAACCAACATTGCCTAAAGAACTCATCAAGGGCGACATCAAGTTCCTTGTTAACCCAACTGGTCGTTTCGTCATTGGTGGTCCGCAAGGCGACTGCGGCTTAACTGGTCGTAAGATTATTGTAGACACTTATGGCGGCGCAGCCCCACACGGTGGTGGTGCCTTCTCTGGCAAAGACCCGTCTAAAGTAGACCGCTCTGCCGCTTATGCAGGTCGTTATGTGGCGAAGAACATCGTTGCAGCTGGCCTTGCGGATCGCTGTCTTGTGCAAATCTCTTATGCGATTGGTGTGGCACAGCCAACCTCGATCATGGTGGAGACCTATGGCACAGGCAAAGTATCGAACGAAGTGCTTACCGCATTAGTGCGTGAACACTTTGACTTACGTCCTAAGGGCATTGTGAAGATGCTTGATCTCTTGCGTCCGATCTACACCAAGACTGCAGCTTATGGCCACTTCGGAAGAGATGAACCTGAGTTTACTTGGGAAGCGACAAACAAGGCAGCCGCTTTAAAAGCGTCTGTTTAGTTAGCTTAAAAGAATAAAAAAGCCTCGCTATGCGGGGCTTTTTTATTGCTAATACATTGAAATTTGAACAAAAAAGATAATCGCGTATAATTGCGCTCATTCCGAGGAGCGCTGCGAGAGAAAAACTCCCAGGCTCGGAACAGGTTCTAACGGCGCTCACCAGATTAACCGTGCCGGGCACGGGATACGGTGAGAGCGCTAGTCAAGTTGCTCCCAATCCTCCGCATTCCCTCCGGTCACACCATTCAAGGAAGAAACATGAATACTGTGACTGATTTTAAAGATTACATCGTAGCTGATATTAATTTAGCTGGTTTTGGCCGCAAAGAAATTGCGATTGCTGAAACTGAAATGCCTGGTTTGATGGCGATTCGTGAAGAGTTTGCGAAATCCCAGCCACTTAAAGGTGCGCGCATTACTGGCTCTCTACACATGACTATTCAAACTGCGGTGTTGATTGAAACGCTGAAAGATTTGGGTGCTGAAGTGCGCTGGGCTTCGTGTAATATTTTCTCAACCCAAGATCACGCAGCTGCGGCGATTGCTGCTGGCGGTACGCCAGTATTTGCGGTTAAGGGCGAGACCTTAGCTGAATATTGGGATTACACCCATCGCATTTTTGAATGGGCGGATGGCGGCTATTCCAACATGATTTTGGATGATGGCGGCGATGCAACTTTATTGCTTCATCTCGGTACCAATGCCGAAAAAGACATTTCTATCTTAAACAACCCAAGTAGCGAAGAAGAAATCTGTTTATTCAATTCTATTAAAGCGAAATTAAAGACAGATCCTAGCTGGTACTCAACACGTTTGGCGAAGATCAAAGGCGTTACTGAGGAAACAACCACAGGCGTACATCGTTTGTATCAAATGCACAAAGAAGGTCGCTTGGCTTTCCCTGCGATTAACGTGAATGACTCAGTAACCAAATCTAAGTTCGATAACTTGTACGGTTGCCGTGAGTCTTTGGTGGATGCAATTAAGCGTGCAACCGACGTCATGGTGGCAGGTAAGATTGCGGTGGTTGCTGGTTACGGTGATGTGGGTAAAGGTTCTGCACAAGCTTTGCGTGCTTTATCTGCACAAGTTTGGGTAACTGAAATTGATCCTATTTGTGCATTGCAAGCCGCGATGGAAGGTTATCGTGTGGTGACAATGGATTATGCTTGTGAGCATGCTGACATTTTTGTGACGGCGACAGGTAATTACCATGTGATTACGCATGACCATATGGCAAAAATGAAAGATCAGGCCATTGTTTGTAACATTGGTCACTTCGACAATGAAATCGATGTGGCTTCTGTTGAAAAATATCAATGGGAAGAAATTAAGCCACAAGTGGACCATGTGATTTTCCCAGATGGTAAGCGCATTATCTTGTTAGCAAAAGGTCGTTTGGTGAATTTGGGGTGTGGTACAGGCCATCCAAGCTATGTGATGAGCTCTTCATTTGCCAATCAAATCATCGCGCAAATCGAATTGTTTGCTAATACCGACAAATACCCAGTAGGTGTCTATACTCTGCCTAAGCATTTAGATGAAAAAGTAGCAGTGTTGCAATTGAAAAAACTCAATGCACAGCTTACTCGTTTAACAGCAGAGCAAGCAGCCTATATTGGTGTTTCTCAAAACGGCCCTTACAAGCCAGATACTTATCGCTATTAATCGTCATGCAGGCTTAGTGCCTGCGAGATGTTCTATAGAAAGTGTTTTATGAAACCAGAAATTAGTTTTGAATTTTTTCCGCCTAAAACGGAAGAAGGCATCTTAAAGCTACGTGAAACGCGTAAGCAATTAGCTTTGCTTGATCCGAAGTTCTTCTCTGTGACCTTTGGTGCTGGCGGTTCAACCCGTGACCGCACCATGGAAACAGTGTTAGAAATTCAGGCGGAAGGCTTTGAAGCAGCCCCGCATATTTCTGGCATTTCTTCTTCTAAAGCTGAAATTCTAGAGTTGCTCAAAACTTATCAAAGTCATGGCATTCGTCGCTTAGTTGTTTTGCGTGGTGATTTGCCGTCAGGCGAGGTGAGTAGTGGTGATTTTGCCTACGCTAGTCAGTTGGTGACATTTATTCGTGAGCAAACTGGCGACTGGTTCCAGATTGAAGTTGCAGCCTATCCAGAAACGCATCCTGAAGCGCGTTCAGCTTCTGCGGATTTGAAGAATTTCAAAACCAAAGTAGATGCGGGTGCAAATGCAGCAATTACCCAGTATTTCTACAATGTAGATGCTTATTTTCAGTTTGTGGATCAGTGTCAAAAATTAGGAATTGATATCCCGATCGTGCCAGGGGTTATGCCGATTTATAACTACACGCAATTGGCAAGGTTCTCTAATGTGTGTGGTGCGGAAATTCCTCGTTGGTTAAGTTTGCGTTTGCAAGATTATGGCGATGACGTAGCTTCCTTGCGCGCATTAGGCTTAGATGTGGTGACTGATTTGTGTGAAAAATTGTTGGCGGGTGGTGCGCCAGGTTTGCATTTCTACACATTGAATCAATCAGGGCTGATTAGCCAAATTACAGGTCGACTTGATTTGAAAAAATAAGTAACTTCTAGAAAATAAAAAAGCCCAGAATTTCTGGGCTTTTTTATGATGGTTAACGCTTAATGATAAGTTGGCGTGTCTTCACCAAATACAGCATCTTCAACAAATAAAAAATCATTGGTTCGGTTTAGTTTTCGCAAGGCCATTAATACCGTCCAGCGGATTTCATCCAGTCCCACTTGGTCTTGAGGAAGCGCCATGGCCCTGTCTACAATGACTTCGTGTAAAGCTTGATTGATGACATTGGACTGTTTTAAAAACATTAAAAAGCTTAAGCCTTCAACCTCAATTTTTTCGCTTTCCTCGGCACTGTAAATACGAAGGGCCTGTGGCGCTGGGTTGGCTTGCTGATTGGTGCTTTCCGCCATGGTTTCCAGAGAGTTAAACCATTCAAAAGCGCCGTGGATATCGTTGCTGTCAAAGCCGGCATCAAATAACTCTTGAGCGAGCGTATTGTGGTCGGGCCTGATATTGGCTTCCACGTAGTTTTCGAACATATAAACTAAAACTTCAAACATAGTTTCTCCTATCAAATTTATATGGTCAAAATGAATTAAAAGCTAGCAAATTCGCTGATAACGACCACCTGGTAGAGAAGCTATTTTATTTTCTAACTCCAGCATCAGCAGTTTGGCCGAAAGGGCATCACTCGTCAAGTTGGTGTGTGCCATTAACGTTTCTATGCTTATCGGCTCAAAGCCCATCAGTTCTAAGGTTTCGTCATTATTTTTAGTACTTTCTGGGAGTGAAAAATTATGACTAAGGCTCGATAAATGAGGCGCAAGTTCATCGGTGATGTCCTGCGTGGTATCCACCAATTTTGCCCCTTGTTTAATCAAAAGATGGCAGCCTTTAGATACGGGGGAATGAATTGAGCCCGGGATTGCAAAGACTTCACGCCCTTGCTCTGTCGCCAGTTTTGCGGTGATTAAAGAACCGCTTTGGATATTTGCCTCAACAACCAAGCAACCAAGACTTAGGCCGCTAATGATTCGATTTCTTCGTGGAAAATTTTCTGGGCGAGAAGGAGTGCCAATCGCAAACTCTGAAAGAATGAGGCCTTGCGATGCTATTTGATGCGCAAGATCACGATGTTTGGAAGGGTAGACAATATCCAAGCCTGTGCCGACCACCGCGATGGTTTTGCCTTTATTGGCCTTGAGTGCGCCACGATGTGCTGCTCCATCGATTCCTAGTGCCATGCCGCTGATAATGCATAAGCCACTTTCTGCGAGCGCTTGTGCAAAGTTTTCAGCATTTTTTTCACCTTGTATCGATGCGTTTCGGCTACCCACAATCGCAATGCTGGGTAAATTGAGGGTACTTAAGTCGCCCTTGGCATAAAGTAATGGCGGTGGGTCAGAAATTTCTAGTAATGCTTTGGGGTAAATTTCGTCCGCAAGGGTAATTAAGTGATTGTTATCTTGTGCCAGCCAATCAAGATCAGAGCTAATAGCGTCTAGGTCTGGCCCGTTTCGAATCTGGCTAGCAATATTTTCAGGTACGACACTCTTTAAATTTGAATAAGAGGCCGCATATATGTGTTCAGGTTCGCCGAATTTTTGCAGAAGTTTGATGATGCCCGCTGAACCAAGACCTGGAATTTTTTTTAGGCTTAGCCATAAACTTTTTTCGTCCGTGTTTTGCTTGGTCATGAGAGGTATAATGGCGCGGTATTTTCTGTAAAAATGATAGATAAAAATTGATTAAGTCGAGATGGATTTTGCATTCAATTGTTAACCTAATCAAGATTTGTACTGATTCGAAATTATGGCAATTTTAGACATATTAAGCTATCCAGATCCGCGTTTATATACGGTTGCAAAACCTGTTGCGCAGGTCGATAGCAAAATCAAACAGTTGGTTGATGACATGGCGGAGACGATGTACGCGGCGCCAGGGATAGGATTGGCCGCAACTCAGGTTAATGTTCATCAGCAAGTAATTGTGATTGATATTAGCGAAACCAAAGATCAGCTTCAGGTGTTTATCAACCCTGTGATTAAGACCAAAAATGGCACCCAAGAATACGAAGAGGGCTGCCTTTCTGTGCCAGGTATTTATGACAACGTCACTCGAGCAGAAACGATTGAAGTAGATGCTTTAGATAAAAATGGACAACCTTTTACCTTAAAGGCTGAAGGTTTGTTAGCAGTATGTATTCAGCATGAGATTGATCACTTGCTTGGCAAAGTCTTTGTGCAATATCTATCGCCATTGAAACAAAACAGAATTAAAACAAAATTATTAAAAAGGCAGCGCGGTCGATAATGCAGTCTTTGCGAATTATTTTTGCAGGAACCCCCGATTTCGCTGTGCCTGCTTTGGCAGCGCTGATTGATGCAGGACATCAAGTTGTGTTAGTGCTTACTCAGCCAGATAGACCTTCAGGGCGGGGAATGAAGCTTAAAGCTAGTCCAGTTAAAGAATTGGCTGTTCAGCATCAACTTGAAGTTTTTCAGCCAGAAACGCTGAAAGATATTGCTGCACAAAATCGCATTCAAGAAGTGCAAGCAGATGTCATGATTGTCGCTGCTTATGGGCTGATTATTCCAACCAATGTGTTGGCGATGCCTCGTCTGGGTTGTTACAACATTCACGCCTCACTTCTTCCTCGTTGGCGAGGTGCCGCGCCTATTCAGCGCTCGCTACTGGCAGGCGATCAAGAAACTGGCGTGACGATTATGGAAGTTGTGCCCAAGCTGGATGCTGGCGCAATGGTTTCAAAAGGCGTTATTCCTATTGGTGAGCGAGATACCGCACAAACTTTGCATGATGGCTTAGCCAATATTGGGGCTAATCTTATGCTTGAGGCGATGAATAAACTTGCCTTGGACGGACATTTGCCATCAATTCCGCAAGACGAATCTTTAGTCACTTATGCGGAAAAATTACAGAAATCAGAAGCTGCTATCGACTGGAACCAATCCGCCGCGCAAATTTCAAAGCAGGTGCGTGCCTTTAACCCTTTTCCAGTAGCCCAAGCCATTTTAAATGGTGAAATTTGCCGAATTTGGATGGCAACTGCGAAGCCAGGGGTCGGCGTTGCTGGTCAAGTGGTTTGCGCGCAAGAGACCATTGATGTGGCTTGTGGAGAGGGTGTTTTGAGTATTGAAGAATTGCAATTGCCAGGTGGCAAGCGCCTAAAAGCAAGAGACTTTTTGGCGGGCAAGCCTCTGCCAAGAGGTACGCAATTTAGTTGAACTGAGTTTGAAAGGATTTAAATGCTAGGAAATTGGTTTAAAACCACATTATTAATGGCCGCAATCGTGGTCTTGTTTGGTTTGGTGGGGGCTGCAATTGGCGGCATGAATGGCATGATGATGGCGCTGTTGATTGCTGCAGGCATGAATTTTTACGCCTATTGGTTTTCGGCAGACATGGTGTTGCGTATGTATAACGCCCAAGAAATTACAGCCGATAATCGCCAATTTTCCTCTTTCTATCAGATGGTCAAAGAGCTGGCACACAATGCACAATTGCCTATGCCTAAAGTGTATGTCATTGATGAAGCACAGCCGAATGCTTTTGCTACAGGCAGAAACCCAGAAAATGCGGCGGTGGCTGCCACAACTGGCATTATGCAAATTCTGAATCAAAATGAGTTGCGCGGTGTGATGGCACACGAACTGGCTCACGTGAAGCACAGAGATACCTTGATTTCGACAATTTCTGCCACTATTGCAGGTGCGATTTCTTCGATTGGTAGCTTTGGTATGTTGTTTGCAGGTGGCAACCGAGAACGTGGCGGGCACCCACTTGTTGCGATTCTCGTTTTAATTTTGGCGCCAATTGCAGCGATGCTGATTCAGATGGCTATTTCTCGTGCAAGAGAATTTGAGGCGGATAAAGGTGGCGCCGAAATTAGTCGTGATCCAGCTTCATTAGCATCAGCACTTAAGAAAATTCACAATTATGCGCATCAAATTCCGATGGAAACAGCAGAGATGCATCCTGAAACAGCGCAAATGATGATTATTAATCCTTTATCTGCAGAAGGTGTGCAAGGGTTATTTTCCACTCACCCTCAAACCGAGGAACGTATTGCCCGATTGATGGCGATGGTCAGATAGCTTGTTTATTTCACAACAGCTCGCCGCCGAGGCCGTCGAGCAAGTCTTTGCAGGTCGCAATCTAGGGGTGAGCTTAGAGGCAATTTTTTCTCGACACAAAAATATCACCCCTCAACAACGTGCTGTTGCCCAAGACCTCAGTTATGGTGCTTTGCGTTTTTATGGTCAAGTAGCTTCTTTGCTGAGTCAATTGCTCGAAAAGCCTCTTCCTGATGAGCGTGTGCGCTGTCTGCTGCTGGTGGCGATTTATCAGTTACAGCATGACAAAGCAGCAGCACATACTGTGGTTGATCAAGCCGTTAAAGCCGCAAGTGCTTTTAAAAAGCCGTGGGCAAAAGGTTTGGTAAATGGGGTATTGCGTAATTTCTTGCGTCAACAAGATGCTCTTTTAGTTAAGCTGCAAGGAAACGAGATTGCAGAGTTTTCTTACCCAGAGTGGTGGATTAACAAGCTCAAATTCCAATATCCAGAAGATTGGCAAGCCATGTTGTCGGCTGGTAATCAGCATCCACCCATGACTTTACGAGTCAATCAAAGATGTATTTCCGCACAAGATTATCTGGTTAAACTCCAAGCTGCTGGTATTGAGGCGGCCTTACTAGGCGGCAACGCTGTCATGCTTGAAAAGCCTTTGCCGGTGGATAAAATCCCTGGCTTTTTCGAGGGCGAGGTTTCAGTACAAGATTTTGGTGCGCAGTTGGCTGGTTATGCTTTGGATATTCAAGGCGGTCAGCGTGTTTTGGATGCTTGCTGTGCGCCAGGGGGTAAAACCGGTCAAATTTTAGAGTTGGCAAATGTTGATTTAGTGGCGATTGATAATGATGCCGCGCGCATTGCTCGAACACAAAGCAATCTTGATCGTTTAAATTTGAAAGCCCATTTGCAAGTAGGTGATGCGGCAAATCCTGAGGCCTGGTGGGATGGCGAGTTTTTTGATCGAATTTTGGCAGATGTGCCATGCACGGCTTCTGGGATTGTCAGGCGACATGTTGATATTAAGTGGTTGCGCCGAGAAGCCGATATTCAATCATTTAGTAAGCAACAAGCGAGAATTTTGCCTGCTTTGTGGCAGCTCTTAGCAAAGGGTGGTAAATTGCTCTATGTCACTTGCTCGGTCTTTCATGAAGAAAATCAACGTCAGATTGATGCATTTTTAAAAACGCATTCAGATGCGGTGCAGTTGCCGCTCACTGAATCTATATCAGGGTTGGATTTGAAAAATGGACAACTACAACCAAGCGCAAAACATGATGGGCTTTTTTATGCCTTGTTACAAAAAAACTAAGCGCATTCTTTCGAGTTTAATTTTCCTATTTGGCCTCATATTAGGCATGTCCTCGGCATTTGCCGCTAGCCAAAGCGCTATTCATGTTAAAAGTGCTGAGCTGACTCAGTTAGAAGATAACTATGTGTTGAATTCAGATTTGGATATTTCATTTAGTCCTTTTATTGAGGACGTATTGGGCAAGGGGATTCCACTCACATTTTTAGTTGAATTTCAGTTATCTACACCTAAAAAATACTGGTTTGATGATGAGGTTATTTCGCAGAATCATCGTGTCACACTCAGCTATCACGCACTCTCCAGACAGTATTTAGTTAATCGCGCTGGCCGTCAGCAGTCCTATTCGAGCCTACAAAAAGCAAAAGAAGACTTATCTAAAATTAAAGACTGGGCGGTATTTGATAAACGTACTTTGAAAAAGGGTGAGGCCTATCAAGCTGCTATTCGTATCAGGCTAGATCCAAGTAAACTGCCTAAGCCATTACAAGTTGAGGCAGCAGGCTCTGAAGATTGGTCAATCATGTCTGAGCGCTATCGTTGGACACCTTCATTTAACCTATTAGGTTGAGTGTCTAAATGAAATATATCGTTTTAATCAGTGCGATTTTAGGTGGAGCTTTGCTTTATTTGCTCTCGCATGCAAGTGGCAATGCCGCAGTTTCTGGCGAGTATTACACTGTGCTGCTATCACTTAATTTGGTGCTGGTTGGTGCACTTGTTGTTTTGATTTGTTTTCAGTTAGTTCGACTCTACAAGCAGATGCGTTCAAGAGTCATTGGTAGTCGATTGACTCTGCGCTTGCTCGGTGCGTTTGCCCTAATGGCGACTCTGCCAGGTCTTTTGGTTTACGCCGTCTCGGTGAATTTTTTGACCCGCTCCATTGAGTCTTGGTTTAACGTGCGCGTCGAGGCTGCGCTTGAGGGTGGTGTGCATTTAGGTCAAAGCGCCTTGGATGCAATGTTGGCAGACCTGAAGAAAAAAGGTGACAACATGTCACTCAATCTTGCATTTCAACCACTCAATACGCAAATTTCAGTGCTGAATGATTTACGTGAAAAGAGTGGTGTGCAAGAAGCGGTATTACTGACAATGCAAGGAAAAATTATTGCTTTTTCAAGTAGTGACCCAGCTAGCTTTCTACCAGAAACGCCAAGCCTCACGCAGCTGAGACAGGCATTACAAAAAGATTATGCGGTGATAGAGCCCATCGCAGGTAAAGGGCTGTATCTGCGGGTGTTGGCACCAGTCACAATGAATGACATAGGCGGTGAAGCCCACATTATTCAGTTGTTGCAGCCTGTTCCTAAGCAACTTTCTAACACTGCCGAAGCCGTGCAGGCGGTTTATCAAGATTACCAAGAGCTTTCTTTAAGCCGTGAATCGCTTAAACAAGTATTCGCGCTAACGCTCACTTTGGTGTTGATGTTATCCATGCTTTCCGCGGTGTCGATTGCGTTTGTGTTGAGTCGTCGTTTGTCAGCGCCACTTTCTGTGTTGGCTGAAGGTACGAGAGCGATTGCACGAGGCGAATACGAGACGGTGTTACCTGTGCAAACACACGATGAGTTAGGTATTTTGGTGCAATCTTTTAACAGTATGACTAGGCGATTGGGTGATGCAACGCAAGCCGCCGAAAGAAGTCGTGCCAATGTAGAAGAGGCGCGTGTTTATTTGGAAACAATTTTGGCGCATCTTTCATCAGGTGTTTTGGCGCTGAATGAAAAGGGTGAATTACGCACATACAATCTTGCTGCATCGAATATTTTGGGCGTGGTGTTAGGTCATTTCGCAAATCATCCATTTGAAAAATTGGGACAAGAGTTTCCAGCCTTAATCCAGTTTGCTAATGAAATTTTGGCGCAGTCACATTCGAAAGCAGCAACCGAGTGGCAGACGCAGATGGAAATTGTGACTGCGCAAGGAAAGCGGACTTTGTTACTCAGAGGTAGTCGCTTACCTTATAGTGCAGACAGTGGCTATTTAGTCGTGTTTGATGACATCACGACCATGGTCCAAGCACAACGTGATGCTGCCTGGGGGGAAGTGGCTCGTCGTCTGGCACACGAAATTAAAAATCCACTCACGCCTATTCAACTTTCTGCAGAACGCCTTGAGCATAAGTTATCTAGTAAATTGGATGCAACAGATGGCGAGATGCTCAAGCGAGCAACTGACACCATTGTTGCTCAAGTGAGCGCGATGAAAACGATGGTGAATGAGTTTAGTGAGTATGCTCGCGCACCAACTCTTAATCTTGCGACTCTGGATTTTAATGAGTTAGTTAAAGATGTATTGGCCTTATATGAACCGCAAGGGATTAAGCTGAAAGTGGCGCTGGCCAAGCAGGCTTTGCATGTGTTGGGTGACACTACCATGCTGAGACAAGTGCTGCATAACTTATTGCAAAATGCTCAAGATGCGCTAGATGGCAATAAGAACGCCACTATTGAATTAACAACACTTAAAAAGTCAGATGAAGTACTGTTGATTGTGAGTGACAACGGTGCAGGATTTCCAGTAGAAATATTAAGTCGTGCTTTTGAGCCATATATGACCACAAAAAATCATGGCACGGGCTTGGGATTGGCAATTGTGAAGAAGATTATTGAAGAGCATAAAGGCGCTATTACGATTGAGAATGCAGACGCCAAATCTGCTGGGCACGCAGGTGCTATCGTCACGGTGAGCTTGCCGATTAAATCTACGCAAATTGCGAGCAAAAGAAAAAGTTCATC
>JACCDY010459766.1_pt1 | contig 11343 bp, 8 predicted proteins | sample 7446391 | NCBI WGS metagenome assembly JACCDY01 (sample SAMN15323451, study PRJNA562643) | freshwater metagenome | isolation source: river surface water | place: USA:Blue River Watershed | collected 2017-08-18
AGTCTTGGTGGTAGATGCCTGCGCCCGAAAAAGTATAGTTTTGGCCTGATGAGTGGTCAGTCACGACACCCTGATCTAAACCAAAATCTCCGTTTGGATGATGGCTAGGATTTTGTATTAAAAATAGGTAAGCCAATATCTTTTGTGGATTTTGTCGAAGGGTCTCAACAATTTCTTGAATTTTGGCAAAAGGAAATTCGGGGCAGAAAACATCTCCATTAATAGCGAAGAAGTAGTCCTGAATTTTCATGAGAGACATACCTTGTCTCAGCCCGCCTGCTGTTTCAAGCGCTGTATTTTCAGCTGATAGCTGGATATGTAGTTGTGGGTAATTGGCTGACGCCACATGAGCCACAATTTGTTCGCCTAACCAAGCATGATTAATCACAATCTCTTGGGCGCCATTAGCCGATAAATGATCAAGATGCCAATCAATTAAAGCTTGCCCTTGAACTTTTAGAAGTGGTTTGGGTGTGTGATCAGTTAATGGGCGCATTCTTTCCCCGCGACCAGCCGCTAGAACCATGCAGGGAATTTGAATGTGAGCCATCGTCAGAAAGTTAAGCCGTCAGGATGATCTGTTCCTTCAATACGATCTAAAAGACGCACTAAAGGTTTGAGTTGGATGTATCGTTCAGCCACTTTTCTGGTGTATTTAAAGACCAAAGGCATATCCTTGAGATAACCGTCTTTTCCATCTCGGTGGTAAAGACGGGCGAAGATACCCAAAACTTTTAGATGGCGCTGTAAACCCATCCACTCGAAATCTCGATAGAACTCACCAAATTCATGTTGAACAGGTAAGCCCGCTTTTCTAGCCATATCCCAGTAACGAATCAGCCAATCCATTTGCTCAGGCTCTTCCCATTCGATATAGGCATCTCTGAATAGAGAGGCTAAATCGTAAGTAATCGGGCCATATACAGCATCCTGAAAATCCAAAATGCCGGGATTGTTGGATTCAGTCACCATCAAATTGCGGCTGTGATAATCCCGGTGAACAAAAACAGGGGCTTGAGCCAGGTTATTTTCAAGAATAAGGCTAAAAACCTTGGCTAAATCTTGCTTTTCTGTTTCGCTCAGCGCTAGTTGGAGATGTTTGCCTAAATACCACTCCGGAAATAGGTCTAATTCGCGTTGCAATAGGGCTTGATCGTAATTAGGGATCTGCCCGGGCTTAGATGCTAGCTGAATCTTAATCAGCGCGCTGGAGGCGTCTTGATAGAGTTTGGGTGCGGAATTTGGGTTTAATGCTGAAAGATAGGTTTGATGACCTAAATCTGAGAGTAATAGGAAGCCTTTTTCAATGTCAGCCTCTAAAACGGTTGGAACATTCACCCCAGATTGCCCTAGCAAGCCAGCAATATGGACAAATGGGCGGGTATCTTCTTGTGGCGGAGGGGCGTCCATCACAATAAAACTCGTGTTTTGACCGTTTTGGCTCGCTAAAACTCTAAAGTAACGCCTAAAACTGGCATCGCTTGAGGCAGGATGGATGGAACTTAGGTCAATGGACCATTTGGTAGCCAAAGTGGCTAACCAATTATTTAATTCAGATAAGCGGTTATCAGTCTTCATGGATTCGTATAATAAAAGCACTTAAGTCATATGCCTAAAACTTTTATTGCTCCGAGCCTGATTCTCGATCGAAAAAGCCCGCTAATCAAGCAATTGTTAGTGGGGGTTTCCGTATCTTTATTGGCTGCCAATAGCGCAGTTGCACAAGAGCCGACAGAAGTGCAAAGTGAGGCATTAAAACTTCGATTAGAAGATCAATTACTCGTGCGCCCGGTTGTTCCTGATGACCAAGCACCAACATTCACATCTTCAAAGAATTTGGATGGGGTGATGGATCGCCAAATGCGCTTGGAAGGTGATGCAGTCATTCGTAGAAGTCGTACAGTTATCAAGGGCGACACGATTGTGTATGACCCTGACACTGACATTGTGGATATTGATGGCAATGCTACTTTGCTGAAGGACTCGACTTACTTTAAGGGGACCAAGGCAAAGTTAAGAGTAGATGCACAAGAAGGTTGGATTGATCAGCCTGATTACGAGTTAAGAGATATTGGTGGATTTGGTCATGCTAATCGCGTTGACTTTAAAGAAGACAATGAATTTGAGTTGGACAAGTTAACCTACAGTACATGTCGACCAGATAACCTCGATTGGTATTTAGCTGCCAGCCGTATGGATGTTGAGCAAGATACAAAATCAGCTGTTGGTACTAATGCTGTTTTACATTTTTTCAACGTCCCTGTTTTATATACCCCTGTTTTTGCACTGCCGGTCGGCTCTGAGCGTCGCTCAGGATTCTTGTCTCCTACCTATGGTACGGTGAGTCGCGGTGGTGTTAAAGGTTGGGATATCACAGTTCCTTACTACGTCAACATCGCACCTAATCGCGATATGACTTTATTCCCTCGATATATTGAGGGTCGTGGTGAGCAGTTAGGAACGGAATTCCGTTACCTAGATCGTCAATATTCTGGTGTTGTGACAGCAGAGTCATTGGATGATGCTGCATACGGAAAGAATCGCTGGGCATTTAGCCTTAAGCACACGCAAAACCTAGCTACTGGTTTAGTGGGATATACCGACTTTAGTAAAGTTTCTGACAACCTTTACGTTGATGATTTAGGTAAAAGTTTGAATGGTGTGATTAATCGCCAATTCAACCAAGAGGTGGGTACTCGATATAACTATGCGGGTTGGAATATTTTGACTCGCGTACAAAGTTTCCAGACGCTTCAACCTGATCCAAATAATCAAGTTGTTTTGCCTTATGACCGTGAGCCACAAGTTAATGCCAAATATGTTCGTAATAACTGGGGCGGCTTGAATTTCTCATTTGAGTCGGATGCCACTAGATTTACCTATAAAGGTTTATCAAGCGTTGATCGAACATTTAGTGCAGGTAATCGTGCTTATGCAGTGACATCAGTAGCTAAACCTTTTATGACCCCCGGTTATTACTTAACACCTAAGGTCACCTTGAGATCCACTCAATACACGGTTGATCCATTTCCAGGTCAGGCTGATTTAAATCGTAATGTGACCTAGCCAACCTTTAGTTTGGATTCTGGTTTGGTGCTTGAGCGTGATGCTTTAGAACTGACCAGCCTCTTTAATCGAAATATTCTGATGACGCTAGAACCCAGAGCGTTCTATGTTTACACCCCTTACAGATATCAAGCTGATCTACCACTATTTGATACTGGTGATGCGGGTTTTGGTATTTCACAGATCTTTAGTGAAAATACTTTCTCAGGTAACGATCGTATTGCTGATAACAATAAGGTTACTTTTGGTGTGACCTCTCGAGTGCTAGATGCTGATACGGGGATTGAGCGTTTGCGTGCAGTATTGGCTCAGCGTATTGATATGGAAGGTCAGCGTGTCACGCTAACAAGCCAGCCTCAGGCTCAATCTAAACGATCAGATTTACTAGCAGGCTTATCAACCCGTTTAGTGGGTAACTTTAACTTAGATGGTTTGTTGCAATACAACGAACAAATTAGTAAGTTGGTGCAACAAAGTGTGACTGCTAGTTATCGTCCAGAAGTGAGAAAGTTATTAAACTTAAGTTACAAGCGCACAGTAGATACTTATAACCGCGCAACGACTGACCAGTATGAGGCATCCGGTCAGTGGCCAATCACTCGTCAGTGGTATGGCGTTGCAAGATATAACTTTGACTTAATCTCCAATCGCGTTTTGAACCGAGTAGCAGGTCTTGAGTATGATGCCGATTGTTGGGTAATGCGTTTGGTTCAACGTCGTTATCAAAATACTTCAGTGATGGCTACCTCAGAAATTTATATGCAAATTGATTTCAAAGGTTTTTCAGGCTTTGGCAATAACTCCATCGACCTAATTCGTTTTAATGTCCCTGGTTATGAACCAGTAAGCCCTAACCCAGCACCTATTTCACCATTTGAAAGTTACGAATGAAGCTAGCTAATATTATTCTTTGCGCTCTTGGTTTTACTTTCCTTAGCAATAGCGTAGTTGCTCAAAAAACTAGTCAAGCTATTGACCAAGTGGTCGCGGTTGTTGATACGAGCTTAATTACTAAGGTTGAGTTAGATAGACGTATGGCTTTGATTGAAAAGCAATTCAAAACAGCGAATCGCCCATTACCGCCAGCTACTGAACTCAGAAAGCAAGTGCTTGAAAGATTAATTGTTGAGCAAATTCAACAAAACATTGCGAAAGAGCAGGGTTTAAAAGTTGTGGATGCTGAGTTAGATCGCATCCTTGCGACAGTGATTGCTCAAAGCAAATTATCTCAAGCTGAATTCAAAGCCAAATTAGAAAAAGATGGCACTTCTTGGAATAGATATAAAGAAGACTTGCGTAAAGAGGTGGTAGCCGCACGATTGCGTGAGCGTGAAGTCGATGCTCGCGTGCGAGTGAGTGAAGCTGAAATTGATAATTTCGTGGCTGAGAAAAACAGAGGTAAGCCAGGTCAAGAACAAATTAATGAGATTTATTTAGCGCAGTTAGTGATCGCGGTGCCAAGTGGAGCGTCAGAATCAGATACCGCTGCCGTTAGAGAAAAAGCTGAAGCACTTCTAAAGCAGGCTAGCTCAGAAAAAGACTTTTTAGCATTTAGTAAGCGTGTCGCCGTGGCTGGTTCAGGTGTTCGGTCTGAGGATCTTGGGTACCGTACCTTAGACCGCTTGCCACAGTTATTGGTTGATGCTGCCAGTGGTCTTTCAGCTAATCAAATGGTGCCAAAGCTATTACAAAGTGGGGCAGGATTCCACATTGTTAAGGTCATGGATCGTAAAGGTGCACCATCAACAGCAAGTGCCGCTGCTGATATATCAGTGACACAAACCCAAGCTAAACATATTTTGTTAAAGCATCGTTCAGGTGTTAGCGACCAAGAAGTTCAGCGTCGTCTCAACGGATTTAGAGATCAGATAAAAATTAAGGAAGCTGATTTTTCTCAGTTAGCTAAAAAATATTCTGAAGATGGTAGCGCGCCTAATGGCGGTGCTTTAGGTTGGATGTCTCCAGGTGAATTGGTGCCGGAGTTCGAGCAAGCTATGAACCGATTAAATATTGGTGAGGTGAGTGCCCCTGTTAGAACTGAGTTTGGTTGGCATTTGATTCAAGTGGTTGAGCGTCGTACCACTAAGCTTTCTTCTGATAAGCAAAGAGACTACGCTCGTGCGGCATTACGTGAAAGAAAGTTAGAGCAAGCCTACGAAGATTGGATTCGTCAGATTCGTGATGGTGCCACTGTAGAAATCCGCTCTTTAGATCGATAATGATTCACCTTGCCTTAACCACGGGGGAGCCTGCAGGCATTGGTCCTGAGATTAGCGTTAAGGCAGCGCAGCAATTTTTAAGTGATCACCCAGATGTGGTGATTCACCTCATCGGTGATCAAACCCTGCTGGGCTCTAGTTCTGATCGATTGAAGATCGAACATTGTTCTTTACAAGAGCCTGTAACTCCAGGGCAGCTCAATGTAAAAAATGCCTCTTATGTGATTGCTACTTTGGATCACGCAATTGATGGTTGTTTGTCAGGAAGCTATCAAGCGATGGTGACAGCCCCTGTCCAAAAGAGTGTGATTGCAGATTCGGGAATTCCTTTTACAGGCCATACAGAGTACTTGGCTGAGCGATGCCAGGTTCCTTTGGTTGTGATGATGTTGTGTGGTCAGCCAGTTTTTGAGTCTCCCTTATTGCCAGAACAATTAAGAGTTGCATTAGTAACCACTCATATGCCTTTGAGAGAGGTGCCTGATTTCTTATCCCAAGAACTCATTCAAGAAACAGTGAGAATTGTTGAGCATGATTTGAGAACAAGATTCAATATTGCTAAACCTATGATTTATCTCACGGGTTTGAACCCGCACGCGGGAGAATCTGGGCATCTTGGTAGAGAAGAGATGGACATCATTGAGCCAGCGATTAAAGCTATGCAAGCTGAGGGTTATAGTTTGGTGGGTCCATTACCTGGGGATACGATATTTAGCCCCCAGAATTTAAAGAAAGCCGATGTTATTTTGGCGATGTCTCATGACCAAGGCTTGGCACCATTTAAATTTGTCACCTTCGGTGAGGGAGTGAACGTCACCTTAGGTTTGCCCATGATTCGTACATCTGTTGATCATGGCACTGCATTGAATATCGCTGGTCAAGGGATTGCTGATATTTCAAGTATGCTCGCGGCTTTAGATCTAGCTCTCAATATGGCAAGGAATACTCGTGGCACATCAGGCTCGTAAAAGATTTGGACAACACTTTTTGGTCGACGATGGGATCATTCATGCCATCGTGAGAGCCATTGAGCCTGCCTACGAAGATGCTGTGATTGAAATTGGACCTGGTTTAGGTGCTATGACAAAACCTTTGCTCGCATCGTTAGAGCAAATGGCAGTAGTTGAGCTAGATCGAGATTTAGTGAAACACTGGCAGTCTGCATCTCTTAGCAACTTAACTATTTTTGAAGCAGATGCTTTGAAGTTTGATTTTCAAGCTTGGGCTAAAGAAGCTAAAGCCAAAATCCAAGCAAAGGGTATTGCAGCTAGAGTCAAGATTGTGGGTAATCTACCCTACAACATTTCATCACCACTTTTATTCCATTTAATGTCAGCTGCTGAATTTGTTGATGAGCAAGTTTTCATGTTGCAAGCCGAAGTGATTCATCGCATGGTGGCAACTCATGGTGATTCTGAATACAGTCGTTTATCAGTGATGTTGCAATCTAGATATCATCTGGAGAATGTATTAGATGTGCCCCCAGAGGCTTTTGATCCACCACCCAAAGTGGACTCGGCGGTTGTCAAAATGATCCCAAGGAAAGATATCGCTCTCACGCCTAAAGAGTATGAGTCATTGGCAAGTTTGGTTTCAATGGCGTTTGCGCAAAGACGTAAAGTGCTCAGAAATAATCTATCAGCGGTGAAAGATCGTTTGGCGCTTCCTGAGGCTGTTTTATCTTTGAGGGCTCAGGGTATCCCTGTAGAGGATTACATTAATTGGGCTTGTAAGCTGGCGCATCAATAACGCGCATCTCTGCTTCAATCCAATCTTCAGTCGCTTGGTGAACCTGTCCGGCCGATTTGTCAGCTGAGCTAATAGCAGGTCCAATAGAAACGATAATTTTTCCAGGATGCTTTAAGAAGCTATTCTTTGGCCAAAAATGACCAGCATTGTGGGCAACCGGGATCACCCAAGCATTTGTTGCGCTCGCTAAGCGGGCCCCACCCTTAAGGTAGGTGGTTTGTGCGCCAACAGGCGTGCGAGTGCCCTCAGGGAAAATAATGATCCACAATCCCTGAGCTAAATATTTTTTGCCCTGAGATGTAATCGAAAGAGAAGCTGCTGCACCTTTAGAACGGTCAATATGGATCATTCTCAATAGACCTAATGCCCACCCAAAAAATGGAATCCAAAGTAATTCGCGTTTAAAAACAAAGCATAGTTGCTTGGGCATAAACGCTAAAAACGCAATAGTTTCCCAGGCAGATTGATGCTTTGATAAAAGAATGACGGGTTGATCAAGCATGGCTTGAATGTTTTCCATGCCACGCACTTCGTATTGAATCCCACAGATTTTTTCAGCTAAGAAAACAACCACTTTGTTCCAAACTCGAGCGAGTTCATAACGTTTGGCAGCACTCATGAATGGAAATGCCAAAAAGCATAAGGTTGCCCAAAACGGCGTAAAAACCAACATGCAAATAAATAGAGCAATCGAACGAATAAAGGTCATGAGCGTTGAATAAAGTGGTTGGCAAAAGCCATGAGATCTTGATGGATTGCTGTATATGGCGGTAGTTCGCCACTTGCTCTTGCTTTTTCACCTTTACCAGTTAATACAAGGTGAGGTTCTGCTCCTACGGCAACCCCTGCAGCCAGATCACGAACGCTGTCACCCACAATGGGCACCCCCTTAATAGGAATGCCATATCTCTCAGAAATCTGTTGAATCATGCCCGGTAAAGGTTTTCTACAATTACAGTGATCGGCATCTGTATGTGGGCAGAAAAAGATGGCATCAATATGCCCGCCTACTTTGGCAACCAAGCGGTGTAACTTTTCATGGATGGCATTAAGCGTATCCATGTCATATAAGCCACGACCGACCCCTGATTGGTTAGTGGCTACAGCAATGTGATACCCAGCTTGATTGAGTTTCGCAATAGCTTCAAGGCTGCCAGGAATAGGTATCCACTCATCTGGCGACTTGATATAGAGGTCGCTATCTTGGTTGATAACGCCATCTCTATCAAGAATCACCAATTTGGCGTGAGGGGCTTTGACTGCCATAGCTCTTAAGACGCTAACTTACCAATATCAGCCACCTGATTCATGAGGCTGTGCATTTTTGATAGAAGTGCTAAACGATTATTTCTTAATGATGTGTCAGGATCCATCACCATGACATCATTAAAGAACTGATCAACATCATTTCTCAAAGATGCAAAAGCTTGAAGTGCTGATGTGAAGTTACCCTTTTCAAAAGCCTGATTCACTTCAGGCATGATGCCTTCTAGTGCTTTAGCTAATGATTTCTCAGCGTCTAGACTTAACAATTGGCTATCTACAGATGTTGGAATCTCAAAATCTACTTTCTTTAAGATGTTGCCAATACGTTTATTGGCGGCAGAAAGTGCTGGAGCTGCATCTAAATCACTAAAGCGTCTTACAGCCTCGAGTCTTTGTAAAACATCATTAAGAACTTGTGGGTTTTGGCTCACCACGGATTCAACTTCATTCGTTGAATAACTCTTACCATCTAATTTTTGATCTTTCAGATAAGCTCTGAGACGATCCAAAATAAATTGATGAATCACTTCCACCTGAGCAGTTTCCTTCACTTCGGCTTGGCTAAATTGATCTAACGCTCCTTGAATCATTGATCCAATGTGAAGAGGTAATTTCTTCTCAAGCAAAATGCGGCAAATACCTAAAGCATGACGGCGAAGCGCAAATGGGTCTTTTTCTCCGGTTGGGGCTAAACCAATACCCCAAATACCGACTAAGGTTTCAAGCTTGTCTGCAAGAGCTAGGATGGTGCCTGTATCTGTTTGTGGCAATAAGTCACCCGCAAAACGAGGAGCATAGTGCTCCATACATGCAGCCGCTACATCAGGATGCTCTTTGTCATTGAGAGCATAGTAGCGTCCCATGATGCCTTGCAATTCAGGGAATTCGCCCACCATATCAGTTAACAAGTCAGCTTTGGCTAATTGCGCAGCGCGTTCTGCTAAAGCAACATCGATATTGCTTTGAGATTGCTTCAGTTGAGTAGCGATCAGACGCGCAATCTTGGTGACACGTTCTGTGCGCTCAAGTTGAGTGCCAAGTTTGTTGTGATAAACCACTTTAGATAACAAAGCAGTTCTTTCCATCAAAGTCTTTTTACGGTCTTGCTCGTAAAAGAATTTGGCATCTGCTAAGCGTGGTCTTACCACGCGCTCATTGCCTGAAATAATGGCTTCTGGCGTTTTTGTTTCAATATTAGAAACAATCAAGAATTGATTTGAAAGTTTGCCATCGGAATTAGTCATGGCGAAGTATTTCTGATTGGTTTGCATTGTCAGAATCAAACATTCTTGAGGTACAGCCAAGAACTCTTCTTCAAATTGGCATGTGTAGATAACAGGCCATTCCACCAAAGAGCAAACTTCCTCTAATAAAGATTCTGGCATCAAGACTTGTTTGCCTTTTGAGGCAGATACCAAAGCAGATCGAATATTTTCTAAGCGCTCGTCAAAGCTGGCAATGATCTTTCCAGCATCTTTGAGAGTTTTTGCATATTCATCAGCGTGAGCAATTTTGATAGCCCCTGCTGATAAGAAGCGGTGACCTAGTGTTGTGTTTCCAGAATTTAAGCCAAGAGCTTTGATGGACACAACCGCCGCACCGTGTAAAGCAACTAAGCTATGAGCCGGTCTAACAAATTCAACATCTTGAACTTGAGGAGTGCCTGGCGCAATCTGATAGCGCATCACCTTAGGGATGGGAAGCTTGCTGATGGTTTGCTCCACAGCTGTTTGCAAGCCATTCGCTAATTCAATACCGGCGACATCAACGCTTAAATAGAAGGTCTCTGATTTATCACTGCCTTGTCTCTCAAGTGATTCGATTGCTGCATCTGGATGCCCTAGAGCTGCTAATTTTTTCAATAGAGGGGCTGTTGCTTTGCCGTTGCTATCAAGCGCAATCGATACCGGTAATAGTTTTTCTTGAACACGACGATCGGGTGCTTTTGCAAGAACCTGAGAGATGTGAACAGCTAATCGGCGTGGAGTCGCAAAACTTGTGACAACGCTTGCATCTGTTAACAAGCCTTGGTTCTTGAGTGATTGTGCAATACCTTCAGAAAAGCTTTGACCTAACTTTTTCAGAGCCTTTGGAGGTAACTCTTCAGTTAGTAACTCTAGTAGTAAAGGTGCTTGACTCATTGTGCACCTCCATTTTTCTGACACATAGGGAAACCAAGTTTTTCGCGAGATTCATAATAAGCTTGCGCAACGCTACGAGAAAGGTTGCGAATACGACCAATATATGCGGCACGTTCTGTGACTGAGATGGCTCCGCGCGCATCCAAAAGATTAAATGTATGAGCAGCTTTTAAAACCATTTCATATGCAGGTAGTGCTAATGGTATTTCCATTAAACGCTTAGCTTCATTTTCATAATTACTAAATTGCTGGAAAAGTAAATCAGCGTTGGAGTATTCAAAGTTATAAGTTGATTGCTCAACTTCATTTTGATGATAAACATCACCGTAGCTCACGCCATCCGTCCAAACAAGGTCGTAGACGTTTTCAACTTTTTGCAAATACATGGCTAGACGTTCTAGTCCGTAGGTGATTTCACCCAAAATGGGTTTGCAATCAATACCACCTACTTGTTGGAAGTAAGTAAATTGAGTTACTTCCATACCGTTTAGCCATACTTCCCAGCCTAAACCCCAGGCGCCTAAAGTTGGATTTTCCCAGTCATCCTCAACAAAACGAATGTCATTTTGCTTAAGATCTAAACCAAGAGCTTCAAGACTGCCTAAATAAAGATCCAAAATATTTTCAGGGGCTGGCTTTAGTACCACCTGGTATTGGTAGTAATGTTGTAATCGATTAGGATTTTCGCCATAGCGACCATCTTTAGGTCTTCTAGATGGTTGAACATAAGCAGCTTTCCATGGCTCTGGACCAATGGATCTCAAAAATGTAGCGGTATGCGATGTACCGGCACCGACCTCAAGGTCAACGGGTTGTAAAAGGGCACAACCTTGTTGGTTCCAATAATTTTGTAGTATAAGAATGACTTGCTGAAAGGTAAGCATATGATAGGTTTCCTGAAC
>JACCDY010608302.1_pt1 | contig 11343 bp, 10 predicted proteins | sample 7446391 | NCBI WGS metagenome assembly JACCDY01 (sample SAMN15323451, study PRJNA562643) | freshwater metagenome | isolation source: river surface water | place: USA:Blue River Watershed | collected 2017-08-18
ACTGGTCGGCAGCCTGCTGGTCGCCGCCGAGGGCCGCCAATCGCCGACCCGCGAAGAAGCGGGGCTCGCCACCGCCAAGTGGGACTATCACCACCGCGCGATCGTGACGGCGCTCTATCATGAAAAGAGCCACGAAAACGTCGCTTGGGAAATCTTCTATCCGGCCGGCCCGTTTGCCCTCCTGCCACTGCTTGATGACAATGGGCGGCACCGTTCGGCCCTGGTCTGGACCGTGGCGGAAAAGGATGCCGCCGGGGTTCTTGCCATGCCTGAGGCATTGTTCCTGGGTGAGGTCAGCCGCAACATGGGCGGCATGTTCGGCGCGCTTGAACTGGCTGCACCGCGCATGAGCTATCCGCTCAACTTCCACCGCGCGCCGCGGATCGTCGATCACCGCCTGGCGCTGATTGGCGATGCTGCACATGGCATTCACCCCATCGCCGGGCAGGGGCTCAACCTGGGGCTGCGCGATGTCGGCGCCTTGGTTGAAGTGCTGACCGACGGGATGCGGCTTGGCCTTGAGCCGGGCGATGCCCAGCTGCTGGCTCGTTATGAGCGCTGGCGCTCTGTCGATAGTTTTTCGGTTGGCTTTGCGACCGATGCGATCAATCGGCTATTCGCCATTCCCGGCCGCCTGCCCAGCGCAGTGCGGCGCCTTGGCATGGGCGCTGTCCAGCGCTCGGGCTGGCTCAAGCGGTTCTTCATGGATGAGGCACGCGGGATGTCAGGCGATCTGCCGGCGCTGCTGCGCGCCTGAGCCATCAGGCCGGCGGCGTACCCGGTCCCGGCTGCTGCACGGCAGCCCCAGCGGCATCCTTAAGCTTTTCGGGTTCCAGCAGGGCAGAGGTTTCGATCAAGTCCAGCGCTCGCTGCGAGGCCGCATACCGCCGTGCATTGCTTAGCCAACTACCGGCGGAGCGGGCGCCCGGCAGGCGCTCCACTTCCGCGATCGCGGCATCAACCTGTCCGCTGCGCAGCATTAGCCGGGCGTGATCCAGCCGGAGGTCGGGTTGGGCTGTCGGGGCATCGCCACGGCGAATTACAAACAGGGAAGAAAGCTCGCGCGTAAAGCGGGTCCAGCCGCCTTCGTTCTTGGGCGTGCCGAGCAGGGCCGGGGTGATCGCATCCAGATCGCTGCCCAGCCGGTCAATCGTCACGGGGCGCTGAGCGTTCGAAATCAGCGTGCTGACAGCATTGCCCTGCGCATCGCCAAAGCGCAGCTTCAACTGACTTTCAAGATAACCCAGCGGTGCTCCGCGCTCGATCGCCCGGCGAACGGCCAACGCCACCAGCAGGGCCTCGGCGCGGGCAGTGTTGCCCTCGGTCGCGGCGGCCTGCAGGTCAAGACGCGTCAGCCGTTGTTCCAGCGCGGCAATCCGCTGATCCATTCCGCCGGCAACAACTGCGCTATCCTTCGTCGGTGCGGAAAGCATGTCCATGACAGGACTTGCCTTGGGAACTGGGGCAGCAACTTCGGCGCGGCCAAATCCAAGATCAAGCGGCAGCTTGTCGTCGTAAACCAGCCAGCCGATCAACGCTGCGCCGCCAATGAAGGCGAGCAGCGAGGTGCCCATCACCGCGCGCCAGGAAATGCCCGTGCTGACAGGACGGCGCGAAAAAGAGTCAAATTCAGTCATACCTGATCGCAATGGCCTTCAGGAATTGGTCTTACCCCATGGGTCTTGGCACATCTGACGGGCCAAGGCCAGCAGCGCGCGGTCGCTGGTATCGGCGGCAACCGCAACCTCGCCCCAGCCCTCGCCACCCGCAGCCGCAATCCGCGGCCCCAGTGCGCAAAGCCGAAGCCTTGCGCGGCGCAGGCCGTTGCGAACGCATTCAGCAGAAAAATGATGCGCGGCCTCTGCCGAATGGAGCGCGACAATCGCCGGCTCGGCGAGCAATGCTGTCAGGTCCGCCGGCATCGGCTGGGCCTGGCTGGCATAGACGATCCGCTCGGTCATGGTGACGCCGGTGGGTAAGTTCAGGGCGATGCGCTCTGCGCCCGAGAGCCGCAGCAAGCGCCGGTGTGCGGGATCGAGCCGGCCCAGCACATCTTGCAAGCCGCCCTGCCCTTGGGCGATAACCGTAAGGCCAAGTTCACGCGCCGCTTCGGCCGTGGCTTCGCCCACGGCATAGGCCGGCAGGTGGCGGACGGCCGCAAGACCCGGTCCGGCATGGCGCAGGGCATTGGCGCTGCCCAACAGCAAGGCATCATGGTTGTCAGGAGGAGGCGCTTGCCACGATCGGGGCGTAACCGCGAACAGCGGAAAACCGTGCGGTTCAAGGCCCACCGTCCGCGCCGCGCTGACCGTTGCGGTGCAGCCAGGCTCGGGGCGGATCACGACCAGCGGAACCATGGGCCTTATCCTTCGAAGTGTTGCCGGATCTTGGGCGAGGCCTGATCGAGCAAGAGCCGCGCAAGCTCTGCCGGGCCAGCCGGATCGCCTTCAGGGAAGTGCAACGTTGCCGCGACCCGCTCAGCCCCGTCCGGGCTGAACAAGGCGGCGTGCAGGACCAGTTCGCCCGGCCGGTGCTCGGTCAGCGCGGCGATCGGGCTGTGGCAATTGCCGCCCAGCGCGGCGAGCAGGCCGCGCTCGGCCAGCAGGGCAAGGCGGCTGCGCTGGTGGTCGATCGTGGCCAGCAGGCTGGCAGTGGTGTTATCATCCGCGCGACATTCAAGCGCGATGCAGCCCTGCCCGGGGGCAGGCAACCAGGTGTGCGGATCAAGCGCTGTGCCCACTTCGCTTTGGCTCAGACGCTCAAGCCCCGCCGCAGCCAGCAGGGTCGCGTCGGCCTCTCCGGCCTCCAGCTTGCCAAGCCGGGTGGCGACATTGCCGCGGAACGAGACAATCTGACAATCGGGCCTGAAATGGAGCGCCTGTGCGGCGCGGCGCGGGGCGCTTGTGCCAATTCGCGCTCCCGGGGGAAGAGCTTCAAGGCTGTCCACGCCCACCAGCACATCGCGCACGTCGGCCCGGGGGAGGACTGCGGCGATGGCGATTTCCGCCGGACGCAGGGTTTCAACGTCCTTGGCCGAATGGACGGCGAAGTCGATTTCGCCCGTCAGCAGCCAGGCATCGAGTTCCTTGGTCCACAGCGCTTTTCCGCCAATCTCGGCCAGCGGCCGGTCGAGCACCTTGTCGCCGCTTGCAAGAACGGGGACGATTTCCACGGCCAGGCCGGGGTGGGCGGCACAGAGCCGGTCACGCGCTTCTTCGGCCTGAGCCAGGGCGAGTGGGGAGCGGCGGGTGCCAAGACGTAGTGGACGGTCGATCATGCGCGGGTTGTGCTACCCGCCAATCTGACTAAGGAAAAGCCAGGATGGCGGTTGTCCTCGGAATTGAATCGTCCTGTGACGAAACGGCGGCGGCGCTGGTGGATGGCGAGCGCCGGATCATAGCCCAGCGCATTGCTTCGCAGGATGATGCGCATCGTCCCTATGGCGGGGTGGTTCCCGAGATTGCGGCACGCGCCCATTCCGAACGGATCGCCCCGTTGGTCGCCGCGGTGCTGGATGATGCCGGGATGACCCTGGCCGATGTTGATGCCATTGCCGCCACGGCTGGCCCGGGCCTGATCGGCGGGGTGATGGTCGGGCTGGTCACGGCCAAGGCGCTGGCCATGGCCAGTGACAAGCCGCTGATCGCGGTCAACCATCTGGAAGGCCACGCGCTGTCGCCGCGGCTGGCCGATGCCGCGGTGCAATTTCCCTACCTGCTGCTGCTCGTTTCGGGCGGTCACTGTCAGGTGCTGCGGGTGGAGGGCGTGGGGCAATATCGCCGCCTTGCCACGACCATCGATGATGCGCTGGGCGAAGCCTTTGACAAGACGGCCAAGATCCTGGGCCTGGGGTTCCCTGGTGGCCCCGCAGTCGAGCGGCTGGCCCGGGAAGGCAATCCCAAGGCCGTGCCGCTGCCGCGTCCGCTCTTGGGCAGCGCCGAACCGCACTTTTCCTTCGCTGGCCTCAAGAGCGCCGTGTTGCGGGCCAAGCAGGCTGGCGTTCACGCCGATGCCGATATTGCCGCTGCCTTTCAAAAGGCTGCGCTGGATTGCGTAATGGACCGGACCCGGCGCGCGTTGGCCGGCAGCGTTGGTGTGACCGCGCTGGTCGTTGCCGGCGGGGTGGCCGCCAACCAGACGATCCGCGGCGGACTTGAAGCCCTCGCCGCCGAATTCGGCCTGCCCTTTGTCGCGCCGCCGCTGGCGCTGTGTACCGATAATGCCGCCATGATCGCCTGGGCCGGACAGGAACGACTGGCATTGGGCAACTTTGCGCCCGATCCGCTGGACATTGCCGCCCGTCCGCGCTGGCCACTCGATCCCGAAGCCGCGCCGGTGCGGGGAGCAGGAGTGAAGGCATGAACATAGGGGTTCTTGGCGGAGGTGCCTGGGGCACGGCACTGGCGCAGGCTTTTGCCAGCGATGGCACTCCGGTGCGGCTGTGGGCGCGTGAGGAAGAGGTCGTCGCTGCGATCAATGATCGACAGCGCAACCCATTGTTCCTACCCAGCGCTGAGCTGGCCCCATCGATCGTCGCCACGGGTGATATTGCGGCGATGGACAGTCTGCCCATATTGCTGGTTGTCGCGCCCGCGCAGCACCTTGGTAAAGTCCTCGCCGGCCTGAGTGATCGTCCGCGAGATCTGGTGCTGTGTTCGAAGGGGATCGAAGCCGGCACCGGTCGGCTGATGGCCGATGTTGCCAAGTCGGCTCTGCCGCAAGCTGAAATTGCCGTGCTGTCCGGGCCAACCTTCGCTCACGAAGTGGCCGCGGGCCTGCCAACCGCCGTGACCCTGGCCTGCGCCGGGGGCGAAGCGCAGTGGCAGCGGCTGTGCTCCGTGCTTTCGCGGCCGATGCTGCGCCCCTATTACTCGGATGACGTCGTCGGGGCGGAGATCGGCGGTGCGGTCAAGAACGTGCTCGCCATTGCCTGCGGCGTAGTCGATGGACTGGGGCTGGGGCAGAACGCTCGGGCTGCGTTGATCGCGCGCGGATATGCCGAAATGACCCGGTTCGGCCTGGCGCTGGGCGCGCGGGCGGATACGCTGGCGGGACTGTGCGGACTGGGCGACCTGGTCCTGACCTGTTCGTCCACTTCCAGCCGCAACTTCACGCTGGGCAAGGCGCTGGGCGAGGGGATGAGCGCGGCCGAGGCGCTTTCGGGCAAACTCAGCGTGGCCGAGGGTGCCCATACCGCGCCGGTGCTGGCCGATCTGGCCAGCAAGCGCGGGATCGCCATGCCGATTGTCGCTGCCGTGGCGCGGCTGCTTGCAGGGCAGGCCCCGGCGCAGCAGGTGGTCGCGGAGTTGCTGGCCCGGCCGCTGCGGGCGGAAGGGGAGCTGGCGTGAGCCAGAGTGCCGATCAGGATATCGCTGCGCTTGCCAAGGGCGGGCGCACCAACTTCCTGGGCTTTGTCCTGCGGCTGGGGGGCACTGCGCCGTTCCTGTTTATCGCTGGCCGGTTTTATGGGGTTGAGGCGTTGGGGCGCTATGCCTCTGCGCTGGTGATCGTTGAACTGATCGCCCAGCTTTGCGTGCTCGGCCAGCGCCGCGGCCTTGCGCAGCGGCTGTCGGAAGACCCGCGCGAGGAAGTCCATGTCATCGCCGATGCGTTGATGCTGACCCTGCTGCTCTCGCTCGGCGCGGCAGTCCTGCTTTACCTGTTCCCGGCGCCGATGTTTCCCAGCGGCGAGTATAACGCCTGGGACCGGCTGCTGCCGCTGGCGATTGTTGCCAATGCGCTGACTGACATTGCGCTTGCTGCTTTGGCCTATCGCTACAATGTTGGCGCGACGGTGCGGGCGCGCTCGGTGGTAGAGCCGTGGGTGCAAACTCTGGCGGCAATCGCCTTCCTGTTCGTGCTGCCGGCAGCCGGGCTGGCGCTATCCTTCATCCTCGCCAAGATCGCAGCCTTGGCGGTTTCGCTCTGGTCGCTGCTACGAACCTTTGGCGTGCCGACAGGCTGGAGCCCGCATCCCTTGCGGCTGGGCAAACTGGCGCTCCTCTCTGCGCCACTGGCCGGCGCGGACCTGGTCGAATGGGGCACGCGCAAGCTTGATATCGCACTGCTCGGCTTCTTCACCTCGCCAGTGGCGGTCGGGGTCTACTACGCTGCACAGCAGGTCGCTTCGCTGCCTCAGAAGCTCAAGACCAGCTTTGAGCCAATCCTGGGGCCAGTGATCACCCGCAACCTGCGCGATGGCAATCACGCGGCGATTGCGGCGCAGGTCAATCAGGTCGGCTTCTGGATCATCGCTGCCCAGGCCGGCATTGCCCTTGCCCTGGCCATTCCGGGCGAGGCGGTGATGGGCCTGGTTGGGCCACAATTGGTGGGCGGGACCGGCGCGCTGACTTTCCTGCTGCTAGCTGAAGTCGTCGCGGCCACCGCCGTGGTGAGCGAGGCGGCGCTGGTCTATATCGCGCGCCTTAAAAACCTGTGGCTGTCACTGGCGACGATTGCCTTGCAGGCCGGGCTGACCGTTGGGGGTATCCTGCTGGTCCGACACTATGCCCTGGGCGATAAATATGCTGCCGCCGCGGCTGCGGGTGCATTGATGCTGGCGCTGGGATTTGCCTCGCTCGGCAAGGGCTGGCTGCTGGGACGCCTGCTCAACGCGCCCGTCAACCCGTTCCGCTGGCCACTGGTTTGGGCCCTGGCCCCGGCCGTGCTGGCCGGCTGGGCTGCAACCCGATTTCTGCCTGAATGGGCCGAGCTTGCGCTTGGCCTGCCGGCGATCCTGTTCACTTACGGCTATGTGATCTGGCACAAGGGTTTTGGCCCCGAAGATCGCGTGCTGTTCCGCAAGAATGTTGGCGGCGCTGAAGCCGCAGAGGAAGGTAAGTCATGATCGATCTGTCCAATCCCAACTTGCTGATCATTGCCGGGGCAGTGGTCCTTGGCCTGCTGCTGGTCTGGTTCCTGTTCGGCCGCTCCAGCGCCCCGCGTGTGCGCAGCTATAAGCCCGACGTGCTGGACGAGGGTGCTGCCCCAGCGGCGCGCAACCAGGCCCTGATTGATGCGCCGCCGGCCGCCAAGGTTGCGCCGGTTATTGCGCCCACTCCGGCTCCTGCTCCTGCGCCAGTTCAGAAAGCCAAGCCTGAGCCAAAGGCCAAGGCTGAGCCGAAGCCAAAACGTGAATCCAAGTCCAAGGCCGAGCCCAAGGCCAAGCCTGAGCCCAAGGCGGCGCCCAAGTCGGCCGCAAAGTCCAAGGCTGCTCCGAAGGCGGAACCCAAGCCCAAGGCCGAGCCTAAAGCCAAGGCCCAACCTAAAGCCAAGGCGGAGCCAAAGGCCAAGGCTGAGCCAAAGGTCGCGCCGAAGCCGAAGGCGGAACCTAAGCCCAAGGCCGCGCCCAAGGCTAGTGCGGCTTCCGCCGGTCCGGATGATCTGTCGCGGATCAAGGGGCTTGGCCCCAAGCTGCAAAAGCTGCTCCCCGAACTGGGTGTGACCAGCTTCGCCCAGATCGCGGCGATGACCGATGCCGACCTGGCGGAACTGGATAGCAAGCTGGGCGCATTCGCCGGTCGTCCCGCCAAGGACAGCTGGGTAGAACAGGCCAAGTTCCTTGCTGCCGGGGATACGGCCGGGTTCGAAGGCAAATTCGGCAAGGTCTGACGCTTCGTTGACGGCGGTCAATGCGGCCGCCGTCGCGCCGCGCCATCTTCGCCTTCAGGGTCGCATAAGCGACAGGAGGCCAAGATGCTGTCAGTGGAATGCGACAAGGCGGCGGGTTACGTGGAGATTACGCTCGACGGGGCGCTGCATGGCGATGAATACAGCGCAGTGGTTGCAGCCATCGACGCGGCGCTGAAGGTTCACGATAAACTGAACCTGGTGGGTGTGCTGCGTGGCTTCGGCCATGTCGACTGGTCGGTCTGGCCCCGCGATCTGGTGTTCCACGCAACGCACCGCAACTGGATGAAGCATGTCGCCATCGTCAGCGACATGGGCTGGGTGGAGCCGACCATGCGCATCTTCGCGCCGTTCTACGCCGCAGAGATCCAATGCTTTCCGCTCGCCAAACTGGACGAGGCGCGAGCCTGGGCGCGCACCGGATCAATCACCCGCGCGGCGGATTAAATCGACGTCCGCTCGCCCTGAGCCTGTCGAAGGGCCCGGAAATGGCTGGTCCGGAGGGGCTTCGACAGGCTCAGCCAGAGTGGGGCTGTGGTCTTTGCTCTGGGGGCCTTCACCCCTCTAGCGCCCCCACTTCTTCTGCTGCTTTCCGAACCGGGTCTTGCGGGTGCCGGGCTTGCCCTCGTTGCTGCGGCCGACGATGGGTGCCTTGCGCTCGCCTTCAGGCAGGCCGAGTTCGGTCGCTTCGAGGCGGCGGATTTCGTCGCGCAGGCGGCCGGCTTCTTCAAACTCCAGGTCGGCTGCGGCGGCGCGCATCCGGCCTTCCAGCTCCTCGATATAGGCCCGCAGGTTGTGGCCGACGAGGTTGTTGCGGCTGTCGTCTTCCAGCTCAACGACCACCCCGTCGCGGCTGGCCGTATCGGCCACGATATCGTGGATGTTGCGCTTGATCGTTTGCGGGGTGATCCCGTGGAGCGCGTTATAGGCGCGCTGCTTTTCGCGGCGGCGGTCGGTCTCGGCAAAGGCGCGCTCCATCGATCCGGTCATCCGGTCGGCATAGAGGATCACCCGGCCATCGACGTTGCGCGCCGCGCGGCCAATGGTCTGGATCAGCGATGTTTCGCTGCGCAGGAAGCCTTCCTTGTCGGCATCCAGGATCGCGACCAGTCCGCATTCGGGAATGTCGAGGCCTTCGCGTAGCAGGTTGATCCCCACCAGCACGTCATAGACGCCCAGGCGCAGGTCGCGGATCAGCTCGATGCGTTCCAGTGTCTCTACGTCTGAGTGCATGTAGCGCACGCGCAGCCCCGCCTCGTGCATGAACTCGGTCAGGTCCTCGGCCATCCGCTTGGTCAGCGTGGTGACCAGCGTGCGATAGCCCGCCGCCGCGGTCTTGCGGCATTCCTCGATGCAGTCCTGCACCTGGTCCTCGACCGGGCGGATCTCCACCGGCGGGTCGATCAGGCCAGTCGGGCGGATCACCTGTTCGGCAAAGACCCCGCCCGATTGCTCCATTTCCCACGAACCCGGCGTTGCCGAAACGGCCACAGTCTGCGGCCGCATCGCGTCCCACTCGTTAAACCGCAGCGGGCGATTGTCGATGCAGCTTGGCAGGCGAAAGCCGTATTCGGCCAGGGTAATTTTGCGGCGATGGTCACCTTTGCTCATCGCGCCGATCTGCGGCACGGTCTGGTGGCTTTCATCGACGAACAGCAGGGCATTGTCGGGCAGGTATTCAAACAGGGTCGGCGGCGGTTCCCCGGGCAGGCGCCCGGTCAGGAAGCGGGAGTAATTCTCGATCCCCGCGCAGGATCCGGTCGCGGCAATCATCTCCAGGTCAAAATTGGTGCGCTGCTCCAGGCGCTGCGCCTCCAGCAACTTGCCCTCGGCATTAAGCTCCTTCAGCCGCTCGGCCAGCTCAAACCGGATCGCGTCGGCCGCCTGCTTCATCGTCGGCCCCGGCGTGACATAGTGCGAATTGGCATAGACCCGCACGCTCGAAAGCTTGCCGCCCGTCTTGCCCGTCAGCGGATCGAATTCGGCGATCTGCTCAATCTCGTCACCAAAGAAGCTGATCCGCCATGCGGTGTCTTCCAGATGGCTCGGGAACAGTTCCAGGTTATCCCCCCGCACGCGAAAGGTGCCGCGCTGAAAGGCAGCGTCGTTGCGCTTGTATTGCAGGGCGACGAGCTTGCGGATGATCTCGCGCTGGTCCTCGCTTTGCCCCACCTTCAGGTCAAAGATCATGGCCGAATAGGTCTCGACCGAGCCGATGCCATAGAGGCACGAGACCGAGGCAACGATGATCACGTCATCGCGTTCCAGCAGCGCCCGGGTGGCCGAATGGCGCATCCGGTCAATCGCCTCGTTTACGCTCGATTCCTTCTCGATATAGGTATCGCTGCGCGGGACATAGGCCTCTGGCTGGTAGTAGTCGTAATAGGAGACGAAGTACTCCACCGCGTTATCGGGGAAGAAGCTCTTCATCTCGCCATAGAGCTGCGCGGCCAGAATCTTGTTGGGGGCAAGGATCAGCGCGGGCCGCTGCGTCGCCTCGATCACCTGGGCCATGGTAAAGGTCTTGCCGCTGCCGGTTACCCCCAGCAGCACCTGGGTCTGGTCATCTGCGCGGATGCCCGCCACCAGATCGGCAATCGCGGTCGGCTGGTCCCCGGCGGGCTGATAATCGGACACGATCTTGAACGGCCGCTGCCCCTCCGCCTTCTCCGGCCGCGCCGGCTTGTGCGGCACGAAGCTGCCAGACGTATCAGGCTCTTCCAGACCGCGGCGGATGATGAGTTGGGACATGCGGGGGATATGGGGGATGGGGGGGGGAAGGGGAAGGGGCAAGCGTGGTACCTGGTTATGGACAAGGATGCACGCGCTCGACAGCCGCTCGCCGAGACGCCACACTCCCGCCAAACAAGCGGGGGGATGAACAATGGGCATGGAACTCAGCCGGTCAGTCGCGGGCAAGGTGGTGCTGGTCACCGGCGCGGGCAGTGGCATGGGGCGGGCGACTGCGGAGGTCTTTGCGGCCGAGGGGGCCTTGGTCGCGCTGACCGATCTGGCAGGCAGCGCAATCGAGGACATCGCGGCAGGCTTGCGCGCCAGGGGGCATCAGGCGCGGACCTGGGTGCTCGACGTGTCAGACGCCGCCGCGATCCGCGCCGTGGTGCCCGAAGTGGCCGCCGCCTTTGGCGGGCTCGACGTGCTGGTCAACAATGCCGGGGTCAGCTCGTTCTGTCCGATCGACGATGACGACCATTACGAGCTGGTCTGGGATCGCGCTGTCTCTGTCCTGCTGACGGCGCACCAGCGGATCATCCGGGCGGCGCTGCCGTTCCTGCGGCAGTCCTCCTCCCCCCGGATCGTCAACATCGCCAGTACCGAGGCGCTGGGGGCCACCGCGCGCAACAGCCCGTATGCCGCGGCCAAGGCGGGGGTGACCGGGCTGACCCGCGCGCTGGCGGTGGAGCTGGGCAAGGAGGGGATCACCGTCAACGCGATCTGCCCTGGTCCGATTGCCACCGGCATGACCGAGAAGGTCAGCGATGCGGACAAGGCTGTCTATGCCCACCGCCGCACCGCGCTGCGCCGCTATGGCCAGCCGGAAGAGGTGGCGCACATGACGCTGAGCCTGTGCCTGCCCGCGGCCAGCTATATCACCGGGGTAACGATCCCGGTCGATGGCGGGCTGATGGCGCGGAACGCCTGAGGAAAGTTTGAAGCAGAATCCGCTCGCCGGTCTGTAACGGCGGTTGGTCGGGG
>JACCDY010207409.1_pt1 | contig 11336 bp, 9 predicted proteins | sample 7446391 | NCBI WGS metagenome assembly JACCDY01 (sample SAMN15323451, study PRJNA562643) | freshwater metagenome | isolation source: river surface water | place: USA:Blue River Watershed | collected 2017-08-18
AAATCAATGCTTATAATTCAATAGGCTGGCAAATGCTAATAAGCGCATTGATTATGGCTTGTATCACCATCATAAGTGGAGACTATGTCCCATTAAATCAAATTCCAGCCATTTCATGGGGAGTGATTGTATATATGGTCATTGGTGGATCTGTATTTGCATTTATTTCATTCATTTATAGTATGAAGCATTTGAAATCATCTATTGCTTCTTTATATGCTTATATCAATCCGATTGTTGCGATATGGGTTGGCTCACTTTTACTAAATGAGCAGATGACCTGGAACAATATCGTAGGTACTTTATGCACTTTGGTTGGGGTGTACTTAGTGAATAAAAGCTTGAAGGATCAGAAAGATCCTGTCAATGCTATCTCAGATGCCGATGCAATGTGATTTTAGTAAATTTATTGCTTATGCTTTTCTTTCCAAAGCTGATTGAATGTCTTTGTAGGGAACTGTAATGGAACTCTTTGTTTTGCCCATCCTTTAAATATTTTATTGACTACCCAGTTCTTAATTGTCGCATTACCCTGGTTCATTAACATTCTATTCAAAGATGCCTGTTTCCAAATTTTCCATGCGAACTCTTCGGAAAAACTACTTTCTCCAGCCACTACCGACTCCCTTCTGTTTTCTAATAAAAGCTCATGAAGATTTATTTTAACAGGACACACAGCGGTACAATTGCCACATAAACTAGATGCAAAACTTAAATGCTTATAATCGTGCATACCTCTTAAATGAGGCGTAATCACACTTCCGATAGGGCCACTATACGTTGTCTCATAGGCGTGTCCTCCAATATTCTTATAGATTGGGCAAGCATTTAAACAAGCACCGCAACGAATACAATAAAGCGCTTCTCTGCTCTTTGCATTCGCAAGTAAATTGGTTCTGCCATTATCTAATAAGATAACATACATCTCTTCTGGACCATCGGCTTCATCAGATTGTTTAGGACCACTAATGATACTATTGTACACTGTGACTTGCTGGCCAGTGCCATAAGTAGATAACAAAGGCCAAAATAATCCTAAGTCAGTTACAGAAGGAATCACTTTTTCAATTCCAACAATGACGATATGTGTTTTAGGAAAAGCGGCAGAAAGTCGGGCGTTCCCCTCATTTTCTGTTAAAGCAATACCACCAATATCAGACAAAATAAAATTAGCACCAGTGACGCCAATTTCTGCTTGAACGTATTTTTCTCTCAGATTTTTTCTCGCGACCAAGGTCATTTCCTCAGGCGTCATATTCATATCAGTGCCTAATTTCTCTGCAAATAATTTGGCCACATCCTCTTTACTTTTGTGCATTGCAGGAGTTACAATATGATAAGGCGCTTCGCCATCAAGTTGCTGAATGTATTCACCTAAATCTGTTTCTACAGACTCCACTCCAATTGATTCTAAGTAAGTGTTTAAATGAATCTCCTCTGTTACCATGCTCTTACTCTTCACCAAGGTTTTACATTCTTTTTTCTTACAAATAGACCCTATAAAATCAAGTGCTTGTTCGCTATCTTCTGCCCAAAATACTTTTGCACCTCGCTTGGTAATCTGTTCCTCAAATTGTGTTAAATATAAATCCAAGTGCTCTACTGCCTCCCACTTTTTGTTTTTTGCAAGGGATCTTACTTTCTCTATATCATTGAACTGCATTTTACCCTTAGGTACAACCGCATTGTATTTGCCAATATTAAAATTGATTTTTTTTCTATGCGTCCTGTCTAATGCCTTCTTGCTACTTTTTTGATCAAATGATTCTGAGTAAATACTTTGCATAAAAACTTATTTATTCTCTAAATGTTTTGCAGATGCTTCGAGTGCTTCATAGAATTCAGTTCCGTATTTTCTGATAATCGACTCTTTTAAGAAAACATAAGCAGGTACTTTTAACTTAACGCCAAGATTACAAGCTGCTGCACATAAATCTTCTCTTGGCTCATAGTTCATATACTCAATCGATGGGTCAGACTTGCTTTGTTGAATTTTAATTGGAAAAAGATGGCAACTAATTGGCTTCTTCCAAGAAATTTTACCATCATTGTACGCTTGCTCGAAAGCGCATTTAATAATATTTTGCTCATCCTTATATCCATAAGCACAGATACCTCCATTGATGGTAGGCGTCACCCATCCAAATTCTCTATCATATAAAAACTGTCCCACAGTTTCAACTTCTTTGATACCCTGCTTGGTCATGTATGGCTTTACGATTTCGTAAAACTCTTTTACATATTCTTTTTCTTGATTTTCCAAAGGCGCGCCTGCATCACCATCTTCACAACAGCCCCCTTTGCATTTATTTAAATCACAAACAAATTGTTCTTCCACTACTTGGTCACTCACTAAAACATGGTCTATTATAATCATACTAAACGGATTAAAACAAAGGTATTACTAAATGCTTAAGATTTCCAATGAAAGCTATTGACAAGCTGTTTTAAATCTTGGTATAAAAAATCAATCACTGGAGCCAGGGAATCTGCGTTGGGCGTAGTGTCAAAATAGAGCGCTCCCCTTAAAAAATGGCGACTAGAATCTGTGATGAAAAACTGATAAGGACTTGCTACATCTCCTCCCAAGTGAAAAAACACACCTTTTAGCCCATTGGGGTTTTCAAATGCAGAGTCTTCAATGAAACTAGCCTTATTTGAATGGTTGTTCGCAAAGTTGTAAGCATCCCGAACCAATACCTCCAACTTGTCTTTTTGGACCGCATTATAGCTAATGTATAAGGTGGCGTTCAGCGTGGGAAATTGCAAGTTCATCCATCCCTTTTGCTGTTGATTAACACCCCCATTCGCAATTTTTTTGTCCACTACTGCATAGGATGGAATGTCAAACGAATAGGGTAAGTCAATGACCGCATTGGAAAGGTAATTTTTATTGGGAAGCTCAATAGCAGGATAGCCAGTCGCTTTTGGCGTAAATCTTGAATTACAAGCAGCAAAGCCCATTGCAGCTAATACAGATAAAATGAAGCAGAATTTATACATTTTCCTGATTGCTAGTAGTGATCGGTGTGATGATAGATTGTACTTTATGGATTCTATTTTTCTGTATCTCTAATGCAGTAAAACTAAATTGCTTGTATTTTACCACTTGTTGAACTGCCGGGAATTCTCCGGCCAACTCTAGTATCAAACCAGCAACTGTATCGCTCTCTCCTTTTACAGCATCAAAGAAGTTAGTAGGTATATCAATAAAATTACAGAAATCAATGATGGCTGTTTTTCCTTCTAAAATATAGTGAAAATCATCGATTTTTTTAATCATAGATTCTTCTTCGTCAAACTCGTCTTTGATATCTCCCACAATCTCTTCTAAAATATCTTCCAAAGTGATGATACCACTAGTTCCTCCAAATTCGTCAACGACAATCGCAAAGTGAATTCGCTTAGATTGGAATTCTTTTAATAAGTCTTCGATCATTTTTTGTTCATGCACAAACAATGCAGGACGAATTAATTTTTGCCATTGGTAAGCTGCTTCTTCTTGTAAATGTGGAATTAAATCCTTAGTATGAATAATGCCAACAATGGTATCTAAGTCTTCTTTATACACGGGGAATCGGCTATAATTATGTTCTTTAACACTTTCTAATAATTCATTGTAAGTGATATTGTCTTCTACTCCGTATACATCTAGCCTTGTTTTCATAATTTGACGAACAGTGATGTTCCCAAATTTGACAATGCCTTTTAAAATTTTCTTTTCGCTATCTAATTGATTGGGCGAAGTAGTTAATTCAATCGCATGATCTAACTCCTCCATACTGTAAGTATTCCCAGTATCTTTTTGTGCTAATTTTTTTTCAATGAGGTTGGTGTATTTTACCATGAGACCACTCATTCTCGAGAAAATAAAATAAACCAATTGAATAATCCCTCCAAAATCTTGAGCAAAGCGAATATTGTTTTGAGTCGCCATCACTTTAGGCATGATTTCACCAAAAAATAAAAGCAATAAAGTCACTGCTAACACTTTAACAATGAACTCGATACCTGGAACTGGAATTTGGTCAAATACAAATAGATGGTCAATTAAAATATTAGACACAAGGATGATACAAATATTAATGAAGCTATTGGCGATTAACATGGAAGTCAATAGTTTCTTTGGGTCTTCCAAAAGAGCTACAATCCTTTTAAGTGGCCTATGGTTCTTTGTTTTTAAAACTTGGATGTCTTTATAAGACAAGGAGAAGAAAGCAACTTCTGATCCTGCAATTGCAAAAGATAAAAAAAGCAAAATGAAAAGCAGTAAAAGCAAGCCTGCATCTTGTTGCATTTTTGAAATATCAAAATAAGTGGCTGCTAAAAATATAAACTTACTCGAGTGCGCTTCCATGGTGGAAAGTTACTAAAAAATCATTAATGATCTTTGGAAATGCATATTTCGACAATTGCTTAGGCTTTACCCACAAAGCATTTTGAAGCATTTTAGGCATTTTTGATAATTGAATGCATATAAATCGAGCTTCGATGGTTTGATGCGTCAAAAGCTGCTTAAATAATGGGGGCTGCTTTTTCGCGCCAATATATTTCCATTGAGTTGATGGAAGTCCAAATTGATGTTTTAAAACAGATGCGAGATAACTGTCAGAAATTACCGGCATTCGGTCATGTTCGATTAAATAAAATTGAAACAACCCATTCCACACATCCCCTTCGCCTCTTTTTTGCAACATCCAGGTGCCGTTAAAATTGAAGCAAAAGAAATCAAAATGTCTTTTCTTTTTGGTAATACGCTTTGATTTAACTGGCAGTTGATTGACTTGATTTACATTGAACGCAACACATTTTGAAGATAAGTTGCATGTGACACAATCTGGATTGCTTGGTGTGCAAACAGTAGCGCCAAAATCCATTATCGCTTGATTGTAGACGCCTGGCTCATCCTTTGCAAGATTTTGATTTGCAATCGAATTGAATAATGCTACCCCCTCTTTTGTATCAATGGGTGTAGCAAGGCCATAGAATCTTGATAAAACTCTATATACATTCCCATCTACTACTGCATAAGGTAAATTGAAAGCAAAAGAAGCTATGGCAGAAGCTGTATAGGGACCAATTCCTTTCAATGCCAGTAGCCCTTCATAGGTGTTTGGGAAAACCCCTTTTGACAGTTTCGAGATATGCCTAGCGGTATGCAATAAATTTCTACAACGGTTATAATACCCCAAACCTTCCCATAATTTAAAGACTTTTTCATCTTTTGCTTTTGCTAAATCTTGAACCGTTGGATAGGCTTTTATAAACTTTTCATAATAAGCCCACCCTTGATCTACCCTTGTTTGCTGTAGAATCACCTCGCTTAACCAAATTTTATAGGGATCTGATTCCCCCTTCCAAGGCATTTCACGATGGTTGGCTGAATTGTTCCACTTAAGGAGCTGTTGGGTAAAATAGATAGACATTAGACGCAAAATTGCCTAAAATTAGGCAGATCACCCATAGTTTATTCAGAAAATAAGCTAGAATTAGGGTCTAAAATAATCATATATATAAATTATAGTATATATATGAGCCTAAAATTATGTTAACAAATGAATAAAAAAAACGATCATATAGTTGTAAAAAGTGAAAAATTCATTTATTTTTAGTACCAAAACCCCAAAACCAAACTCCATGAGAAAATCTGATCTCATCAATCAAATCTCTGAGAAAACGGGAATACCTAAGGTTGATGTTTTAGTCACTTTAGAAACCATGTTCAAAGAAGTAAAAGAAAGTTTAGCAAATGGCCAAAATATCTATATTCGTGGCTTTGGTAGCTTTATTACTAAGAAAAGAGCCGCAAAAATTGGTAGAAATATCAAAAAGAATATTGCGGTAGAAATTCCAGAACATTTTATTCCTGCTTTCAAACCAGCAAAAGAATTCGTAAACGAGGTGAAAAGCAAACGTAAGTAGTTAACTTTGCAAAAATCTTTTTGCATTGAAAAAACCACAACTTATACTCATCTTGTTAGGGCTACTACTATTTAGTGTGCTCTACTTTTTCACTCCTAGATTTGCCCCTAAAATGGGCAATGCACCTACCTTATCAGCTGAAAATCAAACTGTTACAACAGAATCGATTTTAAATACAGCTAAATTAGCCCTTTCGGAAAACCAGAAAATATCGCTGCTTTCAATTGAAAATCAATTGAAAAATGCAACAAATGCGCAGGATAGTTTGAAGTCATTTAAAGCACTAAGTCAGTTCTGGGCAGATTCAGCTCAAAAACTAGCTCCATATTTATATTTCACTTACAGTGCCGCTTTGTTGGAAAATTCTGAAAAAAGCCTCACTTTTGCAGCCCAGCTGTTGGTAGATAATCTATTAACGCCGGACGCACCACCTGCACTCCAACCTTGGATCGCAGGAAATGCAAAAGTTCTTTTAGAGAAAGCATTGGTAATCAATCCAAAGAATGACTCAGCAAAAATTAATTTAGGAGCTTGTTATTTATTTGGTAACCTATCTGACAATCCTATGCAAGGAATTACAAAGATCAAAGAAGTGGTGGACAAAGATTCAACCAATTCTTATGGTCAATTTATTCTAGCATTGGGTGGTAAAAAATCAGGACAATATGATAAAGCAATAGAACGCTTAATCACGGTGTTGAAAATTCAACCCAATCATATTGAAGCGATGATTCACTTGGCAGAGTGTTACGAACTGACAGACCAAAAAGCCTTAGCCATTGAATGGTATACGAAAGTTAGCAATAGCGTAAATATACCTGAAGCCAAAGAAGCTATCTCCAAAAGAATACAAGAATTAAAGAAATAACATTTTATAACAGAAAAAGAATCGAACATGCCTTGTGGTAAAAAAAGAAAACGTCATAAAATTGCGACGCACAAAAGAAAAAAACGTTTAAGAAAAAACCGTCATAAGAAGAAGAACAAATAGTTCTCTTTCAATACAAGCATTTTTCAATTGAGAAATGCTTGTATTCTTTTCCATTGCACGCCACTCCTCTACCTAGCAACTTTACTTTACCTTTTACCTTCCTTTGTAAAGTGGCCGTGTTTTCAAAAAACATAAAGCATTCTCACGCTATTAGGCGAGTTATATGTTGTATTAAAAGTTGCTATTCGTGAACAAAGATTTAATTATTAATAGTTCTCCTGATGGGGTTGAAATTGCCCTATTAGAAGACAAGAAATTAGTAGAAATTCACAATGAAAAGATTGACGCCCGCTTTGCAGTAGGTGATCTATATCTTGGAAAAGTGAAAAAAATAATACCAGGCCTAAATGCCGCTTTTGTAGATGTAGGATTTGAAAAAGATGCGTTCTTGCATTATACCGACCTTAGCCCTTATGTAAAATCAATTATTAAGTTCACGCATGATGCGATGAATAACCAAAATAATCAATTTGATTTTTCAAAATTCGAATCGGCTCCTGAGATAGTTAAAACAGGAAAAATTAGCGAAGTCTTAAATGGCAAGCCAAATATATTGGTACAAATTTTAAAAGAGCCCATCGCAGCTAAAGGCCCTCGATTAACCTGCGAAATTTCATTAGCTGGTCGTTTTGTGGTGCTAACACCATTCAACGAAATCGTTGCTGTTTCTAAAAAAATTCATTCTTCCGAAGAGCGTAAGCGCCTTCAAAAAATGATGGAATCCATTCGTCCAAAAAACTTTGGTGTGATTGTACGAACCGCTGCAGAAGGTAAAACCACTGCAGAATTGCATGAGGATTTACTCACTTTGGAAGCCAACTGGAAAAATATTCAGTCGAATTTAAAAGGTGCAGTTCCTCCTACGCGTATCATGAATGAAGAAAGTAAAACTACAAGTATCTTAAGGGATCTTTTAAGCGAAGATTTTAATAAGATTGTAGTGAACGACAAAAGTATTTATGATATCACTTTAAGTTATTTACAAAGGATCGCACCCCACAAATCGAATATCATTAGTTTACATACTGGAGATGTTGGCATTTTTGACCAATATGGCATCACTAAACAAGTGAAGTCCTCTTTTGGAAAAACCATCAATTTGAATAGTGGAGCTTATTTGATTATAGAACATACCGAAGCGCTCCATGTAGTGGACGTAAATAGCGGATTTAAGAGCGTTGGTAACAATCAAGAAGAAAATGCCTTGCAAACTAATTTGGAGGCAGCAGAAGAGATTGCAAGACAATTAAGACTAAGGGATATCGGAGGCATTATTGTTATTGATTTCATTGACATGAAATTACCAGAACATAAAAAAAAGGTGCAAGAAGCACTTGAAGGTTTTATGAAAACGGACAGAGCTAGACATGCCATCCTGCCCATTTCTAAATTTGGTCTTTTACAAGCCACTAGACAAAGAATCAGGCCAGAAGTCAATATCAATACTTCAGAAGATTGTCCAGCCTGCTCAGGAACAGGAAAAATCACTGCTACCTTATTATTGGAGGATGAAATGGAAAAGAAGTTAGCTTATTTAGCCACACATGGCCACAAAAAGCTGACTTTGTTAGTGCACCCTATCATTCACTCGCATCTAACTAAAGGTTTCTTTACAAGCATCATAAAGCGCTGGAGAAAGAAATATAAATTGAAACTACAATCTCAAGCATCAAATACAAGTCATTTGGTTGAATACAAGTTTTTAGACGACCAAATGGAAGAGATAAAATTGTAACGATTCATGTATCGACTACCCGCAATGGGTTGGAGATAAGGATATAAAAAAAGCCCCCGAAAATTCGGGGGCTTTTTTTATATCAACCTATTCAGATTAATACCCTTCGTTTTGAACCAATTGCTTGTTCACATCGATTTCTCTTTGAGGAATAGGCAAGATTAACTTTGGAGAGTTCCAAGCCAATGTACCTACAGCAGTTTGTGTTCTCTTAGCATCTGGCAAGAATTGACCTTCGAAAGCCAATTCTAATTTTCTTTCCTTAAGGATATCAGCTAAAGTAACAGCAGTTAAAGCAGGTAAACCAGCTCTAGTGCGGATAGCATTCACATCACTTAATGGAGTAGCGCCAACAACAGTGCTATTTCTTTGGTTTGCTTCTGCTCTTGTCAAATACATTTCAGATAAACGTACCACAGGTACATCACCAAAACGATCTAAGTGCTTCTTAGTATAATAGTTACCACCAGATAACTCAAAATAAGCTTTTCTAGCATCTCCTGTCTCATATAAAGCAATATGTGCAGGTCTGATTTTACAATCACTTCTTCCAGCAGTACCAGCAATCGTACTGATTGTTCTACCGAAATAAGTATTCAAGGCGTTGGTACCATCTTGAGCAGTCACTTTCATTGAGAACAAGTATTCACCTGGAGTTGTTCCACCATTGTTGATGAATGTAAACCAGTTTTTACCTATTTCAGTCGCTAAAGTTTTACCGCTACCCGCAATTACACGATTAGCAGCAGCGCCAGCTTCAGTATAGTTTTTCAATGCTAAGTAAACTCTAGACAACTGAGCTGCAGCAGCCCATTTAGTTGCATAGATACCATTAGAAGAAGGCAATAAAGATTCAGCTTTCACCAAATCAGCGATCACTTGATCATATACTGCTTTCACTGTAGCTCTTGCTTTATAGTCCGCTTGAGTTACGTTACCAGTTGGAGTTAAAACCAAAGGCACACCTGGGTTAGCAGCGTAGTCGCCATCACCTACAGGCTTAGCATACAATTTTACCAATTCAAAATAGATAGAGCCTCTTAAGAATAAAGCTTGACCTTCTACTGAATTTTTCTTTGCAGTTGAAGAAGTTACTTTATCAACTGCAGACAATACATTGTTGATACGGTTGATCGTGCTATAAGATGCAGACCAAGTGCCCAATGCATTGGAGTTATTAGCGTTCATCTGTGCTTTGTAAGCATCTGACAAACCAGCGAATGTACCAGTAAAGTTGATGTTCTCTCCATTACCGATTAACTCATTCATTACCATGATGTCTCCACCATAAACAGTAGCAGCTTGTGCTCCATCATAAGCACCAATCAAGGTTACATTTACGTCACCTTCAGATAACAAAGCCTTGTCATCTGCAATACTTTGGTACGGGAATACATCCAAACGCTTTTCACAAGCCGTAGCAAGTACGCTCGTAAACAAAATAGCAGCTAAGTATTTGTTTATTGTTTTATTATATATTTTCATAAAATTCATGATTAACTAATTAAAAATTAATGTTTACGCCAAACAAGATTGTTCTTGGTTGTGGCGGTGTGTAGAAGTCACTACCTTTTGCAATATTAGAATCAAAATCATCAGCGTTAACTTCTGGATCCCAATAAGGATATTTTGTAAAGGTTAATAAATTCTGACCTGATACATACACTCTTAATTTTTCAAGTTTGAACTTGTTTAATTTCTTAGAATCAAAAGTATAGCCAATTGATGCTGTTCTTAAACGGATATAAGATCCGTCAACGATATAACGGCTACTAATTTGAGCACCATTGTTATAGAACAATCTAGCTTGTGGGATATTGGTAATATCACCAGGCTTTTGCCAACGTGCCATTTGATCATAAGTTTGGTTGTCTTCGTAACGCATACTTGCAGATGAATAACGTCCCATTCCATAAATATTGTTTTCGTTTCCTAAAACACCATTGAAGAAGATAGACATATCAAACCCTTTATAAGAGAAGTTATTTGTCAAACCTAAAACCACATCTGGATTAGGGTTACCAGTTACTACTCTTGTTGCTTGACTGAACACACTCGTCTTAGTTCTGTCGATAGTGCCATCTGCATTTTTTGTATTCTTGTACCATAATGCATTACCATTTGCAGGGTCAACACCAGCCCACTCTGCAGTATAGAATACGCCAATTGCTTGTCCTTCCATTACGCGGTTCATGCTACCAACTCCACCTTCAATTACTTGACCTTGGATATCAGTTACTTTACCTCTGTTTAATGCAATATTGAAACTTGTATTCCATTTGAAAGCACCAACTAAATTTTGTGTATTCAATACAAATTCAAAACCTTTGTTTTCTAATTTACCTACGTTCTTTACCATGCTAGTGAAACCAGTAGTAGCAGGGATATTTACGTTTAATAATAAACCAGAAGTATTTTTTACGTAGTAATCGATTTCACCGGTAATTCTGTTATTGAATAAACCGAAATCGATACCCGCATCCAATTGACTAGTTGTTTCCCATTTCAAATCATCATTTCTTAACTGAGAAGGACGTTGACCTGCAGCACCTGCGTAACCTGCATCACCAGTAAACAAGCCCATTTGAGGGAAGTTACCAATTTCAGAGTTACCCACGATACCATAAGAAGCTCTTGCCTTTAAGAAGCTAACGATTTTATTATCCATCAAGAATTTTTCGTTAGACA
>JACCDY010664633.1_pt1 | contig 11327 bp, 14 predicted proteins | sample 7446391 | NCBI WGS metagenome assembly JACCDY01 (sample SAMN15323451, study PRJNA562643) | freshwater metagenome | isolation source: river surface water | place: USA:Blue River Watershed | collected 2017-08-18
ACGAATATCATCAGGAGAAGGTAACCAACATTGTGGTTTAGAATCTACATATCGACGACTAACTTCATTTCGAGAAAATCCAATAGTATGACGAAACCACTCACGAGCAACAAAAATAGGCATCTTAATACGAAGACGAACTTGTGGATGGAAAAATGGACTTACGTGATCGTGTTTTGCTAAATAATTAATTAATTTTTTATCAGCCTCATTTAATTCATATGATACCTTATCAAATGAAACACGTGCTGCATTCACAACTGTTAAGTCATCACCAAATGTTTCAAGTAGTTCAACAAAACCTACTTGATCAGGCATAAAAACCTGTTCAGTCATTTTTAATGAAGTTAGCGAAGAAACAGATGAAGACGATGACATTTTATAAAAAATAATTATATTTTTCTTTAAGTTAGATAAATAAATTAGAATAAATAAAATGGGATAAGTGAATTACTTGTTATAATATGAATTATGACGTTGAAGAGAAGGTACAGTATCATATGATCCTGAAATTGAGGAAAACAAAGTAGGTAATGTATCATAAGATCCAGAAGCCATTGGAATTAATGGAGGAAGGTTAGGAGTTAATAGTTGCAAAGATGAGGGACTAAGAAGTGATGATGATGATGATGATGATGATGGTGGGGAAGAAGAGGAAGATAATACAGGAGAGGAGAAGGTGAATAGATGACTGGGAAGAAGATATGGATTTGGCTGAGAAGCAGAGGTAGCAGAAAGTGGAGCAAAGGATTTTATTTCATCTTTTTCATCAAAATCTTCTTGTGTATTAATTTGAACTGCATTCTTAAAATAAATATTGGATTGTGACAAAACATCTTGTTGAATTTTATTACTAAATTGTCTTTGTAAAGGACTGGAGAAATCACTGGAAGTGGTAGGAGCAAGACAAGGAGGTAATCCGCCAGGTATAATATCTTGAGATTGACTTGAACCACTACTAATACCTTTCATTAAACCAAGACATAAATTATGTTGAGACATTAATGATTGCCAATCTTCGCAGCAATCTTTTTTATTCTCAAAATAATATTTACAATATTCCAATTCTCTCTTTAGAATATCCCATAATAAATGTGGATATGATTCAGAACAAGTAGGAATAATTTGAATATAATCATTAATTGTTTTCAATAATTGTTTTTGTTTTAGATGAGAAACCGATTCAGGATCAACTTCTGTATTTTTTTTAGTAAATTTAAGAACTTGATCAATCAAAGATAACACTTGATAACGAATATAATGAGCCATTGCATTATTTTTTAATTCAGGAGTATCAGAAGGCTTAATAAGAATTTCCATTATAACAAAATCGTGTAGTTTAAGATCATAAAATTTAAGTGTGACGGATTGTTGTGGAGAGAGTTTAGCGAGAAAGATAGCATCCATATCGGCAGGTAAATCTCCAATACAGATTTCAAGTCTATTAGAAGATGAATGGACAGAATAACGAGTTTGAAGTTCAGTATTTTCAGGTACAGAAACAGAGATTTGTTGATAAGAACAACTGACAAGACCTCCTAAGATATCACCAAAGACAGAAGCAACGTGATCAACATTATTTACAACATAATATGCTCCACCTCCATCTACAGCAATTTGTTGTAATAAATTAATATTATGATCTGTTCCATAACCAATACAAGAGATAGAAGTACCTTTATATAAATCGAGTGTTTTATTAGTAATAATACATATATCATCAGGATGAACAATACCAGTATTGGCGTGTCCATCAGTAAGAAGTAAAATACCTTGTTTGATTGTAGAAGTATCTTTAAATAAACAGGATCGTGCTTCAACCATAGCAGAAGATAAATTAGTAACTGTTTCGTGAGTAATGAAAGAAATGCGAGTAAGAATATGATGTTTTTCTACAGATGTAACAAGAGATTGACTAATAATTGTTTTTGCTTTATCACTAAATGTAATAATGGAAAGATAATCAAGAGGAGTAAGTAAGTTAAGTAGGAATTGTAGGGAATGTTTAACATTAATGAGTTTATTATCAGTTTCCATAGAGGAGGAGGTATCAATGATACAGACGAGATGGATGGGTGTTCGTTCTTCAGAAGGTGGTGCGTGAAGATGGATACAAGCCCATTCAGGGTGTGATGGAACAGTGTAAGCTTGAAAGTTCATTTGAATGACTTTGATGAGTGTCTTGAAAATAAAATAGATCCTATTTTTATTTCAATTTTTTTATAAAATATGTAAATTAGGGGAAGTAATCATCGTTATCTGTTTCTGAAAAGTGAATTATTTCTTTAGAGATATTATTATCGGAATCAATACATTTATTATTTTCAAAATCGTCCATTAATTGAATAGCAATTTTTAAATTAACTAAAAAGCCAGTAATAGGTGTTCCAGAGGTAGTAGTTCCACAAGACCAACCAATACCGTGTTCATATAAGTAATAATATTCAGAAGACATATTTAATGTTCTATAAAAATAGTCAACATAATTATTATCTTCTTTGTATGTGGTATTAGGTGAAGAAGTAAAATGTTCTAAACATTGATCAGATTCTAAATAGCGTAAGTCGCCATTTTGGATTAGATTCTCGATTTTTTCAAGATTTTCTGTGGAATCCGGTTGATTATAATATTGTAATAATGTTTGACCGATGCCATTGAGATATCCATCGCAATGAACATAGACTGAACGAATTATTTTTGAGTATCGGTAGATAATTCCAATACGACAACTCGTTCCCATTTTTTATTAATAGTAATAAAAATTATTTTAAATTCATTATTAGTTAATTAATAGAATGAGATATGTTGGACTAATAATAGTAGTAATAGGAATAATAATAGGGTGTTGGGTGGTATTTATGGAGAAGAAGGATTATAATCGTGTACCAAAAAAAATATGGACGTATTGGGATGATCCAGATAAGATTCCAAAAACAGTGAAAATGTGTATGGCTGGATGGAAGAAATATAATCCAAATTATGAGATTATATTGTTAACAAAGAAGAATTATAAGGGATATACAACAATACCAGTGAATATAGCAAATAATAAGAATTTTAATGATTTTCCAGCGAGATTTGCGGATTTAGTGAGATGTTATGTATTAGCGGAGCACGGTGGAGTATGGATAGATTCATCGATATTATTGAAGGGGTCGTTGGATGATTGGTTATTTCCGAGATATGGAGAATTTTCAGGATTTTATATAGATGAATTTACAGAGGATAAGAAGTATCCAGTGATAGAAAATTGGTTTTTTGCGTGTAATAAGGATAGTAAATTTATGAAATTATGGAGAGATGAATTTTCGGAGTTAGGTAGATATGAGAATGTGGAGAAGTATATAGAATCAAGAAAGAAGATAATAAATTTTCAGAAGATAAATAATCCGAATTATTTGGCGATGCATATATCGGCTCAGAAGGTATTACAATGGGATGAATATCCAACGGATGGGTTGATATTGAAGAAGGCGGAGGATGGTCCATTTCGTTTTTTGGTAGATGCGAAATGGGATTCAGAGAAGGCATTAAAGTTAGCGTGTAGTGATAAGAGATATCAGATGCCAATAATGAAGATAAGGGGTGCGGAGAGGGATATATTGGAAAAAAAAATAAATGATGAATTATCTTTAGAAAAGTGTGAATGGCTTTAAGTTCTCGGGGACTTAAAGAATTTATTATTCTTTTTTCTCTTCTTCTGCTTTTTTCTTCTCCGCTTTCTTCTTTGACCAATTACGATACATATGAGTCCACTGAATAAAATATGATGATCCCAACTTTTCTTTTGCTAATAAATCCAATTCCTTCTCTTCCACACTCAATGATGAATAAAATTCATCATAATCTTCTGGTAATGGAGCAGGCTTTGGTGGAGTATATATCTTCATACGATTCATTTTCTATCCTTTCTCTGAACTTTTTATTTAATTCAAATTTTACATTTACAAATTAGAATCACCGACATTATGCACTTCAAAGATAAACGTGTTCTTTCCATTAAAACAACAGATGATATGCTTAAAATACTTCATCAAAAGGGAAACTCCTTAAAAGATTATAAAAAAGGTACAAAAGTTACTGTTCACGATAAAATGCAAAAAGGTTACTCCTATGTTCTCTCTGAAGAACCTGGAAAAAATCTAGAAGCACCCTTTGAACTTACTCCTGCTGAAATGTTATCTCTCGGAGTCTTTGAAGGAAAATATATGAATGATTGTGTACTTGAATTCCCCAAAGAATGGTTTCTTGATGCCATCAAAAAAAATAAATTATCTCCAGAAAAACCAAATCCAGAAATTAATTGTCTTAAGGTAAAATCTAGACTCCCCTTATATGAATGGGAAGACTATGGTTGGGTTCCCAATAAAACTGGAAAAGTAGCAAAATTATATCCCATTTTATCGGATGAAGAAAAAAATAAAGATATTCGTGGTTGGTTTCAATGGTACTGTCGTTATTGGATGGGACGACGAGATCCAGAAATAGATTCCGTTCAACTCAAACGATGGAAAGCATTTCGTCGTCACGCTGGACAAATTAAAGCAAACTGTAAAAAAGGTGATTTATCTTGTCGTCCAGTACAACGAACAGCATTATTACAATGGGCATATCGGTATGATATATAAAATTAATCTATCCATTCTTCTATCATTTCTTCTTGTTTCTCCTCCTCATCTTCTTCCTCCTCTTCATCATCATCACCATCTTCTTTTTTCTTTTTCTTTGTTGACACCTTCTTCTCAGAACCATTTAATTTATTCCATTCACGAGTAAATGCTGTTTTAATTTTTGTAGGTAAATTAATTGGTTTTCTGAGAACTTCTTCAAATGTTTCAAAGATATCATCTCTGGTAAGATGGAGTTGATTCATTTTATCGATGACGGATTGTATATCTGGTTTATTTCCAAATAAACCAGCTGTAGAAATCATTCGCAATGGTTCAGCAAGTTCTAATCTCATTTTTTCTTTTGAACATCTCATACGTCGTCCCAAATCTTCCATCCATCTCAAATGTTTATTTTTTTTAGAAGTTTTACCTAAGAGTTGAGGAAAGATTTGAAATGGAGCGGGACCCGATACTTTTTTAGAAACAATAACAGTGCTATTTACTATGTGAGTTAATAAACTCCAATCTTGAGTTTGATAAATTCTCTTATTCATTATATCACTCATTGAAAGTACATCAGAGGCATATTCAATATCTTTCATATTATTTTTACCAGATGTAATATATGCTTCTTGTACCATTAATGGAACCATATGATAATCAACAAAGACGAGATTGGAAGCATCATCCCAAGATAATTTTTTATTGCTCATTAATTTTTGAGTGGCTGAAAATAAATCCAGACGATGAACTGAATCTTTATCTGCATCTTTTTGCTCAGCTGATTCATAAAAGTCCAATTGATTTAAAATCGATCGTATATCATTTCCATTCTTTTCACAAAGTTTTTCAATTTCATCTTTTGTAATTGAAATATTTTCTTTATTAGCAATAGTAGAAATAGCGGTTGCTATAGTAGAACGATGAGGACGACTAAATTTAATATCATATGATACATTGATAATTGGTTTTAATTTGGGTGGTCTTTCATTAGCGATACAAATAATTGGTATTTTTGTTTTGGAGATAATGGAGGCAATTTCACCAACACCACCACGTTCAGACAATCCATCAATTTCGTCCATAATGATAACTTCTTTTTGTAGGCGTTTCATATTAAATACGAAAATACTTTTAAGAAGAGAAACAGATCGTGTGTCACTAGCATTATATTCGGAAACTTGGTATCCGAGTTGTTTAGCAATGATATGAGATACAGAAGTTTTACCAATTCCAGGTGGACCAGTAATGAGAGCGGCACGAAAAGTAGGAATTTCTTTATCCCAAGATTGTAGCCATTGAAGGAGTTGTTGAATTTCTGTTTTATGACCGATAATATCTTGTACTTGTTTAGGGGCGTATTTTTCAACAAGAAGCTCTTTGGCTACAGGATTTTCTTTAAGTACTCCAATTTTAGGTTTAGCTTTATCAATATGAACAATGGGGATTCCTTTTTTAACGGCTTGTTTATATTTCCAACTCTGTTGGATCGGTCTACCATCATTACACTCTGTCCCTACATATAACTTATATCCAGGACGAGGTATTTTATGAATCGTATATGTATCATTCAATGCTTTCTTTATCTTTCCAGATACAACAATATCGCTCATTGAAATCAACCCACTCGGATCTACATCTTTTTAGATTATTTTACTACTCAATTTTTATTTTCTATTTTTTACAGAACTTAAACCTTGTTAACATCACAAAGATTAGAAATAATTATAACATAATAATGTCAGGCACAGAATCGGAACGAGTTAGTCCAGTAGAATCAGTTGTTTCTTCCTCTGATAGTGGAAATTCATCACCCGCTGTTCCAGATACTCCTCCACCTTCACGTAGCAACTCAGATGTATCTTCTGATAACTCGCCCTCCGCTTCTTTTACTGAAACTACTACCACTACAAATGAATATGATGTAACAACCAATCTTCAATTATCACGTAGTTTTCATTCACAACAACCAACAACTACTTCAGAGTCATCTGAATCCGAATTATCCGATCCAGATGAACAATGTCCTTATGCTAAGGATCTTCAATGGCGTCACTTAGATCAAGTACCAGATGAGACACAATCACCACAAGTAGAGACTACAACATCTTCATCAAATGATGTAAATTCATCAACGGAAGAAAATGGATCGGACGAAGAGGTTCCAAAGGTATCAGATAGTGAAGTAGATGATGAAGATAATACAGAATACGAGGAGGATTGTGAGTGTAATTCCGAATGTGATTGTGATCAAGAAGATGATGAAGAGGCGTGTGATGCGGATAATGAAGAGTCGGACAGTGATGTATCTCAAACATATTATGTATATGTTTCTACTAATCATTCCTCAAATGATTATCCACCTCTTCTAACCTTCTTACTTTTCCTATTCCTCTTTCTTCATCTTGTTCATTATGTTCTTCTTCTACAAGATTCACGTAACAACTCTTGTTTTCCATTTCGTCATTAAAAGGCTTGAAGCATATATTTAGAAAATACAAATAATAATCCACCCCATAATGTATCAGCTAAAGCAAATTTCCAATCATAATCTTTAAAAATAGCTAATGTTGTAAAATCATATACACCGTAAATAGCAATACCATATAAAAATGCTTGTTTATATGTTGTTGTTTCAAGAAGCATATAGGCTAAAAAGAGATAAATAATAGGGAAGACGATATATCGGAGTTCGAGGGGAGATCCTTGAATTTTTTCAGCAATATGTCTGGCATATATCCCCCCTGTGCCCAACCAAAATAAATCAATTAAAAAAATAATAAGAGCTGTTTTAAAAAGTTTATGTTGAGTATTTAAAATCATATTCTACATAAACTTGTGAATTTATTGCGTTTAAAATAATAAATGATAATCCGGTAAATTATAGATTATAAATGACTCAAGAAACGATTCAATTAGAATCTTTTAACAATGACTTGAATGGAGGGAGAATTTTATGTCAAGGGTCATTTTCAGGAAAATATCCATCATTGATGGAATATATTCAGCAACTCCGAAATCCCTTTAAAAAGAAACTATTATTATCCAATACTTCTTTTCATCTATGTAAATATTTACCACTACAATATGATGCTACCTTTCAAGTAAAAGACTCACAAGATTGGACTCTAATTCTTACTTATATTACCTATGCACCAAAGCCATTGTTGGTAGTAGCGGAAGATGTAAATGTGCCAGATGGTTTATGGAATAAGATGAATCGCTCAACAACATTTGTAAATTTTTCGAATACTCCAATTACACAAATTGTAAAATTATATGCATATGATACAATCTTTTTTAATCCAATTGAGGAAATGAATACAGCGTATGGAGAATATGTATACAAAGTATTACAAGCATTATATCGTACAAATTATACAGTAAATGAACACAAAGAGATTTTGAATGAATTAAGAGTGGCTTCAGCGGGAATTGTATGGACGAGAATGAATGAGGAGAAATCAAATGGATCAATTTATTGGTATGATCCTGTAGAGATGAATTCAAGTGATCGTTTATCAAATAAACAATTATCCGAATTATTAGGATTTTTATCAGAACAATTTAAATTAAAAGAATAAATTTACCATTGACTAAGTTGTTGGGTAGCAGAAGTGGTTAAAGGTGCTCTTCCAAGATTTCCGCCAAATTCGCCACCTCTTCCACCTCGGTGGTGTTTACGAGTATGGTATTTTTTATGGGAACGACGACGATGGTGGCGAGTGCGACGATGATGTGAATGTTTTTTGGGCATATCTAATTTATCTTTCAGAAAAATAAATTAGATAAAATTGAAATAAAGATGTGAGTAAAGAGAATATAAGAAGGGATGAGTATCTGGAAACGATTTAGTCAGGTATTAGAAAAGATTTATAATAAACCTTGGGAGTTTACAGGGAGATCATTTGGATTTGAGAAATCCTTTGAAAGATTGTTATTCAAAGAAGGAATATTATCAACACCAATGATTGGTTATGAGAGGCATCCGAATGGATCAAATTATTTTCCTGATTTTGAAATTTATGATAAGCGTTCGTTTTTATCGATTGAATTAAAAACAACACAGAGTAATTCGGTTCATTTGGGTCAAACGTGGATTCAGTCGGACGCATTATATATTATTCGTTATAAACCATCATCTTTTCAAGAGAATCCATTTCTAATTTCATTTGGAAAGGATATGAAGTCGGAAGAATCCATTTCTAATTTCATTTGGAAAGGATATGAAGTCGGAGAGAGATGATGAATATTATTATAGTTATAAGTATGAATTATTAAAATTAAGAGAGAAGTATAGAGGAGTATCAGAGAATGTGAAAATTTATCCGTGTTCAGCATTAGAATACCGAATAGATAAAAGGAAAAAGAAACAGAATTATGAAATTGTTATGGAGTATTTAAAGAAGAAATAAGGGAGGACTTAAAGAGATTTTAATAGAGAATTATTTTTATTTCGAGTTTTCCTTTTTTTTATTATATTTTGATTGTTTATTATATTTTGATTTTTTATTGTATTTTGATTTTTTATTGTATTTTGATTGTTTATTGTATTTTGATTTTTTATTGTATTTTGATTTTTTGTCTGATATCTTTCTCCTATTATTTTTAGTCTTTCTGATCTTCTTGGTAATTGATTTACTTGTGCTAATTGTGGTTGTATTTCTATTTGATTACTATTAACGTGTTTTCTTTTTTTAATATATAATAAATCTTCAAATATATGATACATATTATCTAATTGGGATTTATTCCAAATTAGGTTATCTTTTGATTTTAAGATTTGAGGAATTATATTACGTCGCATTTGATTTAAAAAATTTTGTTTAAAATCTTCATCAATATTTAATACCATTTCCGATTCTACAGATGCGAGTATATTTAATATACGATTATTTATACTATTAATATTTTTGTTTTCAAGTTTACTTATATTTCTTTTTACTAAAATATTATATTCTCTTCTTTTTGTTGTTCTCCCCATCTCAGGATTATTATTATTACTTTTATTATTTTTAAAGTAAGGTTTAAATAATGCGTATATTCCCCTTACAGCTCTTTCACGATATTGTGTAGCATTATCAAGTGTAATACGTTTTATACCACATAGATAGGCACATAAGATTTGTAGATATACTAAAAGTGTACCAGTATATGATCCTAATGATGATTTTACATTATATAGATTTGCTTTTAATTTATCAAAAGAATAATGAACTTCACAAAATGTGTCTGAATATGATTTATTTAAATTAGGAGTATCTAAATTTGTAATTTGTAATATTGAACTAATTATTGAATTTTTTTCTATAAAAAAATAAGATAGTTTTTTAGTTTGAAATATGGGAAGTTGATTAATTCTATCAGTAACATTTTTCAAAATTATATTTAATTTTTCTTTTGATGAAGTAAATTCTATATTAGAAAGAGAATCCATACTATATTATATGTATATAATAAGGTATGTTAAAAATTAATTTACATAGATGCTTTAGCAGAACCATTAGCTGGGTTAGAAGCACTGGCATAACCCTCTACACGAACTGCTCCACATGAACCACCACGCTTACGTGACTGACGACGAGAACCCTTCTTGTGGCGACGACCATCTACCATTGACTTACGCATTAGTTTGAAGGTTCCCTTCTTAGGCTTGTAGCCTAGAGCAAATAGACGCTTAATTGCCTTCTTTCCAAGTGCATGTTTTTTGCGAGAGATAATTCGACCTTTGTGTTTCATTAAATCTTTCTTATATAACCCACCACTTGTATGAAGAGCCGAACCCGAAAATACCTGACGTTTACTACCTACTGTTTGAGTATGACCTGCCATTTCTATACTTATTCATTATATTTTATTTTTTTTACAATACTAAAAGATTATAGTATATATTTAAAAATTGATACAGATGCCGTATAGATTTAAAAAATATAAAATGAAATTTAAATACACTCTTGACCTATTAGAAAGTATACTTCAAAGAGACAATGCCGTACTTATTAGTAATCATACCAAAATAGAAAAGAGAAGTATAATTGTATTTAGATGTCATTGTGGAGAAGAATATGATAAAACAGCACAAGGACTTATTAGAGAATCAGGAGCATTTTGTAAAAAATGTACGTTATTAAACACAATTAAGAAAACAAAAGAAACATTACAAGAAAAATATAAGAAAAATCCAATTTGTACAATAGACTCATTACATAATACAATTGAACGTGATAATGCGATATTATTAGATGATTATAAAGAAATAACAAAAAATACAATTATTTATTTTATATGTCATTGTGGAAAAGATTCAGAAAAGAATTGTCTTCAACTTATTAAAGTAAGTGGGGCATTTTGTAAAGATTGTACAAGAATTACTTGGACAAGGAAACAAAAAGAAACAAATATAAAAAAATATGGTGTTGAATGTACAGTTCATAATCCAGAAATAAAGGAGAAAATAATAAAATCTAATTTAGAAAAATATGGTGTAGAAAATGTATTACAATCAAAAGAAGTTAAAGAAACAATTAAAAAGAATAATTTAGAAAAATATGGTGTAGAACATTATACACAAACAGATGAATATAAAGAAAAAATGAAAAAAATAAATCTAGAAAAATATGGAGTTGAAAATTATGGACAAACAAAAGAATGTAGAGAAAAAATGAAACAAACAAGTCTCATACGTTATGGTGTAGAGCATTCAGTACAATCTCAAGA
>JACCDY011166114.1_pt1 | contig 11326 bp, 13 predicted proteins | sample 7446391 | NCBI WGS metagenome assembly JACCDY01 (sample SAMN15323451, study PRJNA562643) | freshwater metagenome | isolation source: river surface water | place: USA:Blue River Watershed | collected 2017-08-18
CTGGGAACATTCCTGTAGATGCTAGAGAGGGAGGTGGTATAGCAGTCAATCCTGTTGGTGCTGCACCTGTAAACCCTGCAAAAGCTGGTGGTGGCATAGTCACTCTCGTTGGTCTAGGTGGGGTTGCACCTGTAACTCCTGTGGTAGCCGGCGGCGGTGTAGCTGCTGGTGGTAGTATAGTCACTCTCGTTGGTGCAGGTGGGGCTGCACCAGTAACCCCTGTAATAGCTGGTGGCGGTGTAGCTGCTGGTGGTGGCATAGTCACTCTAGTTGGTGCAGGTGGGGCTGCACCTGTAAATCCTGCAAAAGCTGGTGGCATAGTCACTCTCGTTGCTGCAGGTGGGGCTGCACCAGTAACCCCTGTAATAGCGGGTGGCGGTATAGCTGCGGGTGGTGGTAACATATTCCCTCTAGTTATCGAGGGCGGGAATGCACCAGTAACCCCTGTAGAAGCTGGTGGCGGTAGCAACATATTCAATCCTGTTGGCATAGGTGCAAGGGGATTAGCTGCACCTGTAACTCCTGTGGTAGCCGGTGGCGGTGGTGTAGCTGCAGGTGGTGTAGCTGCAGGTGCAGCTATTACAGGTGTATACCACGGCCTTGTTACACTAGTTGTCACCACTGGCCCCCTTCTTCTAGGTGTAACCAGTACAGATGTAGCTAAGTTCTCTGCACCATCCAACAGCGTTTCGGCTGCTTGACTCAGCAGCTCACTTGTTCTTGGGTCAGGTGCCGCTGCCATTCCTCTACACATCACCAATGATTCTCACTGCGTCCATCTAAACCCGCGCGAAGATTCCCTGCTAACTAGGATGGACACCACTCGTCAGACCCTCAAGAACCGCATCCAGGGCAAACAGGATTTCATCGTGCGGTGGCTGCAGGACTTCTACAATCAGCCGGGGCGGCTAGAGGAGGCACTCCCTATTCTGACCGGCACGAGTCCCGTCAGTCTCCGGCTTATTGATTGGTTCGTGACGAATTATTCCAAGAAGTTCAACGTAAGCTACCCGCTCATTGTGGACGGCGTGGAGCGCCAGTTCATGGTACACTTTCACTACAAACGCGAACTAAAGGCCTACAGCAAGCGTCTGTTTGACCCCTTCTGTCGCCGCGAACGCATCCGCTTCCAGGTGCAGGGCCATCCTCCCCTGGAGGAGACCACCGTCGGCCAGCTCAACTTCTTCCGATGGGCCATCGAAAAGGGCGTGGTGCGTTACATTCTGGAGAACGCAGTGGCCATTGAGGCCGATATGAACACAAGCTTCCGGGAGCATTACAGCAAGACTCCCGAAGCCAAAACGCCCACGGGTCGCCGTAAGCGCAAGGAGATGAGCAAGTCCGCGACGAAGTCCGTAACGCATCTGTCGGTGCCTGTGACAGTGAGTTTTGACTAAGCAATAACCACAACCGGCGCCTCAGCATCTGTCGGCGGCTCAAAGCGCTTCCGGTATGTGTAGTACGCCACAGCCGGAATCGGTGACGGGCGCGTAGCATTCCAGTCCATCGCTGTATCAATGTCCGTTGTCACCCACACAATGCGCACAGGCCGACCTTCGGACCGTGCCCATTCGATGAACTGTGCCCGGCGCGCCACGGTTCCCCCGGTAGAGTCAAACACGACTGCCCTACCTGGATGCCGCTTCGCATACCGAATCATGGAGGTCGCCGTTGTCATTGCGTCGCCATCCACGCGCACATAGCCGGCCTCGGCCTCCAGTGACCGTGCGAGTGTAGACTTTCCTGATGCGGGGTAACCGACCATCACAAGCACTTCGGTGGGCTCTCCGCGCTGGACAATGCGCCGGCGCTGTGGCTCCGCGGCAAAGAACTCCTCCGGTGTATGGAATGGAATACCGAGATTCTCCGCAAATCGCCGGTCGCAGTCCGACCAGTCACCGGGTCGCCCCGCAGCATCACCGACATAGAAGGAGGGGATGACTCCACCACTCAGCAAGAGCGATGTATCGGGTTTCTTGACTGTGCGCTGTACAAGCAGTGTAATGGGCACACCGAGCGCAGTAATAACATCCTGAATCATGTCACCCTTCCAGTCCTTTGTCTGGTCGGTAATAATCATAATGGTCCAGCCTTCATTTGCCAGGTCACGAATCCGTGCGGGTACACCCCATCGTGCCCAGCGCCAATCGGCACGGTCTTTGGGGAATCGGCGCCCTTCCCGCGGTTTTACGATGGTGCCGTCGAAATCAAACCCCGCGACTCCCCGCGGGTGTTTGGTGAACGTCTCGGTTGACTCGTCAACCGTTCCAAAGTCCAGCCCAACTACTCCTTTCATTATAGGTTTCTCTGCCATTCTGTATCGTCGTCGTTACTTCACCCCCCCCCAGTAACACCAGCTATCCCTTCAACTTTTACTGCCCAGGTCGCCACGTCTTCTGATAATCATCCATGACCGGTCGCAGAGACACAGAAGCATCTATCTGCCGCGCCACCTGCACACCGAATCCCTGCGGAGCCCACTGATGTTCGAATGTTCGCCCCACGAGTCGATTCGAGATATCCGCGTCGCGACCGCGATTCTCCTCTTTGACGACAGATCGCAGCTCACGCATTACATCCCGTGACTCCACATCAAATCCATCCAACCAGGCATTCTGGAACAGTGAATGCGGCGGCCTCTCAGGACGTACACCGGCCCGTGCATCAGGATAATATTGCTCCGTTAAATAAGGCCGTGTGTCCTGTCGCCCTGATGCCGGATTCATCGTCATTGCACCATGCGACGGATGCGCCGCCAACCCCGCCGATGTCACAGCCTTCGGGCCGGATGCCATCGTATCATTGAATGCACGATTATTAATCGTATCCCGTGTCTCCCATTCGCCTCTCATCATCGGCCCACGAACATCGCGGCTGAAGTCGGGCAGAGGCGCTGCCCAGCTAAGTGTCTGTGCATTTCTGTCGGACAGTCGCGCGTCATTCTGAGTCCTGGAAGCACCCCGCATCTCTGCACCTTCTTCGGAATTTAAACACAATCATCAGAACGGAGTGTCAGATGCCAGCCACCGTTCCTGCTAAACCTCGTGCACCAAAGAAAACAATAGCAAAACCAATCGAAACAGTAACAGCAACAGCAGCAGCAATTCCAAAGAAGAAAGCGACACGTGCAAAGAGGGAGCCCAGGCACATCAGCAGCGGCGCCGGCATGACCGCCGGCCTCGAGCTCTGGACCTCTGCCACCGGTCAAATCGAACTCCGTGATACTACCGCCGATAATCGGTTCACATCTGATGTCAGCGCATGGTCGAGCCTAAACGCAGCGGCCCTTAAGAAGAGCAAGGATGCAGAGAAATAAGACACAGCGTCGCCGTGGGCCCAACACTCCTGCACATGACCTAACCAGCCCATTCGCCACTGACTCTGCCGTAAAGGCTACAGAGGACAGCCTGGATGCTCTGTTTGCCGCGGAGACCACAAACACGTTCCAGCAGCCCTGGCAGAAGCTGGACCGTGGTAGCCGTCTGGACCGCCTCCGCAAGTTCGTGCAGGGCTACCCTGATTTATCACCGGCCGAGCGTGCCTCCCTCCTGACAGCGGTTCTGCAGGCGTTCGAACTCCGTCAACTGAATACCAAAGTTGCTGTTGATTATGACCCTGTTACGGCCGCTGTACAAGCAATTCGTGGACTCCGCGAACGCACCAATCCTTCTGGACTTCGCACTTTCCGCATTGATTCAACCGTATGCCGAACAACCACTACGACGCAGAAACAGAAACGTGCCCCTGCTGCCAAGGCAGCGGCCGCATCCCTGTTTCAAGATACCCCCTCCGTTCTAAACGCAGCTCACCAAGTAGAGAACAAGCAGGAATGAGTTCCGAAGATATAGACAGCTGGTGTGACGAACATCTCCCCGACCTGTACGACGAGGGTATGTTCGATTATGAAGAGATATACGACGACGTCATGGAAACCGTCCAGACCGTCGCAGATGAGACCGTCCTGGACTTTATTGAAGACGATGAGGCGCGTATCGAGACCCGTGAGCAGCTGTTAGACACGGCACTGGACTGGCTCCGTGCTCATCATGAGACTGTAGTCGAAACATTGGAGCCGGTATCAGACAGTGTGATTCAGATGCTCTGTGACAAGCCCCAGGTCGAACAGCACACCGCGGAATGGTATGCACAGCGCCGCAATCGGCTCACGGCCTCTGAGTTCTCCAATATTCTGACAGGCAGTCGCGGGGCGCTGCTGCGCTCGAAGCTCGATACAGAGGACCCCGGTGACCGCCCTACGCAGGCACCCGTGGCACTAGCGCAGGATGACGGGAACATGAACGCAACGAGCTGGGGGCACCGATATGAGCCAGTTACGCGCCGCATCTATGAGCTGGAGATAGCGGGTGTCGACACTGTGAATGACCGTCTGGGGCGGTTTACGCATCCCACGGTGCCCTGGCTGTCCGCGAGCCCCGATGGGCTCGTAACGAAGGGGCCTCTGACAGGTCGGCTAGTTGAAATTAAGTCGCCGAAGACACGTAAACCCGGCGCCTTTGTGCCTGAGGACTATTACGTGCAGATGCAGATTCAGATGGAGGTCTGTAATCTGGATGCGGTGGATTTCATTGAGGCATGCTTTGCCCAGCGAACCGCCCAGACTGTCTATACCGGTGAAACCGACCCTCTGCTCACAGAAGCAGACCAGGCTGCTCTGGACGAAGCCGAATGGAAGGGGCGCATCCATGTGTATGGCTTTGTAGAGGACCCCACAACCTGGACCTATCGCTACAGCGAGCCGGTGAATGACCTGGAGGATGCAGACGTACCAGAGGGGCCGGATTGTTATCCTCTCCTGGAATCATCGGTCTGGTGGCTGACGGGCTGGCATCCCCGCACCGTGCTGCGCAACAACAAGTGGTGGACTACCGTTGGCTGGCCCGCGGCAGAGCTCTTCTGGGCAGAGGTGGAGTCTGGTCGCCTAGCAGCTCCCTCCATGCAGACAACCGAAGACACCATTGAGCACGTGACCCCTGTATGGCTGGGCAGGTCTTAAAAACGAATCCACTAAAATATAGTAGAAAGATGCCCAACCGCAGGCCTCTTCCCCAATATATTTTGGCCGTTATGACACCCTCCGAACAACGTCGTGTTACCCTGGCCAACCAAAAGGTAGAGCGCCTGAAGGCGAAGATGATGGTCGCGCATGAAGCTGCCTCACACGCACTAGACACCAATGATAAGAGTGCGCAGCGGCTCGTGAATGCTGGTTTCAAGGCGGAGTATTACTGGTTCAAGGCGAAGGATGCAGCCGCTGCACTCCAGGACTCTATGCGTGAGAAGTACGGTAAACATTAAATTGTCAGGAACTTCTTGGCACCGGCTGCATGACGGAGGGTGTATGGCTTCCGTGACTTCCAATCGAACCCAACCGCCTTGGAGGACATGAAATACAGGTCGCCGTGTCCGAGCATCAACTCAATCCGTGGTCCAACGGGGCTTCCCTCTTTGAACCATTGATAGTGCAGCGGCATCGATGCTCCGAGCCGTGCGCCAACCACAATCCGGCGCTCTGTATCTCCGTGGAATCCAATACCGCACTTGGTCACATCATAGTAGTAGTTCCCTTCTCCTACCATAGGGCGACCCGTGAGATCCTGGAGTGAGGTGCGCATGGCTGACAGGAGGGGCAGCGATTCAAATGCAATGACGCGCCCCTTTCCGGCCTCATAGTCCGGCTCCTGTGCAACATCGGCGAAGCAGAGATTGTGGCGCGCATGTTTGTTCACCACCCGCCCGTACATGAGAGCTTTGGTATCTTTTGGCAATGCAGTCTGCTCGGCCATAAGTGCATCTGCATCTGGCACTCCACCACGCACAATCAGGATGTATGCCTCTGGTGTTCCTTCGAGCACATCATGCAGATTCACCATCTCACACGTGCAGCCCTTGGCCTCATATGCCTCCTTGAAGCGCATCAAATCAGCAGCAGAGAAACCCGACGCAGCCAAGGTTCCCAACTTCTGCATTCCCACATGGTTCTCAGCCTGGTCTCCGAATGTAATTGTATATGTAGACGTCATCGTACGTGGTTCCTCAACCAGACAGGTCGCCGTCAACTTTTACAGCAGGCCAGAGTAGAGTATGTTAGTCGCCAAGGTCGCCCTCATCATTGGCATCAGTGTCGCAACGCTACTGATATCAATCATCCTGGACACAGTGTTAGCCGCGCTCCCTCTCTTTGCACAGTTCCTGATTCAGATTCCGGTGCTAGTGCTCTCTATTGAGGCCATTCAGAGCACAACAGAGCGCTATCTGCTACCGGTTACAGGTCTGCAAAAAACGGATATGGATACAATGTTCTTCTTTGCGGCTCCGCTGGCCGCATTCGGATCCGCGAGCCTGTTTACCGAGCTCCGCCGGCTACTCTAAATATGCCTGGCAACTGGCAAGTCCACATCATGTATATCACACAGATACTCTCGTGGAGCCCCATCGGGCTTCGTCTGATTCTCCTCATCTTTCCCTAACAGTCGTCGCACACGTATCCGCACCCATGACAATAGCCGTTGAATGTATGACATCCGCGGCCATTCTGCATCAGATTGCTCTTGTGCCGGTGGTGCCTCAGGGGCTACGGCCAAAATCTCGATATTTGTCCATGTAGCCATTCTTACATGAGTGTCAGAAAATACTTTCTCCTGTATGTGTACCTGTGTTGGGCTTACCTTTTGTTGGTTTTGCAGTGGTTGCCACTGGTTGCATGCGCCCTTTGATTGCGGATTTCGGATCCGCCACCTTCATTGGCTTACCTTCTCCTTCTATACCGGCCTTGATGCTCATCTTCGCCAAATCTACATTACTACTCATATATATGAGCCCTAGAAAATACTTTCACTGCAGCCACTGCTCTTATCTTCACTGGAGTCATCTGTGCATATCTGCATGTTTGACCTACGATGACGCAGCTTACTATCTCTTCTCTTTTCAGCAGCAGTCATATCCGTTGTGCACTCTGATTTGGTTTCGCTGATTTCCTTTTCTTTCTCTTTCTCTGCCTTCTCCTTTGCTCGCCGCTCTTTCGCGGCAGCAATCTTCTTGGGATCAATGATCATCCTACTTGTGGTATCTGGTTTAAGGCATTCTGAATCCTTAGAAAGTAAGGAATGTCACGGCCCATAACACCTCCACTTACTGTTACTGACGCAGAAACTGACTCACTGCCAGCATCTCCACTACCATCACTGGCCCAGCCAATAATCCGTATCATCACCGATGCCACCACGCAAACAGACGGCCCTAAACGCTACGAGTTTCGCCAAGTCGAAACGCAGTTTCAGGACGCCTATGTGTTTGAAGAACAGAACCATAGTGCTATCTTGGATGTCATTGCCGTGTATCTCAAGGGCCAGAAGATTCTGTATACTGAGGCCAAAACACTCTGCGAACAGCGCCTGAACTATCTCATGCTCCCCGCCATCTTCATTACGGCTATCTGTACGATTCTGAGTCTAGTTCTCAAGGACCAAGCAGTCGGCCCGACACTGGTCAGTAGTCTGAACGGGCTGAACGCGTTTCTGCTCGCTCTCATCAACTATCTGAAGCTGGATGCACGTGCCGAAGCGCATCGCACCAGTGCCTACAAGTTCGACAAACTTCAATCGCAGACAGTTTTCAGCAGCGGCAAGGTTCTCTTTATCAATGATGAGGAGACAAACATCGTCACTCTCATCAGCTCTATTGAGAAGGAAGTGCAGGAGATTAAGGAGTCGAACCAGTTCGTGCTACCGGAGAAGATTCGCTACAACTATCCGCTGCTGTACAGTACGAATGTGTTTGCCCGTGTGAAGGAAATCATGTATCAGGAGACACGGGAAATCAACAAGCTGAAGGACATTCTGAATGACCGCACCCGTGCAAACAATGCTCTATATATGGCAGAACAGAGTGGTGATGATGCGACTGCTGCGAGCGCGGAAGCCAAACGCCTGGAAACGGAATATCGTAACCAGGTGCTTGTCTGTTTGAATATGAAAGATAGATACAATGATGTAGACGGGCTGATAGAGAAAGACTTAGCAGTTCAACGTGATAAGGCAATACGGCGATGGGAGATTTGTGGATGGTTGAAGAATTGAACGGAGTTTCAATTCTACGCTTTACGAAAAACTAAGCGGGGCTCAGCAAGACCCTTTGCACGGCACGGTTGCACCAATCGCCACGGGCTTGTAGACCGCGCCCACGAACTCATTCAGAGGGGCCGAACAGTTGTCGGGATAGTCGCGACGGTAATTGTTCGTCCTCTGTACATACTGGCCATTGAGCTCCAGAATGCGTGCCTCGTCCACCCCACCACAGCCCGTATAGCCAATCTCATTCAGACCCGACTGAACGGCCAGCATATCGGCCAGCGGAGGCCCCTGACCGAACGCCGCGATTTCCGGGTTGATGTCATACGGCTCCTTTGAAGCGGCCCCCACGTAATCCATATAACTCTCTACACCGACTACGCCTGCACCGTACCCGCCACGACGTGCAGAACCCTGCAGGCGACCCACAGAACGGCGCATCTCCAGGGCATAGAGGCCAAGAATGAGGATAGCAGCCAGTGCCAACAGAACCATTAAGCTGAGCATCTTCTCTACTTACTGATTCTAATCTATGTACCAAGTCCAGCAACACTAATATTTAGAGTGTTAGATGCCAAATTTGGGATGCTGTCAATATTTACGAATTTATTAGCTGGTATGACAATAGTTGCAGTGAAAGAAGTTTGACTGGATTCCGGTGTAAATGTGAATGTATAGTTCAATGTAGTTGTCTGAGAAAAGTTACTTGTAGTACCACCAGTTACAGTTACATCATCAGTTCCGAATCCATATACGGGCTCACTTACAGTTGCTGTAATAGTAGCTGTTTCCCCTGCTGCCAGAGAAGACTTATTAGAGGTTAATACCACAGTTGGTGGGCCAGTGATAGTAATAGAGAGAACATTAGATACCACATTTGGTATGCCCGAGCTGTTTACAAAACTGTTCGCGGGCACATAAATCGTGGCATCATCCCCACCACCTGCTGTAAATACAAACGTATAGGTTAGTGGCCCCGTCTGTTGCAGATTAGATATGCTGCCCCCCTGTGCAATTATATCATCTATTGCAAATCCTATGGCAGGGGCACTAACAGTTGCTGTGATTGTTGCTGTTTGGCCGCTGGACAATGACTCTGCATTAGTTGATAATACAATAGTAGGATATACTAATGGCACAGGCCCATTATTATTACATGTACTGCAGCCGGTGAAGTCGTCGCCCCAACGGCGCCGAGCCACCACCCGCACATCGGGGCCAGGCCCACCTGCTGTCGCCCGCCTTTTGACTAAACGCGTATGTGCCTCTGCTGTAGCAGGTACATCAGCGCATACAACACATGACCGCGGTATGCGGAAAGGTGTCGACTCTTCTGCCCCCTCTACACCGACCACGAATGACACAAGCCCCCTAGCGATTGTTATAGCATCGGCATCAAACCAAATATACGCGCTATCTCTTATATTTCCCACTGTAAACCCTGTCGTTGTTAGATTCTGTACGGTGCAATTTACTGTATGTATCCCTCCAATATTCACACCCGTAATAACATATCCAACTGGTGAAATAAAAGCAGCAGTTGCATTTGTCTGTGATATTCTATATATATTTATTTTACAAGACATTATCTACATATGTCGGCGAATTCAGAAGGCGGGCATCGAAATGTTCCCATTCGCCTGCTCGAAACAGACCTTGCGGAGACGCGCGGCTGCCACTGGCCCGTAGCGTGTGCGTACAAAGCGACCAAACTCCTCCTTGGTCATTGTCATCCGCGTGGCCGGGGCCAGGGACTCACACTCCACACCGGCGACCACCAGGTTATCGCGCACCCAATCCTCGAGCTCCAGATTGTAGTAGGTGAACGCGCTGGTCATCTTCATGCGCTTCAGGCCGAGGTTGCGGGCCTGCACCATCCCCTTATCCGTCATGACTTCGTGGTTAGGAGAGATGGGTAGATTACGCAGCGCACCGTATGAACCCTTGGGAATCACATAGGGGTCTACTGTTACTGAAGGCTGGTACTCCTTGCAGAAGACACGCTTAACCGCCACATCGCGGCCCGCCGATGTGCGTACCATGTCGCCGAGCTTGATGGAGGAGATGGGGCGGTAGCCGGTGGGTGTCAGGACAGGTGCATCGGCAAGGAAACAGATGGCTACACCACCGCCACCGCCGCCACCGCCAGAATATGGAGTAGCAACTACTGGACCGCTTTCAGGAGAGTCAGCGAAAGTACTTCCGTTACCGTTGGATGTAACAGTCACTTTGTAGCCAGCACCAGGGACAACAATAGAGCCACTCGAGCCAGGGAAGGTGACTGAACCAGCTAAGGTATTGTTGCTATCGTAATAGTTCACCTTATAGGAAATAGCGTTGGCAATGGTCGACCAGGAAAGAGAGATGACAGTCTCTAGGATATATGTTGCACTGATATTTGTAGGAGCAGCTAATGGTGTAGGTGTTACAACAGGAACATAAGGAGTAGCCAGACGCTCCGCACTTGGAAGAGAATTGCTGTATGCACCAGTACCAACTGCAATCACGCGCACCTTGTAGCCTGAGCCAACCCCATTAACAGTAGAGGTAGTAGCAGTGATACCCGTGGTCTGGTTAGTACCAGTAACAGCATTAAAATTAGTGAAATCTGTTGCCCACTGTACCGTGTAGCTGCTAGCATTGTCGACAGCCTCCCATTCAACACTGATGGTATTCGCATTAGTGTACGCAGCGCTCAGAATGCATGGCTTATCGAGCTGGATAGCAGGGGCAGCAGTTGGAGTGGATGAGATACTTTCGAGAGAGTCACTATAGTTAATCCCATCACCAATAGCTATAACGGTAACTGTGTAACCAGGGCCAGGGACATAAAATGTAGGAGAAACGCTGGTAGAGATAGTTGAGCCAGAACTTGCCCCATCGGTGTAGTTAAACCGGTGTGCTACAGCATTCATGTCACTACTAAAGTTAACTGCAATGATATTTGCTGAAGTATAGCTAGAACTGGTAATGGTAGGAGTACTCAGTCGTGGGGGTGGTACTACAACAGGAACATAAGGAGTAGCCAGCCGCTCCGCACTTGGGAGAGAAGTGCTGTATGCCCCAGTACCGACTGCAATCACGCGCACCTTGTAGCCTGAGCCAACCCCAGTAACAGTAGAGGTAGTAGCAGTGATACCAGTGGTCTGGTTAGTACCAGTAACAGCATTAAAATTAGTGAAATCTGTTGCCCACTGTACCGTGTAGCTGTCAGCATTAGCATCCTCTTCCCACTCAAC
>JACCDY010932796.1_pt1 | contig 11320 bp, 11 predicted proteins | sample 7446391 | NCBI WGS metagenome assembly JACCDY01 (sample SAMN15323451, study PRJNA562643) | freshwater metagenome | isolation source: river surface water | place: USA:Blue River Watershed | collected 2017-08-18
AACGAATTTTTTGTTTTATGTAGATGTATACGCCGGTTTTCAAGGTCAACATCCTGCCATTCAAGCCCCATCAATTCACCACGTCTCACACCTGTTTCTAACGCTATTTTGAGTATTTTTGTAAACAATGGTGGGGCACAATGACTTGCTGCTTGCATCAGCGCCTCTAATGTTTCACCATTGATTCTTTTGATGCGACTTGGGTTGGCAGGCATGCGTTTAATACCTTTACTTGGGTTATCGATTTTCAGTGACCATTCATTTTGAAGCATCTGAAATATCTTAGAAATCGCATTAAAGTACTTGTTAATAGTTGCACCAGCTCTTTTTGCTTGGACCAAGTCGTCCCGCAGCTTTAAAACTTGCCCTTTCCCAACGCTACAGACGGGTAAATGTCCCCAGTAGTTAATGAGTTTATTAATGATGAATGTTTCTGATTTGTAATTTCGTTTGTGGACTGTATGCGTCCTAACATACTCTTCGGCTGCCACTTTGAATAAGGTCGTTGTGTTCTTGGAAGGATTTGAAGATTTGTCTGGCGGAAGTAGGGTGCCATTGTCGATTTGTGCTTCTATGCTTCTAGCCCACTTAACTGCTTCCATGCGCGAGTTGAATGTTTTTGAATAGCTTGGGTGTTCACGTTTAATCACCCGTGCTCTATAGGTTGAACCACGTTTTTGAATTGATGCCATTCTGTCCTCTTGACCAAAAGTTGACCAAAAGGGTTTTGAAAAAGATTGTGATGTGCTAAGACATTGTTTTTAATGTTCTTTTCTTAGCACTCTTTGGGCTAGCACCGCCCTTCTAAGGCGTAGGTCGCACGTTCGAATCGTGCTGGGCAGGCCAGTATTTCATTGGTCAACAAAATTTCCTCAATAAGAATAGAATGGAAGTATGAAAAAGATTTGTTCTTTTCTCTGTTTGAGCTTATTTGCCAGCTTGATTCATGCGGCGGTGATGCCCATGGATTTAAAAAATAATACTCATTTATATGATGAGCAGGCAATGCACAGCATGCATGCCGACACCCAGATCAATCATGATCAAGCAAACAACCATCAGGCATGTGAAGAAATTCCCCAGCAGTCATCTGATCCAGAAGCCAAAGAAGTATGTCTGGGAGATGGGCATCCATGTTGCTTAGGAATGATTCTGTCCCCAACATTCAATCTTGATTTAACGGCATCATTCGGGCTGTCAATGGTGCCCAAGAGCTCATCTTTGCCTCTTCAAACCTACTTAAATTTCATTTTCAAACCTCCAAAAGCCTAATTTATTAGGAAATCACTGATTTATTTGTGACCTCGTGTCACTCATCTTTTTTGGAGAAACATCATGATCATGACTCATTACATGGAGTTATTGGCTGTCAATCAGCCATGGAATTTAATTATCTTTATGGCCATTCCTATTGTGTTGGCTGAAACTTTGGCCATCACTGAACTGTACATCTTGTTCACAAGAAAATTTGATGGCCCCGTGCATGCATTGAATAAATTTGCGGGTATTAGCGTGGGCATTTATTTTGTGGGTGTGATTGCCTATTTGATGGCCACGGCTGTCATTCCTATTACCCAGGCAGGTGCATGGCGTACAGCCATTGATGTGATTGCAGTAGCCACTTACTTGATTGCCGGATTGCCATTAATCTGGATTGCTTTACAGGAGCTCAATTTGGTCAATCGCGCACTCGATCGTATGGCCAAATTAAAAGTTCACGCAATCTGTGTGGCAATCTTTTTAATCTTTGGTCACATTGCCATGATTGCTGGAATGATGGATCCTTCATTGCTGGGGTATCAGGCAGAGCCAGGTCATGGACATTCGATGAATCATGGAAATATGCCCATGAATCAGGAAGACATGAAAAATATGATGAATCATCAAAGCATGCCCAATAAACCATCGGGTCACGGGCATTAAAAGATTGGCCGCCCGAAAGGGCGGCAATCATGCATTCATCAATCCAGCAATAATTAGTCACCTATGCAAGGTTGTAGAAAGTACTTATGAATAATATTTTTAATCAAGATCAGTCGGTGAATCAGTCTAGGCGAGCCATTGCTTTGGGCTTAATGCTTTTTCCGATAGCGAGTTTTTCAAACAACGAGAAGCCACTGATCACAATGTGGAAGAGTCCCACTTGTGGGTGTTGTAAAGATTGGGCCAATTACGTTGAAAAAAATGGTTTCAGAGTGCTTAGCCATTTAACGGGTAACGAAGAAATACGAAAAAAGTTAGGAATGCCATTGAAGTATGGCTCTTGCCACACAGCTTTGATTCAAGGATATGTGATTGAGGGTCATGTTCCCGTCCGAGAAATCAGGCGCCTGATTGCTGAAAGGCCCAAAGCCTTAGGATTGACTGTTCCAGCCATGCCAATTGGCTCTCCTGGAATGGATGGTCCTGAATATCGTGGCAGAAAAGATCCTTACGATGTACTACTCATTACATCCAGTGGAAAACCCATGGTCTATCAATCGTACCGCTAAATCAAAGTCTTTTTTATCAAAGAGTTATTGCTTTTGAGTTTTCAATTTACTGGAACTCCACTCTTCAAATTGTCTTTGCATATCGGCTGCCTCTGCCTCAATAGAATCTTCCATGAGATCGGTGGGGCAGTCAGTCATCGGTTCTGATTTCACAACTTTCAGATTCTCTTGCTTGATGGTTTGAGATGATTGGCCATCCCAAGCAAAAGGATTTTTAAAAGTAGGTGGATCTGGGAGGCAATCGTACTTATAGATTGGTGGCCAACCGTTATCAACTGGCTGAAACGAAATCGTCTTTTGGAAAATGAGAGGTTTTCCTGTTGGTATTGGAGGTAACGGAGGCATATTCTCAATGGCTTTGCGGGCTAGTTTCTCGGCCACATCAGACGTTGACCAAAGTGTCTCTAATTTAGAAAGTTTTCCATTGGCGGCAATTTCAATATGAAAACGCACCATTCCTTGATCAGGACCTTCCACTGCTCGCCCCATTTGACTGCGAACTTGTTGTCCCCAAGTATGTCGATAACGCTTACTATTTTTAAGTGTGTATTTCCCAGCCATGGCCCATTCTTGTGCGCTGGGGGCCGGAGGTGCATCCATGTAAGCCAGCTCTTTTTTGTCAGCTTGAGCAGTTGCCAGAGTCTGAATGGTGATTTCTTTATCAGTCTGTTTTTTAGGCTTCTCTTTTTCAGAGGCTAATTTCACTTCAATCAGTTCAGGGAGATTTTTCTTTACTGACTTATTCGGAAAAAGGTCCGAGACTGTCCAAAGCAAAGCCACGTGGAGCCCAACCGAAAGCCAAATAGCAGAGAAAGGAAATTTTTTGATCAAAGAAAAACTGTTTTGAATTCAATTCTCTGAGTTTAATCCTTTGTACCCATGACGATGCCTGAATATGATTCGGAATGAGCTAATCAATGTCTAAGTATTGATAAAAATTATGGCGATAACAGAGAGAATCATGCCTGTCTGATATCGCCAACTTCAATATTAAATGAATAGATTTTTACTGAATGCCCACAATCTTCTTGGCTTCAGCTAGAGTATTCATGGATTCTGTATGTTTTCCTGCTTTGTGTTGCTCTTCACCCTTGGCGCGTAATTCTTTAACTTTGCTCATATTTTCAGGGCTTAGTTTTGCTGTGGGTAAGGCATTGTCAATTTTCTTCATTTCACCAGGGCAACCGTGAGCGATTGCCCAGCTAGACATGCATAAAATTGAGCCAGCCAAGATTAATTTTTTCATGGATACCTCCTAAATGATTGAAGAGCTTTTATCCTAGCACCACCTTTGATTTCAAGAATACCCTCTATGAACCAATGGTTTATATTCAAGCAATACCTCAAAATTCTTTAAGTCATTGAATGATTAAATTAATCAAAACTTTACTAATGGTCACGGGCTTCATTGCCCATTCAGTGTTGGCTAATCCACCCACGGTTGTTGTGGCCGCCAACATGAAGCCTGCCATTGATGAGATATATCAAGAGTACAAGCAAGCCACTGGCCAGAGTCTGCGCATTATTTATGGATCTTCGGGTAATTTCATGCGTCAGATTCAGCAAGGTGCCCCATTTCATTTATTTATTTCTGCCGATGAAAACTTTCCCTTGGTTTTAAGTAAGCAAGGCTTGACTCTGGATGATGGCAAAGTCTATGCGATTGGACGCTTGGCCATGATTGCTCATCGAGCCAAAAAAATAACACTGAGTCTAGATGAAGCAAGCTTTCAAAAAATCATTCAAGATGCCAATAAAATTGCAATTGCCAAGCCTGAAGTCGCGCCCTATGGAAGAGCAGCTGCAGAAGTTCTCGAAAATATGAAACTTCAAGCCATCGCTCGGAAAAAATATGTCTATGGTGAAAATATTGCGGCGGCAACTAACTACGTAATTACTGGGGCTGCAGATGTTGGCTTTACAGCCTATTCTTTGGCGAAATCAAAAGAAGTTTCTGGAAAAATTAATTACCAGTTGATTCCTGATCATCTTCATCAACCAATTCGTCAGCGCATGGTGTTGATCAAGAGTGCACCTCAAGAGGTGGTTCAGTTTTATAACCATCTACAAGGTGAAAAAGCCAGGCGCATCATCCAAGCGCATGGCTATTCATTGCCTTAATAAAGTACCTCATAGCAAATTACCCCTAAACCACTGGCTATGGTCCAGCCACCGGCTCTTTTAATTTGACGCTTAGGGATCAATAATTGGCTTGATTCTTGATCAGCCAGGAGAGTGTCTAGAATCTCTTTTGGTTTTTTCTTGCCAATGAATCTTTCAGCCACGATTCTTTCGATGCGCATTAAAGGCTTGAAGATGCCCCCAGCCAAAATCAAATATTCAAACCAACCCTTTTGTTTCAAACGTTGTTGGGTGAGTTGTACCGCATCCTGACTTGGTAAAACCGGGTTTTCAAGAACTTGAGATCTCTTTTTAAATAATATGCGTAAGTTACCTTTATCTTCAACATCAACAAGCTCAAAATATTGGCTGGCCACACTCATCAGAGTATGTTTGGAGTAATAGAACAAATGCGCTTTGAAATAGATATTGTGGGGTGAGGCGTCTGCTTGCAAAATATTGGGCACTTCAATGAATAAGTGACCATTCTCTTTCAGACTTTCATGCAGTTTCTTCATTACCTCATGAGGTTTGGCCATGTGCTCAAACACATGAAACAGCGTCAGAACATCGGCTGAAGAATTTTCTACATCAGCCAGCATGGCAGTTTTAACTTCAACCCCATACTGCTCCTTAGAAAAGCTGGAGTAACCCACATTAGGTTCAATACCTCGAGATTGAAAACCGCGTTGCTTGGCCAAATAAACAAACTCTCCACCACCCGCTCCGATGTCGATTAATGTCTGATGCCCGGCTGGCAGATGCTTTTCAAGAAACTCAATGCGATCTAGTGCAGCTCGACCAGCTCGCTGAACATATTTTGGTTTGGGCGAGTAGGTGCTTTTGTAATCCTGACGATAATTGTGTGAGTAATAAATCTTTAGCTCTTCGTCGCTGGGTATGTCTTTTTGCGCAATGAAACCACAGTTATTGCAAAAGACCATGTTCAAAGATTGCTTACTTTTGGCATCTTTTTCTAAAAAATCAGCCAAATTGCTGGAATGGCACAACTCACAACTTTCACTCATGAGGTCTCCGTTATTTTTATGTTTGGATAATTAATGTATCAAGAAAAATTCCACAAATTCTTTAGGGGCAATTGAGTGCTGATTCCTCAACATTTATCATGTTGGCATGACTGATTTCTTAGACCCGGCCATCCTGTTCTTCATCTTTGGAGTTTTTGCTGGGCTTGTTAAGTCAAACCTTGAAATTCCTCAGCCGATTGCCCGATTTCTATCGCTCTATTTATTGATGGCTTTGGGTCTTAAGGGTGGATTTGCTCTGCATCACTCGGGCTTTACCTTTGAAATTGCTGTTTCTTTAGGTTTGGCCATTTTCTTAGCGGTCATCATTCCTTTGCTGGGTTATGCCCTTTTAAAAACCAAACTGAATCGTTATGACTCTGCTGCGATTGCAGCGACCTATGGTTCAGTGAGCGCGGTTACTTTCATTACAGCCACTCAAGCGCTCGATCACTTTGGGATTGAGTTTGGCGGTCACATGGCCGCAGCCATGGCCTTGATGGAATCACCTGCCATCATTTTGGCGATTCTTTTGGCCAATAAAGCCAGAGCCTCAAGTAATCCCTCAGCACAATCAGTGGGCATGTCCAAGATCTTGCATGAGTCATTCACCGACGGTGCGCAATTACTTTTATTAGGGTCCATGATCGTGGGTATGGTCAGTGGAGATGCGGGTCAAAAAATCATGGCGCCATTCTCCATTGATTTGTTCAAAGGTATGTTGGCCTTCTTCCTTTTGGACATGGGTTTGCAAGCAGCCAAGAACTTTGATGGGCTCAAAGGCAAACCTCCCATTACTTTGCTCTATGCGATCGTTGCACCATTGGTGCATGCCTCACTGGCTTTGATTCTGTCTAAGTTATTCGGATTGTCTTTGGGGGATACCGTTCTCTTGATGGTTCTTGCTGCCAGTGCTTCCTATATTGCGGTACCTGCCGTTTTGCGTCATGCCTTGCCTGAGGTGAACCCAGCTCTGTATATGGGCATGTCCTTGGGGATTACTTTCCCATTTAACATCATCCTGGGTATTCCTTTATATACTTATGTAGCAAAATTATTTACTTGAGTTTGAGCAATGTCCGCCTGAGGATTGTTGGCCTGAACCAATGGCGAAAGCAGGTGATTCGCTAAGTAAATTAATGGGTTTAAAGAAATTCCAATCCCAAATCAAAAAAAGTACTAAAGCAATCCAAAAAATTAATTTCAATCGATTGTCTGTTTTCATCAAAAACCATATCGCTTTCTTAGTTTGACTCCAAGCATTGTCCCTGCAAAAGCCATCGGTACCCAAATCCAGCCGTGCAGACTGCCAGTTGAAATCCCGCTGACCATTCCGCCAATATTGCAACCAAAAGCAAGACGTGAGCTATAGCCCATGATTAATCCAGCTGTTAAACCAATCAACCATTGTTTGCTGGTTAAGGATTGAGTTTTGGTTTGATTAGACGAGCTGATCCATAGCGCCCCTGAAAGAATTCCAATATTTGTAATGGTTGTGACATCTAGTAAAACAGATTGAGTCAGAATATTTAAATTGCCTGATTGTCCCCAAAATAAATTTTGATTGGGTTCAAAAAAGCCGGCACCATAAAAAATTTTCGCCGCCCATAAACCAAAACCATATACAACTCCCCAAGGTTGCCCTGCAACAATTAGATTCATGATTGCAAATAGACCGAGAAATATTCCTCCAAGAATCCAACGTTTTTCAAAAACCATTTTAGGTTTATCGGCCCAGTGCCAAATGATTAGACTGACTCCAATTAGTACAAGCCATGTTCCAAAGATGGTTGGTGTTGGTCCCCATAATTGAATTAAGTTCACTGGTTCTATTTTTCCTAAAGAGAGCCAATAATTGAGATGAGCTGATCCTAAAAAACTTCCGATGGCAAAGAGGGGAAGGATGGCTAAATTCAAAGGAGTCCCCATACCAGCTTTGTACAAGCTACCTGAGCCACAGCCATCCGCTATTTGCATGCTGATGCCAAATACAAAGGCACCAATTAATAAGCTAAAGCTGGGTGGCCCTAGAGCCGGCAGTAATTCTGAAAAACTAAATAACAAGGGTATCGAAATGCTTGTCGCAACGAGTAGTAAAACAACTTGCCCAATCACGCCATTTGGATTTTTTGATTCTATGAGTTGTCGCCAACCAGTGGTGAATCCAAATCTTGTGCCAGCAAGTGTGGCCCCCATGCCAATGCCAATTAAGTAAAGCAAACTTTGACGGATGGATACATTCCAAAGTAAAAATACAAAGAAAGCGATGAGTACAAAGGTTAGGGGTGCTCGTTTCATTTAGTTAAAAGTTCTTTCAGCAAATAGTTTTAGGTCAATCCAAAGTTGTTTATTTCTGCTGGGAACGTTTGCCAATGTCTCTGCTTCGGGATTTTTTGTAAATTCAACCATTGAGCCTGCATACATGGAGACATTTTTCTTGCCAAGGACTTCTGATAATGCAAACCAATTGGTTGCGGCCCAATGACCTGTGTTGCAAAACAGAATCACTTCGCCATCACTTTTTAAATTAGCTTCAGATGCAATTTTTTGGGCATTACTTGCGTTTGTAAAAGTAGCATCATTTTTGTTGAACCATTTCGAATGCTCTAAATTAGTGGCACCTTTTAGAGTTCCTGGTACTTTTGCGGCTTGGTGTCGTGTGTCACCGTCAAAGAATGCTTTGGGTCTTGCATCAATTAAGCTGGCAGAACCCGCGGCTGTTTTTCTAAGTAACTCTTCTTTCGTTGCGATCAAATCTTCGTTAATTTTTGGTGAAAAGTGACTCTTATTAGCAATAGTAATTTGTTGGCTTAGCGGAAGTTTGGCTTGTGTCCATGCTTTTAAACCGCCATTAAGGATAGATAAATTCTTTAGGCCAAGAACTTTTAATGTCCAGTAGACTCGTGCGCTTGCACCAAAATCAGTTTCATCGCCACCGCTAGAAGTCACCACAATATGTTGATTGGGTTCAATGCCCAGGCTTTGAACAAGCTCAGTCAGCTTTGCCAAAGAGGGTAATTCACCTGGATTCTCTTTGGGTCCGCGCCACTTACCATAAGGTGCGCTCAGTGCCCCTGGGATGTGATTTTCAGCGTAAGCTTTTGGATCGCGAATATCCAAAATTTTAAGTTTGCTGTCATTGGATTTGGCGCTTAACTCTTGAGGGGTCAAAAGTGGTTGATTTGCCAGAGCGCTTACGCTAAATAACAAAGTGCTCAATAAAGTTAATAAAGTCTTCATCTCAATCTCCTGTAAAGGTAGACTTTTTAAACTTTATTTATATAACTGACAAATACAATAAATTGATTTCTTTATTTCAAAAAGTAATAAAAGTAACATCATCTTTCACGGTAAATTTCCTCAATCTCCATACTAAAACATAGATTCGCCAACTCAAACAATAAGAGCCATTAGTTAGAAAGAGTTGATAAGTGATTTGAATCAAAGGGTTAATGCTCAATGTCAAGATCACTTTATTTGTTTATCCTAGAGAATCTTCATTGGAGGGAATATGAAAAACTTAATCAAATTAATCACTGCATTATCTTTTGTGATCTTTTCAGGTCACTCATTCGCACAATCCACCAAAATTGTGTATCACGTGAACGAAGGTGTTCAACAAGCCAGTCGTGCGATTGGTAACATCAGAAATCATTTGAATGCTGATCCTAAAGCCAAGATTGTGGTTGTGACACATGGCCCTGGCATCGACTTTTTATTGGACGGTGCTGAAAATATGGCAGGTGCAAAATTTGCGGGTTCAGTCGGTGACTTGGCCAGCAAAGGTGTTGAATTCAGAGTGTGTAACAACACCTTGGTTTCAAGAAAGATTGCTAAAGAACAAGTGGTGATGGAAGCCAAAATCGTACCGTCTGGTGTGGCAGAAGTGGCTAACTTGCAAGCCAGAGAACAATATGTTTATTTGAAGCCTTAAGAACATCAGACTGAAGATTTAAATATTTAATTCATTCTTCAAACAAAACAAACAAAAATGCCGCTGATACACAGCGGCATTTTTTTCACCTTGACAGTGAAGTGATTACTTGGAGCTTAATCAAATAAATGACTTAAGTGAATAAATAACTTAAGTAAATAAACAATTAAGCAAACGACTTCATGATCTGATTCAAAGTCGCGCTCGGACGCATGACTTCCTCGAGCTTCTTAGCATCCGGCTTGTAGTAACCGCCAATGTCTGCAGGTTTGCCTTGAACAGCTGACAATTCCATGATGATTTTCTGTTCATTGTCGGCTAGCTCTTTGGCTAACTTGCTAAAGTGAGCTTGTAACTCTTTGTCTTCTGTTTGAGCCGCCAAGGCTTGTGCCCAGTAAAGAGCCAAATAGAACTGGCTACCACGGTTATCTAGTTCACCAGTTCTTGAAGAAGGTGATTTTCTATTCTCTAGTAACTGACCTGTGGCTTCATCCAAGGTCTTGGCCAAAATTTTTGCTTTGGCATTGTTCTTCTTGATACCCACATCTTCAATAGAAACTGCCAAGGCCAAAAATTCACCTAAAGAGTCCCAACGCAAATGGTTTTCTTCCACCAACTGTTTCACGTGCTTGGGAGCTGAACCACCCGCACCAGTTTCAAACAAGCCACCACCATTCATTAATGGCACGATCGATAACATCTTCGCTGACGTGCCCAACTCAAGAATCGGGAACAAGTCAGTGAGGTAGTCACGCAAAATATTGCCTGTGACAGAAATCGTATCTTTGCCACGAATGATGCGCTCTAGTGTGTAACGCATCGCACGTGTTTGAGACATGATCTGAATATCCAAGCCGGTGGTGTCATGATCTTTCAAGTAAGTTTTTACTTTCTTGATCAATTCAGCTTCGTGAGGACGGTACTCATCTAACCAGAATACGGCTGGAGTGTTTGATTGGCGCGCACGAGTCACGGCCAACTTCACCCAATCTTTGATTGGAGCGTCTTTCACTTGGCACATGCGCCAAATATCGCCTTCTTCCACATTCTGCTCTAGCAACACTGTGCCATCCAAAGTCACGATGCGTGCAACACCTGGTTCCGGAACTTCAAAAGTCTTGTCGTGTGAACCATATTCTTCTGCTTGTTGTGCCATCAAGCCCACGTTTGGAACGCTACCCATGGTCACAGGGTCAAAGTTGCCGTGTGTTTTACAGAAGTTAATCATTTCTTGGTAGATGCGAGCGAAAGTACTTTCAGGCATCACCGCTTTGGTGTCTTTCAAACGACCATCGGCCCCCCACATCTTGCCGCCTGCACGAATCATTGCAGGCATGGAGGCGTCCACAATCACATCGTTCGGAGAGTGAAGGTTGGTAATACCTTTGGCAGAATCCACCATCGCTAATTCTGGATTGTGCTCGTGGCAAGCATGCAAGTCATTGATGATTTCTTCACGCTTAGAACTTGGCAAGCTGGCAATCTTTTCATACACACTGCTCAAACCATTGTTGGCATTCACGCCCAATTGCTTGAACAACTCACCGTGTTTCTCAAAAGCAGTTGTGTAGAAAATCTTCACAGCGTGACCGAACACGATTGGGTGAGACACCTTCATCATGGTCGCCTTCACGTGCAATGAGAACATCACACGAGTTTCATAAGCATCTTGAATTTGCTCTTCATAAAACTTGCACAAAGCTTTTTTGCTCATGTACATGCTGTCGATGATTTCACCTTCAAGCAAA
>JACCDY010116950.1_pt1 | contig 11315 bp, 2 predicted proteins | sample 7446391 | NCBI WGS metagenome assembly JACCDY01 (sample SAMN15323451, study PRJNA562643) | freshwater metagenome | isolation source: river surface water | place: USA:Blue River Watershed | collected 2017-08-18
AAGTCTAATATAAGACCATTTTGATGACTTCCCCAGTTATACGTTCTTAACGCTCTACCATTATATTTCATATCACCTATACCTAAGTATATAGCAGACATCTGACATAAGGTATTTACGTATTTAAAATACTCATCGTATACATAAGAGAATGTATAGTAACGAGCATTCTTTCCTTCCAGTATCTGGTCTATGATACCGTTGGTATTCTCACCAGCACCTGTTAATGCTTTTAATACACCAGTCTTACTATCTTTGTCTAACCCCTGTAAGAAGTCAGGTTTACCTGGTGCCAGATATAATATAGGCATATCTGAAATAATCGTTTCAGCGTATTTTCGTCCATAATTCAATCCAGCGATAGTGACATCGGTAACTTTAGTAAATTTATGCGGTAAACCAAACACCGTTTTAAGTTCCTTGAATGTACCTACACTAATGTTAATTGGCGTGGAATATTCTTTAACTTGAGTTGCAGTTAATTTTATAGTCTCTGCAACTACAGGGTCTGGTTTGGTTGATGTTGTAGATGTGTTAGTTGTTGCTACTGGACTTGTCGTCCCTGTCTGTAAATCTTTAAGTATCTTCAGATACTTTCCAGATGACCAACCACCAGTTCCTTCTAACTTATACCAACCATCTTTATGCTCAATAGCAATATGCTTACTATTGAATGGCAATGGGGCAGTTTTAGTAGGATATGAAATGGCTGGACCTGTTCTATTATGCAAACCATTTGCGGCAGTAACTTGTACTTCCAATCTCATGTGTGAACACCTCCGTTAAAATGGGTATAAGGATTATCTCCTTATACCCATTCATATTATAATTTTCTACCTTTTGCTATAGTAGAAATTCCTTTATTAATGGGTTGAGGCTTTTTCTTCCCTAAATTAGTGAAGTGGCTTCTATCAGAAGCTTTAGCCTTATTATTTTGTTCTGTTGACGACTGCTGGTTCTGATTGCCTTGTTGCCCTGAACCTTGCGGAGTCACTACAGTAATATCACCCATGTTATTGGTATTGTCTACAATTGCAGAGGTATTCTCAGCGATAGCCATTAAGAGTGCTACGAGTGTCTCGATATCACCCGATGACATACCTGGATTGCTTGCTATAATACGCTCTCTAACAAGAGATGTACGAATAGCATTTGAAGATTGTCCATCATTGTATGATGAGAAGTTATTGATACTAGCTTTAGGACCCATACCATACTTAATCTTATCAAGTGTGGATTTAAATGGATTACCTTTACCCATACCCATATATAGGTTTCCTCTTAAGCCACCCTTAGTTGTATTACCCTTCTTGATATTTTTATCAGATGTGATGACATTTTTACGAGAAGTAACAACGTTAGTAGTGGAAGCTGGTGTTGTAGATGTTCTAGTAGTTGCACCTCTGCTAGTACCAGCATTTGCAGTGTAACTATAGTCACCTTGATTACAATCTTGAGGATATCCATATCTATTATACATCTCGCCAGAACCAATCATTCTTGCACGTGTATCAAGGTTAGGATAACCAGTTTCAAGTGGTTCATAATGCCAAGACTCCCAATCAAGTGGACGCCATAATCCGTATTGAGCAAGAATGCTTTGGTCTACGTCTCTTAACCATGTATTAGATGTGTTAAGGTCAATAGCCATACCGATTCTATGACTTCCGATATTAGGAGGATTTCTAGGTTCTGCAACCCATTTAGCACGTTCTTTAGGGTCTGGATATTTGGAAGCAGCTTCATCCCATAGACGTTTCTGCTCAGCATATGAACGATATCCTGATGTAACGTAAATCTTCTTACCGAATGATTTAGCCATTAGTTTAACACGTTCCATCAACCAAGGTTGAGCATCTAGGTCACCACTCATCCAACCCTCTGGATTAAAGTTAATTTTAACATCTGGACTTGGTACATTTGCATTATAGAGTCCTTCGCCTACGTCACCACTCATCATAGTGAATAATCCACTCTCGCTTGCAAGTCCTTGATATGCACCACCACCGAGAAGTGAGTTAATCATACCTTGGAATACATCTAAGATACCACTCACGCCACCTCTTGTAGCATCTTTCTGATGGAAGAATGCTTTGGTTGCATATGGTAATATTTCAGAAGGCATAAATGATTGATTTGGAGTTCTAGAAGCAGGGTCATTAATGTAAATACGTCCATCTTGATATCCTGTCGCCACAACGTAGTGTGGATTCTTACCAAATAGTTTACCACCTTTACCCATAAGGATAGTAGGTGCACCATTGCTAAGAGCGGCAAGGATTTTATCATTAGCGTCGCCTGTACCTGCTTCCCCTGTAATTGCATTAAGTTTATACTGAGATGCAAATTTAGGGAAGAAGTCATACATAGTACCGCCATCAACTTCTTTAAAGCCACCTTCAATCGCAAATCTAGCAGCGATATCAGGAGTTACAGCTTTTCCAGTCATAGTACTAGCAACCATAGCAGCCGCAGTAGGACCACAACCAGCTTCACCTACAGTATACTTCTTCTTATCACCAGATGTAGTAAATGGATGGTCTTTCCATCTACCATCGTATTGTGAGTAGAATACACTCTTAGGTGCATAGGTTTCAGATGCAACTTCATTAACAACAGCAGTGTTATCTGAGTTAACTGCACCTTTGTAACCGTCTTTATCAACGTTTACTGATTTAATATTAGAGTCGCTCTCTATGGTGTTACCCATACCATATCTAGGTCTACGGCGTCCCATTCCATATTGAGGTTTTCCTTGTCCGAAACTACCAGTACGAGTATCTTTATTGAAGATACTATTACTCTTATTGAAGTACTTGTCAAATTCAAAGAAGTCATTAATGGCTTCACCGATACCTTTACCAAAATCAATAACCTCAGTAAAGAAATCTTTAACGCCAGTCATGGCATCTTTAACTTTTGTAGTTACCCAGTCTTTACTAAAGTCATATGCACTCTTGATTGTCTTACCAAATCCACTGAATACGTCACCAACCCATTCACCAGCATCTTTGATTTTCTGTACAGCTTTAATACCATACTTATTCCAAACTGGTTGAACGATAGAGTCGTTGACCCATCCCATAGCATCTTTAGTAACATCAAATACACTACTTGCAATTTCTTTAGTTTTATCCCAAGCAACTTTACCAACTTTAGAGACGCCTTCTTTTAACTTATCATAGTTAGTACTAATGAAGGTACCTACGCCAGACATCCATTCAGATACACCTTTAGCAAGTATATCCCACTTCTCGCCAACATATGCTTTAGCATCATTCCACTTTTGACCAACTACTGTAGCAATGGCTGTATACTTCTCTGAAAACCATCCAGAGAAATCATCAATCCATTTGTTAATAGTAGGACTAATAGCTTCTTTAATGTTTGTCATTGTCTTATTGACCATATATTGTGGAAGATATAATACTTTCAATACGGCTTCTAATGGGTCTTTGATTTTATCATAAGTCTTAGAACCAAATTCTTTAACAGCATCAAACTTACCTTTAGCAAACTTGCCGATACCTGTACCGATACCACCAATCCATTCACCAATGTTTGATATATGCTCTGGCATATCTTTAATGAAACCACCCATCTTACTGAAAGCAGTTCCAATAGACTGTAATCCACCCATTGCTAAGTGGGATGCTTTCTCAGCATCTACAACACCAAATGTCATTGCATTAACTTGATTACCAAAACCTGAAGCAACTCTATGAGAGAGTTTAATACTGGATTTATCCTCTAATCCGAATGTACTCATAATCTTATCATTATTGAGTGCACCTGTGAAAGAGTTTAATCCTAACATTGAAGTACCGAATCTTAATGACTTATTAGCAAGACTTCCCATTACTTGCTTGAACCCTGCTTGTTTATTGAATCTATCATTGTATTGGTCTAATGATAAATTCTCACCACTCATTTCATTGTATTGAGAAGCTTTAGTCTTTAAGTTCTCTTGTGAAAATCTTAAGTTAGCTTTTTGGTCTTCAGTATCAAATACACCTAATGCTTTATAGATGATACTTGCAAGCCAACCTGGTTCTGGAATTCCTAAAAGTAATCCAGAGATAGCTTGACCTAATCCTGCTGAGATTAACATAGCGTGAGATGGTTCAAAGATTTCTGAATCAATCTTCCAGATGTTAGCAACATTCATTAAGCCTTTGTTAAAGTCATACATAAAGAATACAGCATCAATAACGATACCAATACCAACACCATAACTAGCTAACTTGACACCAAGTTTAGCCAATAGTTTAGGAGCTTTTCTTAATCCTTTTTCTACAACTTCTTCAGCAATTTGTTTACCTACAGCTTCGCCACCAATCTTAGAGGCTACTGAAGGACTTGTTAATACGTTTAATAAGGCATCTTTAACTTTAGTGAGCAGTGTACTATTATCTACTACCTTCCCGACAGCTTTTCCAACTTTAGTACCACTCATTTTATCGATAGCATCAATAGCACCATCTTTAAAGAAGTTAGCTACTTTTGCACCTAATTTGAGTCCACCTTTTGCAAGGTATTCTTCACCAATCTTACCAGCAAACTTGACACCAGTTTTGACGCCAAATTTACCTACACGTCTACCAAGGATTCCAGGTGCTCTGTCAAAGTAATCTTCAACAGGTGTACCTTCAATTAATCCATTGGCGGCTTCTGTCATGGAACCTTTACCATCTTTACCGAATAGCTTATCTAATATAAATGGAAGTGCTCCTAATAATGGGAGAAGTTTACCAAACCCACCGAGTAAAGCAGGTAATGAAGTAACAAGTGCTTTAATGTTATCCCATAAGTTTTTACCCTTCTTGAATAACATATCGAATGCACCTTCATTAGCAGCAGTATTTCTGCGAGTAAGGTCTAACATTTCTTGGTCACGTTTTTCTTGAGCTTCAACAACATCCTTAGCAATAATATTATCAGCAGTATTTTGACCTACTTTTGATGTAGTACTAGGAAGTTGTATAACATTTGGAACGTTTTCATAGTCGACATCGATGATATCACTCAATGCATTAACAGGACCTGTTAATTGTAATGCACTTGAACCTGCTACCATGATTTGACCAGTTGAAGTTCTTGTATAGCCTTTTCCACCACTAGTTCTTCTAGCACCTGTACCTCGTCTATTAGTACCGACGAGATTTAATGGAGAATTAGGGTCAGTAAACTTGTCTGTGAGTGGATTAAACTGAACGATATTTGATACTTTCTCTATTTCTTTAACACGTCTTACTTCTTCGATGTTTACGACATTATCAATCTTACCACCTTCGATTATAACTCTAGTTACTTTACCAGAAGCAGACATTCCATTTTCTTCGAGAGTCTTACGTCCTCTATGGAATATACCGCCAATAAAGTTACCACCCATTGAAATCGCACCGGTAGTTACCTTACCAACAAAGCCTAACAGCTTACCAGTAATATTGACAACACCTTCACCGAACTCATACATTTTCTCAAGTGCAAAAGGAATACCTTTAGCAGCTAAGTGTCCGATACCTAAACCTAAATCAAGAGCAACAGTTGTTACTCCTCTGAGAGTTTCTGCAAATGCATAACCACCTGCTTCGATTACATGTCCGAATGCATTAAGTGTTAATCCAGCGGCTTGACCAAATCCTTTAAGGACTTCACCAACAGCAGGACCAAACGCTTTAACTACTTCTAATGTACCTTCAGCAAATGTTTTAATCGCAGTTAACCCAAATTTAAAGATATCGATAGGTAACATTAATACTTCTTTACCTACTTCTAATAATGCAGAACCAGTTGCTTTAAGTGCATCACCTAACATGAAAACTGGTTTGAAAATCATGCTAAACATACCTGTCATTGGTTTGAACAAGTGTGTCTTAATACCTGTAGTGAACTTCTCTAAGAAACCTTGACGCTTGTAGTTTCCACGAACTCCACGTTTTAATTTAGTAGGTAACCAAGATGGGCTACCAAATTGGTCAACTAAGATATTTGAAATGAGTTCTAAGTTATAACCAGAACCATCTAATTGACCATCTACTTCTCCTCTAATCTTAGCAGTATCTATAGAGATAGATTTTAAATAGCTTCCCATATCACGTACAGAAAACTTACCTCTAACCTTAGAACGACCAGACACAGAAGCATCAGCAGATTTAGTTGTATCATCAGCATCTAAAGCTAACTCTGCTTGGTTATCAGTAGCTGTTTTCTTGTTAGCTTTTACAGTTGGACCTGTAAATTTAGCCATTAATACAGCCGTGCCTGCGAGTACTTTAGAGAATTGCTTTATTTGGATTTTCGCTTTATTTGAGCCACCAGTACCATCAGTCAGAGTTTCGTCTCCAGCAGAAATGGTGATTTCTGCTTCGTCTGATTTACCCTTAGGGGTGACTTTAGGAGTACCATATGGAACACCTCTATTGAACAATGACGAGAATGCATTAAAGAATCCATTAACTGAACCAACAGCAGAATTTCTAGAACCAGAAAGACTATTAGCGATACCATCGCCTCTTTCTCTACCTTTGGCAAATGCTTTTCCAAGAATAGAGTTAGGGCGTTTCTCACTTAATCCCATAAAGAATCTAGTAAAAGGATTGCTATTGCGTTTGAACTCTTCGATTTCTTCTTCAGTCATATAAGTAGCATTCTTTTTCTTAATATGGTCTTTACGGAGTGTATCACCCATATTACTGAATGCTTTGAATGGTGCTGAAATGATAGCACCTATAATATTACCAATGCGATTGAAAATCTTATCTAAGACTTTTCTCATTGGTTTTAACATCTTCTCTTCTAATAAATCCGAAATAGGTTTAGTAACAGCTTCATTGAATTTGTCACCTATAGATTTGAAGACATTAGAGAATCCTTCTTTTATTTGAGTACCAATAAGAGATATCTCTTTAATGAATGGGTCTAAACCATTCTTGAAAGGCTGACCAATGTTCTTAGTAAACCAGTCATTGAAAGATAACTTTATTGATTTGAATTTTTCTTTAAGTGGAGTAGCAATAGAGTTATTGATAACTTTAACTATCTCACCTCTAATACCACCTTTACGTTTTCCATCTTCATCTTTCTCACCGAACAAGAAGTTTTGGAATTTATCCATAGAAGATAAATGTTTTAAGGTTGAACCTAAGATAGCTCCAATCGCTAAACCAAAAGGACCGCCAAGAGCAACGCCACCCATCATAGAACCTGCAATGCCTGCCGGTAATAATGCTTTGAATTTAAGCATCCACTCTTTCTTAATAAGACCTTCTGTCTTGACTGTACCATCTGGATTGGTTTCACCAAACATATATTTCTGGAATGATTCAGACTGCTTAGCCCATTGAATACCTGTACCTACAACCGCTCCTAATAAAGGACCACCTGGAAGGAATAAGCTACCAACGACGCCAAGAGATGCTGACGCAGTAAATTTAGGGAATTTCTCTTTAAACCAATCTCCCCATTCTTTCTTGAACATGCCTTCATTCTTCTCATCACCGAAAAGTAACTTTCTGAATGAGTCTGATTTAGAAGCCAATGAACCGAATCCACCAATAGCAGCACCTAGTAAAGGACCACCTGGGAGGAATAAACTACCAAGAATACCGAACCCTGCTCCTGAAACGAACTTAGGTACATCCATCTTAGCATTTTTAAATACTTCTGCAAGTCTACCGCTAGTGACTTCACTCTTATCTGCTTTATCGCCGAATACGAATCTATTTAGCCCTTTGAAGAGATTCTTAAACTCATCTTTAACGTCAGATACAAGTCCATCACCCTTACGAATTTTAATTACTTTACCATCAGATGTAATCTTGTCAATCTGCTCTCCAAATAAGGTAGTCATAAATGGTTTATAAATACCATCGAAGAACATAGACTTCATATTACTAAATACGCTATTAGGGTTATCCTTTCCAGCAAAGAAATCTTTAACTTTATCAGTTCCACCCTTAAGAGTCTTACCAAATATGCTATCACCAAACCAACCTTTGAAACGATTGAATACTTTCTCATCTAAGAATTTATTGAATTTAGGAATAAGTCCATTCTCTTTATCAAATAAATGATACTCTAATGGTTCGAAAATCTTAGTCTTAAATGATTCAGCTATAGGGTTTAGTATATCACCTTGGACTTTACCAATAAGTCTCTTAACAGGGTTTTTACTCTCACCATCTTCTTCGTCCGTCCCATATATGGATTTATAGATTTCTCCTGATAAAATTTCCATAGACTTCTTAACGATGTTGAATGGATTGATTGCGGATTCTTTAATCTTTCTATTGAACTCTGTAGCGGCTTGGTAAATTTTATTATTCTTGAAGAGCTTCTGAACAAATGTACCTTTCTTATTAACGCCGTACTTCTCATCCATATATCCCATGAGTCGTTCATTCAATTCAGCGGCGGCTTTAACATCTTGACCATCACCTTCATACAATGAACCTAACACGGTAAATGCAGTATTTGGATTGTTTTTGATTTTAGCATCAACACTAGCACTTTGTCTTTCATCAGCTTTATCTCTACTAGTAGCAAGTCCTAAGATTTCAGCATCTTTAGCCGCTCTGATAGCAGATGTGGCATTATCAAAGGCTAACTTCCTAGATTGTACTGTAGATGGGATTTTGAAATTTCTAGATGAACTACTTGTAGGATATACAATGATACCAGTATAAAGTGCATCAGTAATATCTCTTAGATAATCTAATTGAGTCTTACCATATGCATCTTGCATATGTGAACCTACACCGCCTTTGAACTTGTTTCTATCAAAGATAGAATCATTCAACGATGCAGATATACCACTAATATCCATTGTCTTTGTAAGATACTCGATTCTATCAGCTTGTCGTTTCCTATAAGAAACGATATCATCAGCAAATGTCATCTGAGCTTCTTTATTAGCCTTAAAGAATGCTTCTTTAATCATATCAAATGATTGAGAACCACCTTCTAAGTCCATATCCATAGCGTGTTCATAATAGTCTTCCTTGCGTGAAGGGAGTCTACCTTTATCTGCATAGTACTTAATATACTTCTTGATATCGGTATTAAGTTTCTTTGCATCCTCAGCATCTTTGATTTGGATGTAGTTTAATACATCTCTAATCGAATCTTCAACATCAGTTGTCATCATTGATTGTCTAACTGAGTCATATGCTTTGATGATATCGCTTTTCTTAGAGAAAGAGCCTGATTCATAATTGAATACCATCTCTTCTTGATTAGAAAGAGTTGATAATATCTTAGCAAGATATCCAGGGATAACTTCTATGATTGCTTTTCTAGTAACACCATCAAATGCAGCCGCACCTTTATGGTAATCAGCTAAGTTAACATTTGATTTGTTATCTAGTTTAACGCCGAATATCTTTGACAAAGTTTGACGAACTGGGTTTTCCCAATCATCTTCACCTTCATTGATTCTCAACAGTGCCGCAGTAGCCCAGTTTCTAAAGTTATTATCAAGAGACTTAGACGCAGATTTAAAATCTTTAGGAATAAATGTCTTAACCAAAGCTTTAGGTAAGAACTTCATTGGTGATTTGAAGAGTTCGTCAAGCATAGCAACAGGACCGCCAGCCATATCACTACCAGCTTGTAGCATACCTAATCCCATCATATCAGCAGCTTCTTTTAGATTCTTCGTCAAATGTTTACCATATGCCGATAAATCAAGTCCACCCTCTGATAAGATAACATCATTCATTGCTGATTTCTCACGAGATTTCGATGGTTCATACTTCTCTAGAGCACCTCTATAAAGGTTTCTAGACATCTCGACGCTTTCCTTCATCAATGCAACTTGCTCTTCTAACAATTGACTACTCTTCGTATAGTATGCAGTAGATGCATCATAGAATGATTTAGTAACATTGTTATTGAACTCAGATATGGATACAATAGCATTAGTAACATTACCTAAATTAGCATTAATGTTATTGAATGCTTTCATATTGAATGCCATATCAGTCGCATGTTGTGCTCTTTGATTCCGAACAATCATATCTGCTGACATGAGTGTGCTTTTAGCAATACCGCTAGTAGCAGCAGCCATAGCTTTATTGCCAACACCTTGATTAACTACAACGATATTTGCCTTTGAAGAACCAGAATCATCATCGAAACTGTCAAAGTTAAAATCGTTCATGTCAAAACCAAGGTCATTACCCATTCCGCCATACAGATTATCGAAATCACCTTCGCTATCGGAACCCATTCGGTCTTTATTATACAACTTACCAGATTTAAGGTCATCGAAGATATTCTTCTTACCCCTATCCACTGCTTTATAAACATCACTTGTTGTAAGGTGTCTATGTGTATCATGAATAAGCTGTTTACGATTTTTGACCATATCTACTACTGATTTAATTGTGTCAGAGTTACTTTCTTTGAACTCTGCAATTGATGGGAACATATCTCTTGTTACGTCGTCTACGGCGTACTTCATAGATTTTCCCAAATTTTTAATATACTCAGGGACTTTACGATTATTATTGTTAGGCATCGGATTCACCTCCTTTTGAGTATTTATAGTATTGTTTAGGAGACTACTTTTAAAAAGCAATAAAGATGGAGATATGCTATTTAAGCATATCTCCATGATTTGTGTTCCTTATTGCAATTAGAGTTTCTCGCAAAGCCAAGATGGGCAACCAGAACTTTGAGTAAGAACCTTGTGGTCTTGAGTTTTGATTTTAACTGTACCTGTCTTAGTTTTGATGTCTTTTTCTCTACCTTGCTTTTCTTTAAGCGCGATTGATGCAGAAGCATCTTCTCTTGTGAAAAGGTGCATCTTTCTACCAGTGTTCATGTACTGGTATTGAAGCTCTCCCATTAATGAGTGGAAGAATTGAGCATCTTTAGGTGTAACCATGATGTGCTCAACAGCAGCATCGATTTCTTCTTGGCTAAGACCAAGCTTTGCAGTTTTTACAAGTTTCGCTACGAATTCTCTGAATTCTACGAATGGTGCGTGCTCTTCTTTTACAAGACCTTCAGCCGTCATTTTAACGTCGTTGTACTTGTATTCTTTGTCATTGACAAGAGCCGCGAATACTCTACCGTAGTCTGCGATAGAGAATGATTGTTGACGAACCTCTTTTTTAATCTCTTCGATTACTGTTGCGAAATTTCTGTTCATTGTCTTTTCCTCCTTAAGGATAAATTATTTGGAAAGTAATAATTTCCACTATGATTATAAAATAGTTGATTATATAATAACTTATTATTAGTGATTTAAACCCATTTAACATAATTATTACCTATCAACTATTTTAATTACTATTTTGTTGGTTACT
>JACCDY010184858.1_pt1 | contig 11314 bp, 11 predicted proteins | sample 7446391 | NCBI WGS metagenome assembly JACCDY01 (sample SAMN15323451, study PRJNA562643) | freshwater metagenome | isolation source: river surface water | place: USA:Blue River Watershed | collected 2017-08-18
GGCCGCGGGCGACGTTGTATTCGCCGCCGCCTTCCCAGACCTGGAACTGGCGCGTGGTGCGCACGCGGCCTTCGCCCGGGTCGAGGCGGAGCATGATTTCACCGAGGGAGACCTGGTCGAAGGCGCAATCCTTCGCCGCTTTGATCTGGAGGGCCATGGAGGTGGGAGGGGAGTGGTTGGGTGAGGGGTTGTTCAGCCGGTGGGCAGCGCGGCGAGGTCGAACTCGGCGTGGCCGATGTGGCGGGCGATCTCGTTGAACGCCTCGACTTCGGCCTTGGAGAAGAGGAGGCCGCCGGCCTTCTGGCTGCGGGCGGCGAAGGTCGCCTCGAGCTGGCCGGGAAGCATGCACTTCTCGTTGCCGTGGCCGAGGACGTCGTCGATGACGGCCTTGACGTTCTGGCCCTGGGTGCGGCCGCGGGCGAAGACCCCGGAGCTCATCGCCTCGGGGTGGATGACCTGGAAGAAGAAGGCGCAGGCCTGCTTCTCGCCGGGGACGTGCGTGCGGCTGCGGATGGTCGGCAGGGAGCCGCCGATGTAGCCGGCGACGAGTTCGTTGATGAGCGAGAGGCCGTAACCCTTGTGGGCGCCGAAGGGGATGAGCGAGACGGCCTCGTTCGGGTCGAGGGTGACCTTGCCGTCCTTGTCCACGGCGGCGTCGGGCGGCAGCATCTTGCCTTCGCGCTTGAGCACCTGGACGCGCCCCATGGCGATGACGGAGGTGGCCCAGTCGATGACGATCGGGAAGCCGAGCTCCTTCGTCGTGGGGAAGCCCCAGGAGTGCGGGTTGGTGCCGAGCGTCGGGAACTTGCCCTGGAAGGGGACGACTTCCGCGAGGGTGTCGGTGCAGTTCGTGTAGGCGATGTAGCCCCGCTTGGCGGCTTCCATCACGTAGCCGCCGCCCCAGAGGTAGTGGAAGGCGTTGTCGACGGAGACCGTGCCCACGCCGTACTTGTCGGCGAGCTCGATGCAGCGTTCGATGGCGTCGACGGCGACGGCTTGGCCGAGCTTCTGGTGGGCGTCCCAGACCTCGGCGGCCTCGAAGCGGGTGGCCTTCTTGGTCACGGTGGCGTTCGGCGTGCAACCGGGCACCTTGGCGCCGGAGCCGAAGAGTTCGTCGAGGTGCAGGGCCTTGAGCGCGTTGTGCGTGCGGATGCCGTGGTGCGTGGCCATGCCGGCCATCTGGGCGGCCTGCGCGGACTCCTTGGCGCCGAAGCCGCGCTTGACGTAGGCGGCGGTGACGAGCGCCTCGTGGGCGGCGCGGGGGACGACGTGGAAGATTTCGGACATGAGGGTGAAGGGCGGTTCAGAAATGCTTCTTGAAGGGGACCTCGGGGTTCTTGACGCCTTCGGGCTTCTCGCCGCGGAAGCCGGCGATGAGGTTCTGGACGGCGGTGGAGGCCTGGCGGACGACGCTCTCGTTGGTGCGGGAGGCGATGTGCGGCGTGATGATCGAGTTGGGGAGGTTCGTCAGCGGGTGGTCGGCGGGCGGCGGCTCCTGGTCGAGGACGTCGGAGGCGTAGCCGCGGAGGGCGCCGCTCTTGAGGGCGGCGGCGACGTCGGCGCTGTTGACGACTTCGCCGCGGGCGCAGTTCACGATCAGGGCGCCGGGCTTCATCAGGGCGATGGTGCGGGCGCAGATGAGGTTCTGGGTCTCGGGCTTCAGGTCGGTGTGCAGGGAGACGTAGTCGGAGACCTTCAGCAGGTCCTCGACGGTGTCCATGCGGCGGATGCCGTGCTGCCGGGCGAAGGCTTCGTCCCAGTGGCGGCCATGGCCGACGAGCTCGATGCCGAAGGCCTTGGCGCGGACGGCGACCTCCTTGCCGATGCGGCCGAGGCCGACGATGCCCATGGTCTTGCCGAGGAGCTCGAAGCCGGTCTTGCGCTTCCAGCCGCCGGCGCGGGTGGAGTCCGTGTGGAAGAGGAAGTTGCGCTCGAGGGCGAGGAGCAGGAGGAAGGCGTGCTCGGCGACGGTGGTGTGGTTGACGCCGGGGGTGAAGAGGACCGGGATGCCCTTCGCGGTCGCGGTCTTGAGGTCGATCTTGTCGACGCCGATGCCGTACTTGCTGATGACCTTCAGGCGGGGGAGGGCCTTCTCGAGGACCTTGGCCGTGATGGCGTCGTCGCCGCAGATATAGCCATCGAAATCGCCCATCAGGGCGAGGGTGTCGGCCTCGTTGAGCGGGCCGCGGGCGGTCACGATTTCCCAGCCGGTTTCCTGGAGCAGGCGATGGTGGTCGCCCGGGGTGTCTTGGAAGGAGGTGGTCGTGATCAGGACGCGCGGCTTCATTATAAGGGCAATCGCGGTCATTTGTGGCTTTACCGCCTTGGACAGTCAACAGGACTTCTGGGGTGGACTTGGCCTAAAAACGCCCTTTCGTTGCCGTAACCCCCCTTGATTCATGACGACCCTTGACCAAACCGCCCGTCCCCCTGCGCACCGATGGGTCATTCTGGCCCTGTTGTTCTTCGCCACGACGATCAACTACATCGACCGCTCGATCCTCTCGCTGATCAAGCCCGAGTACCTCGACAAGGAACTGGGCTGGACGAACACCGAGTACGGCTACGTGAATTCCGCTTTCCAGTTCGCCTACGCTTTCGGCCTGCTCGGCTTCGGCTGGTTCATCGACCGGTTCGGCACGAAGATCGGCTACACGGTCTCCATCGTCTTCTGGTCGATCGCGGCCGCCGGACATGCCGTGGTTCATTCCGTCTTCGGCTTCGGCGTGGCCCGCGTCTTCCTTGGTTTGGGCGAAGGCGGCAACTTCCCCGCCGCGATCAAGACCGTGGCGCAGTGGTTCCCGCGCGCCGAGCGCGCCTTCGCGAACGCGCTCTTCAATTCCGGTTCCAACATCGGCTCGGTCATCGCCCCGCTCGTGGTCCTGCCGGTCGCGGCGGCCTGGGGCTGGCGTTCGACCTTCGTCATCGCCGGGGCCGTCGGCATCCTTTGGGTCTTCTTCTGGATCCCGCTGTTCCGGAATCCGCCGGCGCAGGACGACGATTCCCCCGACGACACGGAGAAGGTCTCCTGGGGCAGCTTGTTCGGGACGCGGCAGGCTTGGGCGTACATGGTCTGCAAGTTCCTCACCGACCCGGTCTGGTGGTTCTACCTGATCTGGCTGCCGGACTACTTCAAGAAGGAGCAGCACCTGGACCTGAAGGCCCTGGGTACCGTCCCCAGCCTGCTCGATCCGGCGGCCTTCTTCGGTTGGATGTTCAGCCAGCCCCTCGTCGTCCTCTATTCGATCGTGACCGTGCTGAGCATCTTCGCCGGCTGGCTGGTCAAGCGCTTCGCCGAAAGCGGCTTCGACATCGTGAAGGTCCGCAAGACCTCGATGCTCATCTTCGCCCTCTGCTCCCTGCCGATCTTCTTCGTGCGGGGTCTCGGCATGTGGCAGGCCGTCATGCTCATCGCCTTCGCGGCGTCCGCCCACCAGGCCTGGTCGGCCAGCATCTATGCCACCATTTCCGACACCTTCCCGAAGAAGGCCGTCGCTTCGGTCTCCGGTCTCGGCGGCTTCGCCGGTTCCATCGGCGGCATGATCTTCCCGATCGTCGCCGGCATGGTGCTGGATGCCAATCCGTCCGGCGGTTACGCGGTGCTCTTCAGCTTCTGCGCCTTCGCCTACGTGGTCGCCTTCGCCATCCATCACCTCCTGGTTCCGCGCCTCGAGATGGCCAAGGTCTGAGGCCCCCGCTGAGGGCAAAAAGAAAGGGCCCCGTGATGGGGCCCTTTTTGTTGTTGGCCGGAGGCGTGGGGCTCAGCCGGCGACGACGATGTTCACCAGCTTGCCCGGGACGACGATCTCCTTCACCACGGGCTTGCCGTCGGTGAACTTGACCACGTCCGCGTTGGCCTTGGCCAGCGCGAGCAGGGCGTCCTTGGAGATGTCCTTGGCGACCTTGGCGGTGGCGCGGACCTTGCCGTTGACCTGGAAGATGACTTCGACGGTCGTCTCGACGAGCTTGGCGGCGTCGAGCTTCGGCCAGCCGGCCGCGGTGATGCTCCGCGGGTGGCCGAGGCGGGCCCAGATCTCCTCGCACACATGCGGGGCGAACGGCGCGGCGAGGCGGACGAAGTCCTCGACGGTCGCGCGGCGGAGGGCGGGGGACTTCTCGGCGACGTTCATCAGGATCATCATCTGCGAGATGGCCGTGTTGAACTGCAGCGTCTCGATGTCCTTCTCCACCTTCTGGATGGTGCGGTGGAGTTCGCGGACGAGCTCCTCGGATTCGGCGCCGGGTCCGTCGACCTTGGCGGCGACCCCGCCGGTGTTCTCGTCGACCGCGAGGCGCCAGAGGCGGCGGAGGAAGCGGGTGATGCCGATGATGCCGTCGGAGTTCCAGGGCTTGGAGGCCTCGAGCGGCCCGAGGAACATCAGGTACATGCGGAGGGCGTCGGCGCCGTGGTCCTTGACGATGGCGTCGGGGTTGACGACGTTGCCGCGGCTCTTGGACATCTTCTCGCCGTCCTCGCCCATGATGAGGCCCTGGTGGAAGAGCTTCCGGAAGGGCTCCGCGGTCGGCAGGACGCCGATCTCGTGGAGGAAGCGGTGCCAGAAGCGCGCGTAGAGCAGGTGGAGCACGGCGTGCTCGGCGCCGCCGATGTAGAAGTCGGGGCAGCCCCAGTACTCGAGGTCGGCCTTCGACGCGATCGCATCCGCGTTCTGCGGGTCGATGTAACGGAGGTAGTACCAGCAGGAGCCGGCCCACTGGGGCATCGTGTTGGTCTCGCGCGAGGCCTTGAGCCAGAGCGGGCCGGGCTGCGGCCGGGATTGCGGCACGGTGGCGCCGGAGGCGGCGTCGTACCAGACCTCGGTCCACTCGGGCTCCTTCGAGAGAGGCGAGTCGCCGGTCGGGGAGGGTTGGTAGGACTTGACGGTCGGGAGCGTGAGCGGGAGCTGCTTGGAGGTCAGCGGCACGGCGCAGACCTCGACGCCGTTGAGCTGGCAGGTGACGGGCTCCTTCGGCAGGAACTCGCGCACTTCGGAGTCGGCGGGAATCTTGGCGTAATCCTCGCGGGAAACCCAGAGGAGCGGGAAGGGCTCGCCCCAGTAGCGCTGGCGGGAGAAGAGCCAGTCGCGCAGCTTGAAGTTCACGGCGAGCTTGCCCTGGCCCTTGGCGGCGAGGTCGGCGGTGATCCGCTTCTTCGTCTCGCTGGCGGAAAGGCCGTCGAACGGGCCGGAGTTGACCATCGGGCCATCCTCGGTCCAGGCCCGCTCGTTGACGTCGACCGCCTCCTTCGAGCCGACGACCTGGATGATGGGGAGCTTGAATTCCTTGGCGAATTCCCAGTCGCGCTCGTCGTGCGCCGGCACGGCCATGATCGCGCCGGTGCCGTAGGTGATGAGCACGTAGTCGGCCGTCCACACGGGGATCTTCGCCCCGTTGACCGGGTTGATCGCGTAGGCGCCGGTGAACACGCCGGTCTTCTTCTTGTCGGCGAGGTCGGTGCGCTCGAGGTCGCTCTTGTTGCGCACGGCGGCCACGTAGGCCTCGACGGCGGCCTTCTGGCCGGCGGTCGTGATCTTGGCCAGGAGCGGGTGCTCGGGGGCGATGACCATGTAGGTCGCGCCGAAGAGGGTGTCGGGGCGGGTCGTGAAGACCGTCAGGCTATCCGCATGCCCATCGAGCTTGAACGTGACCTCGGCGCCCTCGGACTTGCCGATCCAGTTCTTCTGGAGGCGCTTGGTGGAGTCGGGCCAGTCGACGTGGTCGAGGCCTTCGATGAGCTTGTCGGCGTAGGCGGTGATGCGCAGGACCCACTGGCGGATCGGGCGGCGTTCCACCGGGTGGTTGCCGCGATCGGAGCGGGGACCTTCGGGGGTGTTCAGCACCTCCTCGTTGGCCAGCACGGTGCCCAGCGCGGGACAGAACCAGACCGGCTTCTCGGAGACGTAGGCGAGGCCATGGCGGAAGAGCTTGAGGAAGATCCACTGCGTCCAGCGGAAGTAGTTCTCGTCCGTCGTGGAGAGCTCGCGGTCCCAATCGATGGCGAAGCCGAGCATCTGCAGCTGGCGGCGGAAGTTGTCGATGTTGCGCTTGGTCTGGACCGCCGGGTGCTCGCCGGTGGCGATGGCGTGCTGCTCGGCGGGCAGGCCGAAGGCGTCCCAACCCATCGGGTGGAGGACGTTGAAGCCGTTGGCCTTCTTGTAGCGGGCGAGGATGTCGGACGCCGTGTAGCCCTCGGGGTGGCCGATGTGCAGGCCGGCGCCGGAGGGGTAGGGGAACATGTCCAGGACGTAGTACTTCGGCTTGCCGCCGCCGATGGGCTCGGTGCGGAAGGTCGCCTGTTCTTTCCAGACGGCCTGCCATTTGCGTTCGAAGGCCGGGAAATCGTAGCTGCCCGGTTTGGTTTCCGAAGGTTCCATGAAGGCCTGCAGATAGGAGGCTCGGGACGGCGCTGGCAAGGATTTGGAGCGGCCGGTGGTCCTATCCCGCTTGCCTAGCCCCCGCGGCGGGGGTTATCTGCCGTCATGAACGTGCTTGTGGTGGGTGGTGCCGGCTACATCGGCAGCCATTGCGTCCGGCAGGCCTTGGCCGCCGGCCATGCGGTGGCCGTGCTCGATGACCTCTCCTACGGCCATGCCGAGTCGGTGCCGCCCGGGGTGGAGCTTTTCCGGGCGGACATGGGCGATGAGCCCGCCGTCCGCGCCGCCCTGCGCGCCCGTCGCGCCGACGTGGTGATCGACTTCGCCGCCTTCACGAACGTCGGCGAGTCCGTCCGGCAACCGGAGCGCTACCACGAGAACAACGTCGTCCGGACGGAGGGCTTGCTGCGCGCGATGCTTGCCGAAGGCGTGCGCCAGCTGGTCTTCTCGAGCACCTGCGCGACCTACGGCATCCCGGACCGGATGCCGATGACGGAGGACCTGCCGCAGCGGCCGATCAATCCCTATGGCGCCACCAAGCTCGCGGTCGAGCGCCGCCTGCGCGAGCTCGCCGCCACCGAGGGCCTCAGTTTCGCCGCCTTCCGTTATTTCAACGCCGCGGGGGCGTCCGCCGATGCCGCCATCGGGGAGGACCACTCCCCGGAGACGCACCTGATCCCGCTGGCCATCGCCGCCGCCTTGGGGCGCCGACCCCCGCTCCAGGTCTTCGGCGACGACTACCCGACGCCGGACGGGACCTGCCTGCGAGACTATGTGCATGTCGACGACCTGTCCCGCGCGCACCTGGACGTCCTGCCGAAACTCGACGCCCCCGGCCAAGCCCTCTTCTATAACCTCGGTACCGGGACGCCCTATTCGGTGAAGGACGTCATCGCCAGCGTCGGGCGCATCCTCGGCCGGCCCGTCCCGCATGAGTTCGCCCCACGCCGGGAGGGCGACCCGCCCGCGCTCTACGCCGACGCCTCCAAGGTCCGTCGCGAGCTCGGTTGGTCACCGCGTTACGCCACGCTCGACGACATCGTGCGCACGGCCTGCGCCTGGCACCTCGCCCGCCCCGCGGGCTTCGCTTCCTGAAACAATGTCCGAACAACTGCACCCCCACTGGCGGATCCAGTACATCCGCACCCGCAAGGAGCCGGGCGCGGGTAGTCCCTTCGCGGCCTTGCTCGCCGCGAACGACGACGAGGAGAACCTGATTCTGCATCGGGCCGCCCACTGCTTTGTGATCCTCAACAGCTCGCCCTATAACCCCGGGCACCTGATGGTCCTCCCGAACCGCGAGGTCGGCGAACTCGCTGACCTCACCGCGGCGGAGCGGCTCGAATTGATGGACCTGCTCGTGCGTTGCCAGGCGGTGCTGACGAAGGTGATGCAGCCCGCCGGCTTCAACATCGGCCTCAACCTGGGGAAGGCGGCCGGCGCGGGCATCCCGACGCACCTGCATTTCCACATCGTGCCGCGCTGGGACGGCGACCACAACTTCATGCCGGTCCTCGCCGACACGCGGGTCCTGCCGCAGGCGCTCGCCGAGCTCTGGACCCGCCTCAAGCCGGCCTTCGTTGCCACATGAGTCGCGTCGTCGACGTCGCCGTCCGCCACCCGCGCGTCCGCGTCGCGGCCGCCCCGGTCGTCGCCGTGGTCCACGCGCTCGATCGGATGCGCTCCTACCGTTGCCCCCGGGGCGCGCTTTCGATCGCCTTCCTGGGCGACCGCGAGACCTCCCAGGTCCACGCGGACTACCTGGACGATCCCTCGGTGACCGATGTGATCACCTTTCCGGGCGAAGACCATCCGGGCGAACCGTTCGCCGGCGAGATCTGCGTGAATATCGACCAGGCCCGCCGGGCCGCCAAGGAGCACGGCACCACCTTGGCCGCGGAACTCCGGCTCTACGTCGTGCATGGTTGGCTGCACCTCGCGGGCCTGCTCGACAGCACCAAGGCTGAGTGCGCCGCGATGCGCGCCGGCGAGGCCGCGGCGCTCGCCCACCTCGACCGCGCCAAGCGTCGGCTGCGGGTCGTCGGCTGAGTTTGCTCGCCCTCGGCTCCCTCCGCGTCCAACTTTCCGCCCGATGAAGCGCACCGTCCTCATCCACTCCGGCGGGATGGATTCCACCGTGCTCTTGGCCCATCTCGTGGCCGAGGGCAGGGAAGTGCACGCCCTCTCCGTCGACTATGGCCAGCGGCATCGGCGGGAACTCGCCGCCGCCGCCGAACTGTGCGCCCATTACCGGGTTTCGCACCGCGTCGCCGACCTCCGGGGCGTGACGTCGCTCTTCGGCGCCAATGCACTCACCGACGCGCAGGTCGCGGTGCCCGAGGGCCATTACGAGGAGGCCAGCATGAAGGCCACCGTCGTCCCGAACCGGAACATGTTGCTCATCGCGACCGCCGCCGCTTGGGCGATGTCGCTCAAGGCCTCCTCCGTCGCCTACGGCGCGCATGGCGGCGACCACGCCATCTACCCGGACTGCCGCCCGGCCTTCGCCGACGCGTTGGACAAGGCCATCCGCCTCGCCGATTGGCACGAGGTCTCCCTCGAACGTCCGTTCGTCGGCATGGACAAGACCGCGATCGTTCGTCGCGGGGTCGAGCTGGGCGTGCCCTTCGCGCTGACGTGGTCGTGTTACGTCGGCGGCGACCGGCATTGCGGCAAGTGCGGCACCTGCGTCGAGCGCAAGGAGGCCTTCGTCCGGGCGGGCGTGAGCGATCCCACGGACTACGCCGCCTAGGCGCTTATTCGGGGGATAAGCGGGCTTAAGAGTCGCCTTGTACCCAGTACGGAGGGCTTGCCTCGTGCCGCCCGCCATCCTTGATTTCCGGAGTGTTCCGGAAGTTCCATCGCCCGCTCGCCTGGCTGACGCTGTTCGCCTGGCTATCGGCGTCGGGATTGTCCTGGGATGCGCTGCAGGTCTTCGCCTGGGCGAAGATGTCCGTGGACAACGCCCGCGGGGTATCGCTCGACGTCGCCGTCGGCAAGGCCATGACCGACGCCCCGTGTCCGCTCTGCGTCGCGGCGCAGGAAGGTCGCAAGCAGTCGGAGCAGACGCCGCCCGCGGGCCAGGAACTCGCCAAGGCCAAGGTCAAGGCTCCGACCACCCTTTGGGAATTCGGGGCGATGGCCCCGTCGACTGCCGGGCGCCTCCACGGGCGGCCGGAAGATGTGTTCGCGGTGGTGCGTGCCGAAGAGGTGCCCGTGCCGCCCCCGCGCGCGCAGGGCTGATCACCGTCGCGGGCTGCGGTTCGTTCGGCCCGCACGTGGCATCCCTTCACCTCCGTCGCGTCCCTCGACGCGACCCGTCGCTTGCGCAGGAAGCCACACCTGCGTCGGCGGCACCCCCAAAAAACACCTCCTTCATGAAATTCGCCTCCCTGTCCGAGCGCAACCCCCGGGTCGCGCTGCTCTCCCTCCTCGCCCTCGGCGCCTACACGGGTGTCCACGCCTGCCCGTGCGGCTGCGTCCGGGTGCCGGTGGACAACCTCCTGGATCGTCCCGCCGCCGCCACCAGTCCGTTCACCTTCGACGTCCGCTATGACAACGTCGACCAGAACCGCCGCAACAACGGGGCGCACGCCCACTTCTATGCGGTGCACCGCAACATCACGAGCACCCTGGAGACCAGCTTCGGCGGCCGGGTCTGGTCGCTCGCGATCCCGCGCGTCGACCGTACGATCCGCACCAACATCACGCCGACGTTGCTTAATCCGAATCCGACCAACACCAGCCAGGACGTGAGCGGCCTCGGCGACATCGCGGTCTCGACGCGCTTCAGGTGGTCGGACTACACCGTCATCGCCGGCGTCAAGCTGCCGACCGGCGAAGACGACGCCGTCCTGAACGTCCCGCGCCGCTACCTGCAGCTCGGCACCGGTTCGACCGACCTCATGCTGGCCGTGCGCCGCGAATACTCCGCGGACGCGGATCATCCGTGGTTCTTCTGGCAGGTCGGCGCGCAGGGCGCGGTGGCTTACGACCCGAACTTCCGCCCGGGCACCACGCTGACGGGTACGGCCGGCGTGCGTTACGGTTGGACCCAGACGCTGGACTTCTCGCTCCAGGCCACGGCGATCCGCCAGTTCCGGGACAAGAACACCATGAACGCCGCCGGTTTCACGTCCTACGCCGAGGACCTCGAGAGCGCCGCCTTCTCGACGCACCTCGCCGTCGGCCTCACCTATCGCTTTGGGGCGAAGACGAGCGCCTACGTGTTCTACAGCACCCCGCTGAAGAACAACAACCTGTCCGACCGCCCCAACGGCAGCCAGGTGAATCCGGTCCACTCGAGCGAGATCTGGTCCGTCGGTCTGTCGCACTCGTTCTGACCCGTCGGCGCTGCATGGCCTTCCGGGGCCGGCCGTAGGTGGATGCGGCCGGCCTCTTTTTTGCGCCTTTTTCCGGCTCCGCGGGCCCGCATCTTCCTTGCGACCGGGCCCGGCCTCGCTCTATCTCCTGCTGTCCCATGTTCACCTGCAGCAAGACCTACCGCGACATCCCGTTCGCCCATCGGCAGCATCGCCATGAAGGTCATTGCTCCTTCCTGCACGGCCACAACTGGGCGATCGAGATCGAGTTCGGCTGCCGCGAACTGGATGAGCGCGGGTTCGTCGTCGACTTCGGCGGGCTCGGTTTCCTGAAGACCTGGATCGCGGACCACCTCGACCACGCCTGCCTCTTCGCGAAGTCCGACCCCCTGCGCGAACCGCTCCTGCGCGACTACCCGAAGCTCTTCCGCGCGCTCGTCATCGATTCCGTCTCCACCGAGGGCATCGCGAAGTTCCTTTTCGAGACTTTCGATCCGATGGTGCGGAAGGAGACCGGCGGCCGCGCCTGGGTCCGTCAGATCATCCTCCACGAGGATACCAAGAACGTCGCCCGGTACCTGCCGGACGCCTAAGCGGATGGCCGACCTCTACCCGGTCAAC
>JACCDY010356360.1_pt1 | contig 11314 bp, 9 predicted proteins | sample 7446391 | NCBI WGS metagenome assembly JACCDY01 (sample SAMN15323451, study PRJNA562643) | freshwater metagenome | isolation source: river surface water | place: USA:Blue River Watershed | collected 2017-08-18
ATGGACACAATGACTTATTTAGCGAAATCCGTTGCTGGATTAGATAAGCACCGCATCATCGGTATGGGTGGTACCTTGGATTCAGCTCGTTTCAAGTGCTATTTAGCCAAAGCTATGGATGTATCTATCAATGACATCCACGGAACGGTGATTGGTGGTCACGGAGATACAACCATGATTCCTTTGAAGCGTTTAGCAACTTACAACGGTGTTCCTGTTAGCCAATTCTTGGACGCAGAAACATTAGACAAAGTGGCAGCTGATACCATGGTAGGTGGTGCTACACTAACTGGCTTATTGGGAACTTCTGCGTGGTATGCTCCAGGTGCTGCCGGAGCTGCGTTGGTTGAAGCTATTGTTCGTGATGAGAAGAAAATCATGTCTTGCTGCGTATCGCTTGATGGCGAATACGGCCAATCAGACATCTGCTTAGGTGTTCCAGTGGTATTAGGCAAAAACGGTTGGGAGAAAATCGTCGACTATCAATTAACAGAGGACGAGCAAGCTGCTTTCAATAAATCAGCGGATGCAGTTCGTAACATGAATTCCGTTTTAGCTACTTTATCTATCTAGGTAAATGCGCTAATCAAAAAAGGCCATCCGATTGGGTGGCCTTTTTTATTTTTCTTTATTTCGATCGTATCGCAATTACCGGGTCCATTTTGGCGGCTACCCAAGCTGGGATAATACCCGATAAAACCCCAATGAAACTCGAGATAAATAAACCTGTAAGTACATTCCCTGCCGTTAGTGATAAAGGTAAAGCATCCTGTGGAATCAAGGTAATCAGTACGACGAGTCCAATTCCGACCAAGCCTCCGATCAAGCTCAAGAATACCGCCTCAAATAAAAACTGAAAGAGGATGAAATAATTCTTCGCCCCCAAGGACTTTTGAATACCAATGATATTCGTGCGTTCCTTTACCGAGACAAACATGATGTTGGCGATTCCGAATCCACCTACCAACAAACTAAATCCGGCAATTAAGGCTCCTGCAATATTCAAGGCCGCAAAAATCCCATCGAAAAAAGCCTGTAAACCATCTAAACGATTAACTGAAAAGTTATCTTCCTGCTTGGGCTTAATCGAACGTAAGCTCCGCATCATCCCCGTAATTTCCCCCTCGAGGGCTTCTTGACCTACATCACCTTTAAATGCCTTGATGGCAATATCTGGAGCAGGTTTATCTTTTTGGAAGATTGCAGCAAAGGTCGTATATGGAATAATCACCTTTTCATCCGGCGTACCACCAAAATTCAACACATCCTCCCCTTTCTTCTCAATAACCCCAATAACCATAAACTTGATACCATTCAACTTAATCACCTCACCCACCGCCGAACGACCATCTACCAATGTTTCCGCCACTTTGGCGCCGATAATACAGACAAATAATCCATTCTCTGATTCAATAGGGAGAAAGTATCGACCATCTTGAATCGGTGTACTTGTAATCTGATTATATTCATAAGATGCTCCGGTAAGATTGGCATCCATGCTGCTACTTCCCCGACTCACACTGGCCGTTCTTCCGCCATCCATAATTGCCACCGCTTCCGCATTTTCCAAGTGCTCCTTCAAGTATTTATATTCCGTAAACTTCATTTCCGGACGATTCAAATACTTCCACCACGGATAATTATTTTGCATCAACCACGGCCACTTTCCCACATATAAAACTCCCGAACCTGCAAATGAATCAATTTCCTTCCGAATTTTATTGTTCAACGAGTCTACCGCCGTGAATACCGCAACGATTGCAAAAATACCTACGCTCACTCCCAAAAGGGATAGCGTAGTACGCAATACATTCGATCGTAAAGCTTGATAAGCGAATATAAAACTCTCGTAAACTTGTCTGATAAAAAACATAGATTTCAGTTTGAACTCAAATTTACGATTATTCATGAAACGATATTGTGCAATCGGATGAAATGACATCTAGAAACTTTGAATGGTTATATGTTGGTAAGATTGGATTTCGTAATTTTAAAACTCAATTCGAACATACATGCATTGGAGTAAGCGGGACATCGAGCAATTAAGCATTCATTTTGAGGGAGACCTCTACATGACTGACTCCGCTGATGCCCGTCGCACCAAACGTCTCTATGCAACAGACGCCTCTGTCTACGAAGTACAACCCCAAGCGGTAGCCCTTCCAGCCAACTCTAAAGACATCAAACGGCTAATCCAATTCGCCGCCTCCCACAAATCAAGTATCATCCCCCGTGGAGCAGGAACCTCTTTAGCCGGACAGGTTGTTGGCGAAGGAATCGTTATGGAGATGTCGCATCGGATGTCGAAAATCATCCAACTCAATAAAAAAGAACATAGCGTCTGGGTTGAACCTGGCATTATCCGAGACGATTTAAATAAACACCTCGCCGAAGCGGGCGTATTTTTCGGTCCTGAAACTTCGACGGCTAACCGTGCTTTAATCGGGGGGATGATCGGAAACAACTCCTGTGGCTTACATTCCATCGTTTGGGGTTCGACGCGTGACCACCTGATCGAAACACGCGCTATTCTTTCCGATGGCACCGAAATTCATACCGAGCCCTTAAGCAAAGAAGAGTTCTACAAGAAAACCACATTAGGGAATCTCGAAGGTAAAATTTACCGTGAATTGCATCGAATTCTGAATAATCCGGAGGTACAAGCCTTGATTCGAAGTCGGTTTCCTAAATCCGATATTAAGCGACGCAATACGGGATATGCTCTCGATGCATTGCTTGATATGCAACCCTTTCATCCGGAAGGTAAAGCATTTAACCTTTCTGCCTTATTCGCAGGATCTGAGGGTACTTTAGCTGTCGTTCATGCCGCTAAATTAAACGTATTGGAAGAAAAGAATCCGTTTATCGGATTGTTGTGTTTACACTGCTCGACCTTGCAAGATGCGCTACATGCCAATGTTTTAGCTTTGGAACATGAACCCACCGCCTCCGAATTGGTGGATGATTTTATTCTTTCGTTTACGGAGGATCACCCCAACTTCAAAAACGATCGTGCCTTTATCGACGGAAAACCTGCGGCAATGCTCATGGTCGAATTCCGGGAAGATAGCCAAGAGGCATTGGATCTAAAGATCAAAGCTTGCACGGAGGCTGTTCAAAAAGCTAATTTAGCCTATGCTTTTCCGGTACTTTATGGAGGCGAAATCAATAAGGGTTGGGATATCCGAAAAGCAGGATTGGGATTAATTCGGAATCTGAAAGGCCTAAAACAACCGGTTAATTTAATCGAAGATTGTGCCGTATCGCCGAAAGATTTACCCGCCTATGTGGCTGATATTCAAATCCTTCTAGCAAAACACAACGTTCAAGCCGCCTATTATGCGCACGCAGGTGCCGGCGAATTGCATATTGAACCCTTTCTAGATATTCACTCGAACGAAGGAAAAACACTATTCCGCTCACTATTAGCCGAAACCGTTGAAATCCTAAAGAAATACCAAGGTTCTTTGAGTGGAGAGCATGGCGATGGACGTCTTCGAGGTGAATTCATTCCTCAAATGATGGGGCCAGAAATATATGCCCTATTCAAGGAAATCAAACAATTGTTTGACCCACAAAATATCCTGAATCCAGGTAAGATTGTGGATACGCCTCCCATGGATGAGGCATTCAGGAAAAAAGAAACTAGTCTATCCACGAAACACTATTTTCATTATCCAGATACCGATAGCCCCTTAGGCCTTGCCGAAAAATGCTCGGGATCTGGAGATTGTAAAAAGACAGCCTTAAGCGGCGGTACGATGTGCCCGAGCTTCATGGCTAGCCAAAAAGAAGCAGACAGTACGCGTGGAAGAGCCAATATGCTTCGTCAATTACTCACCGAACAAGGTGCCGAGGCCTATTCAAATCCAGAATTATTGGATGTCTTAGACCTATGTCTTTCCTGCAAAGGATGTCAAACGGAATGTCCCTCAGGCGTTGATATGGCTAAATTAAAAGCGGAAACGTGGCAACAGCATTACGATCAAAAAGGAACTCCTTGGCGTACATCGTTGATCGGCCATTTCCCAAAACTCCAACAAGTAGCGAGTTACATCGCACCACTGTATAATTTAGCAATCAATTTCCCAGGCACTTCCATTTTGGTTAAAAGCCTCATGGGATTCTCCTGGAATAGAAGCATTCCCGAAGTACATTTCACCAGCCTCGAATCTTGGTTTAAACGCTATTCAAAGAAGAATCCACAAGATACCTTCGAGAAAGGCTTCGTTTACCTATTCGCGGACGAGTTTACCAATTACAATGAGGTAGAACTCGGTAAGAAAACAGTCTTACTCTTAAATGAATTGGGCTATGGAGTGAAAATTCCATCGCAAATCATCAGCGGTCGGAGCTATATCTCCAAAGGGATGTTGGCCTTCGCTAAAAAATTAGCCAAAACCAACGTATCACTTCTTCACGAAAAGATTTCGGCAGAACATCCCTTCATCGGCATTGAACCCAGTGCGATCTTAAGTTTTCGAGATGAAATTCCTCAATTGGTTGAGGAAAACCAACGAGCCGATGCATTGAAATTAAAGGAAAACTGCCTGTTGATCGATGAATTCTTGTTGAGGGAAATCAAAGCAGGACGCATCGACAAAGCTGCTTTCACGGATAAATCAGAAAAGATTGTACTTCATGGCCATTGCCACCAGAAATCAATCGCAGGAATTAGTTCCACAAGACAAGTTCTCGCATTCCCGGCCAATTACGAAGTTGAATTATTACCTACGGGTTGCTGCGGCATGGCGGGATCATTTGGATACGAAAAGAAACACTATCCATTATCCCAGCAAATCGCCAAACTAGTGCTCTATCCTCGCCTATTAGCAAGTAAAAGAAATACGATTATCGCAATGAATGGAACATCTTGCCGTCACCAAATCAAGGATGGCATCGACAAAGAGGGATTCCACACGGCAGAAATTATGTACCAAGCGCTGGCACAAAAGACTTTAAAACCATGATCCAATACAACATATCCATCTTCGTAGAGAATGCCATCGAAGAACAAGCTATCAAAGCCCTTACGCAACACATTGTTCCTGAATTGAATCAATGGGATTTCATTGAACAAGCACAGGTCTTTGAAATTTCCTCCCATCAGGAGCCGGATTCGAAAGGCTTTTCCATTCAGTGCCTTATTCCAGTAAGCGAGGAAAGACGGAAGGAAGCCATCGAAACCTTGATTTCTACGTTCTTCTTGGAAGAATTCCCAAACAAATTTGTGTATTTCCCGAGCCAGCTAAGACGGCTTTAAGCCCAATGAATGGGTTTTAGTCCCTGGGAAACTAAAAAATCATTCGTCTTAGAAAAATGGCGAGATCCGAACCAACCACCCCGATTCGCAGATAATGGTGAAGGATGTGCCGAAGTTAGCATCAGGTGTTTAGGATCCGATAGTAAGGAAGAAAACTGTTGGGCATGATTACCCCACAAAAGAAACACAATTGGTTTTTCGTGCGAATTCAAGGCTTTGAGAACAGCTTTCGTAAATTCTATCCAGCCTAGTTTGGAATGTGAACCTGCCTCTCCGGCCCGAACGGTCAACGAAGTATTCAACATCAAAACACCTTGAGCAGCCCAATCACTCAAATCTCCCGAAACACGCATAATCCCCAAATCCATGTACAATTCCTTGAAAATATTCTTCAAAGAAGGAGGAAATGGACAAGCTTGAGGAACCGAAAAACTCAAACCATGAGCCTGTCCAGGTCCATGGTAAGGATCTTGACCTAGAATAACTACACGGGTATCTTGATAGGAACATAACTGAAACGCTTGGAATAACTGCTCTTGGGGCGGGTAAACAGTTTCATTAGAATAGGCATCCACGACACGATTCGATAATTTCTCAAAATTGTCGGAAGCTAAGCTAGATTTCAAGATGGATTTCCAATCATTGTGCAGTAAATCCTGTAATTTTACGCTATCGTTCATCATAAGCCAAAACATGTCCTTGCAAGCATTGCCCGAAATATCCATTGATGTCATTGTCACCCATATCCCGGATATTGAGATACAGCGACCCTATCAATATTATTTCAGCTACCAAATTACCATCTTAAATCGGTCCATGCAACCTGTCCAATTGGTCAGTCGGTACTGGGAAATCAAAGACGGAGGCTTGCATCAAGAAGTGGTGAAGGGATTGGGAGTCGTGGGCCAACAACCCATTTTGGAACCCAATACCTCATTCACCTACACCTCGGGATGTCCGCTCATGGCTGAATTTGGTAAAATGCAGGGACATTACACCTTTTTGAACTTAACGAATCAAGAAACGTTCCAAATACCCATCCCTGCCTTTTCCCTAACCACTCAATTCGCGCAAAACTAATGTTCAAACGATTCGCATTTAATTGGACAGCTCAAACAGCACATGGATTACATTCTCCTTTTGTATATGATTTATATACAAAAGTGATTGATCCGATTTATCAGTCGGCCCCCCAGAACATCACCGAAGCACTTATTCATGGAATCGGCCAACATATGAAATTAGCGGCCGGGAAATTGCATGTGATCGATATGGCCCAGGTTCTATCGGATCAATTAAATCTAATCGATGAATTGATGCAAGACCCATCTCATCTGTTGATTTGTGTTAATATTAGACAATCGGATGAAACGCTTCAAAATTGGCAATTTATAGCAGCTAAGGAACAAGCGATACATAGCATTGAACTCTATGAATTAGGAATCATTTCGTTAAATCCAATTGCTCCGAAGCAATTTTTCCGACTCAAAAAGTCATAAAAAAAAGGAGCAACCTTTCGATCGCCCCTCAAAAAAAAAAAAAAAATATCGAATTAAACGGGCTTCGCCAATTCAACCAAAACGCGCTTGCCTTTGATTGCTGCTCCAGCCATTTTATCTAACACTACTTTTGCATATTCCTTCGGAACATCTACGTAAGTGTGCTTGTTTTCAATTTGAATCTGTCCCAAGACATTTCCAGGAATTCCTGTTTCACCTGCGAAGGCTCCCACGATATTCGATGGAGAAATCTTTTCATTAAAACCAATGTTGACGAACATACGAACCATGTTCTCATCACTGCGGTAAGGTTTTCCCTCACGATCCATACGCGGACCACGTGGGCCACGATCACGATCGCGATCTCCACCACGCTCAAAACGTCCGCCACGATCTCCGCCGCGTGAATCGCGGTCGAAACGACCACCACCCCGACGCTCACCGCCACGAGAATCACGATCACGGTATCCACCGCCACGCTCTTCACGTCCGTACTTACGAGATTGACGTTCGAATTCGCCTTCTAAATTCTCATCACCAAACTCATTCTTTTGGATACCCATGTTCATCTTTACCAAGGCAGCAACAATTTGCTCCGTCGTAAATCCTGCATGATGTAAATTTTCCAATGAATCCGAGAATACCTCTAAATCACCTTCGTTGATCGTCGCAGCAACACGCTCAATAAACATGCCCTTCTTGATACCCACAACATCTGTGAATGATGGAATAACACCTTTATCGATTTTCACCTTCGTGTAGTTCATGATCTCACGCAAGCGATTGCGTTCTGAACCTACTACCAAGGTAAATGCCTTACCAAATTTACCGGCACGACCTGTACGACCAATACGGTGTACGTAATACTCTTCATCTAATGGGATATCGTAATTGATTACGGCATCAACATTATCAACGTCCAATCCACGCGCCGCTACGTCAGTAGCTACCAAGATACACACATTTCCATTACGGAAACGGTTCATCACTTGGGTACGTTGACTCTGGCGTAAATCCCCGTGCAAGCCTTCTGCCGCATAGCCGCGAGATACCAATTCTTCCACCACCTCATCGACGCGCTTCTTCTGATTACAGAAGATCAACATCAATTTCAGGTTATAAAAATCAATCAAACGTGTTGTTACCTCCATTTTGGCACGGCCCTTCACGTCGAAATACAATTGCTCAATATTGACGTTGGTGATTTCATTTTTAACAACCTTCACCAATTTAGGTTCAGTCAAATAACGACTTGTCAAGGCCATAATAGGCTTAGACATCGTTGCTGAGAACAAAACGGTTTGACGCTCATCGGGCATTTCTTGCAAAATGCTTTCGATGTCTTCACGGAATCCCATGTCCAACATCTCATCGGCCTCATCCAAAACAATCATAGAAGCTTGTTGGAGTTTCAACGCACGACGCTCAATTAAGTCGATCACACGACCTGGCGTACCCACCACGATGTTTGCACCGGCCTTCAAAGACTTAATCTGACGATCAATTGAATCACCCCCATAAACGGTCGTAACCCAAACCCCCTTCGTGAATTTTGCCAATTTCTTCATTTCTTCCGAAACCTGAACGGCCAACTCACGCGTTGGGCATAAAATAATTGCTTGAACGAATTTCTCAAACGGAACGATATGTTCAATCATCGGAATACCAAACGCAGCGGTTTTACCCGTACCTGTTTGTGCTTGTCCGATAACGTCACGACCCTCTAAAACGTAAGGAATTGCTTCTGATTGAATGGGGGAAGCAAACTCAAAACCCATTTCTTTTACTGCTTCTTGGATACCTTCCGACAAAGGGAGACTATCAAAGCGAATTTTTTCACTCATGATTTGTATGTTTAATTATGATGCCCTAACACATCCGTAATCAAACCTAATAACCCTCTAAACTGTCTGGAAGGGGATTTGCAATTGCTTGCAAGCGATTTATGCGGATGCATTTGTACTAATATGCCACAAAAGTAGGCATACTTACAATAGAAAGCAAATGAATTGGATTATTTTAATACAGGCTTCTTTGAGAAAACAAAAGTAACACCGGTGGACTCACTGGTTTTCACCTCCATACGAGCCGGCGAAAGTCCCTCTCCCACAAGACGGTTCTTGATTAAAAAACCACGTTTAAGTGATGACCGATCATCTTTGCCAGATTGAACAAGTATTTTCAGGGAAACCTCTTTGTGCTTGTTTAACCCTTCGGCCATGCGCTTAAAAACATAGTCGGTAGGCTTTTCCAACAAATCTGTTTTTTCATCAAACAACAATTCATAGCCATCCAATTCCAACGGATCAACTTTCGTTGAATCGGATAAGAATTGATGTAAACCTACGATAATAGAAGTTTTAGGAACCTCGAAAGTAGAACCATTTGGCCAAGCTAGCGTAGTTAACGAATCCGCACGTAGTTTCGTGGAATCTAAAACAGCCCTTGTTAGACTATCATTCAATTTATTCAGACTATCGACAGGGATAATTTCATCGGCTTCAGCGACAATCTCCTCTGTATCCGTTGAGCGAAAGGTTGTATACCAAATAACCCCTCCACCTAAAACCAGGATAATTAACATGTACACAAAGGTGCTCACCGTCAAATTTTGCAACCAATTTCCATCAACGATAGGTTCTTGATCATCTGCATACGTTAATAGAGCACCCGTATCCACACGCAAAATATCGGACAACAAAAGAATCTCAGAAACCCCTAATTGAATTTTAGGTGGACAGAGAACAAAAAACTGCTGTTTTAAAGCGCTAAAATATTCACCATAGGCTTTCCAGTCTTTTAAAGCCGCATATTCTTCTTGCTTCAGTCGAAAACCGTAAAGCCCAAAAAACAATGTCAAACCTTTCAGAATGGCTGAACTTTTCGCCCCCATTTCGCGAGAAAGCAACAAGGCAATGGCACTCTTTTTGTCTGGAATTAAAATACCCATCATGCCTTCGCCGTATCGAAGTATACTATCCTCACTGAACTTTTGCGTACCCTCCGCTAAAATAGCTTCGATGTCCGCAACGGGTGCCGGTTTCTGAAGAATAAAATTATATAAGGCATTAAATCGAATCCGATTTCGAACCAATTTCAATAATCCACCCAAGATAATTGCCTCCCAAACCGGAAATAACTCTTCCACCTTTTCAACAGGTTCAGAGATAAGTTTGGCCATTCGCTCAACAATTTGCGACTTTTCTTCTTCGGTAATTACGTAAAATGATTGATTCATAAGGCTACAAAATTACAAGGACAAAACGGATTTCACACATAAGTATCCGCTTATTTTTAAATTATTAACGATGCATTTCTTACCTTTGTTTTATGAAAAAAGTATTGTTTATTGACCGCGATGGGACCATCATAAATGAGCCTATTACTGACCAACAGGTTGACTCCTATGAGAAGCTCGCCTTTTTACCAAACGCTATTTCAGTCTTAAAGAAAATTGCGGAGGAGTTGGACTTCGAATTAGTCATGGTCACCAATCAAGATGGCTTGGGTACTGCTTCATTTCCAGAAGAGACCTTTTGGCCAGCTCACAATAAAATGCTTGAAATCCTTCAAAACGAAGGAGTGAATTTTGCGGATATACATATTGATCGTAGTTTCCCAGCCGATAATTTACCTACCCGTAAACCGGGCATAGGGATGTTGAAGCAATATTTTTCAACCGAATATGATTTAGTGAATTCCTTTGTGATCGGTGACCGTTTAACCGATATTCAATTGGCTAAAAACCTTGGTGCCAAAGGAATTTTCATTGGCCCCGAAAACGCTGTTTCAGACGATTTAAAAGAATCTCTTGGATTAGCTTGCGCATCCTGGGATGAGATTTACCGTTTCTTGCGCCTACCCGAGCGAAAAGTGAGTCACCAACGAAACACGCATGAAACCAAAATACAGATCGATTTAAACCTAGATGGAAGCGGTAAAGCCAATAACCAGACAGGTCTCGGTTTCTTTGATCACATGTTGGATCAAATTGCCAAACACGCTAATGTTGACTTAGCTGTCAAAGTAGACGGTGATTTACACATCGACGAACACCATACGATAGAAGACACAGGGATTGCTTTAGGGGAGGCCTTTAGCTTGGCATTGGGAGATAAACGAGGAATCAACCGTTATGGTTTTCTATTACCCATGGACGAATGTTTGGCACAAGTTGCCCTAGATTTTTCAGGTCGAAATTGGTTAGTGTGGGAAGCTAGCTTCAAACGTGAAATGATCGGAGAAATGCCCACCGAAATGTTTTCACACTTCTTTAAATCCTTCTCAGATGCAGCAAAATGCAATCTGAATATTCAGGCAAATGGTGAAAATGAACACCACAAAATTGAAGCAATATTCAAGGCTTTTGCGAAAACAATCCGCATGGCTGTCGAACGCGACATAAAAAATTTAAATTCTTTGCCTAGTACCAAAGGATTACTCTAAACAAATTCTTAATTTTGCACAAATAATTAAATACTATGGGATATTCAGGAGCAGCATTCTTTATCATTTTGTTCGCAATTTCAATCGTTGTTGGAGCAAAACTTCA
>JACCDY011455859.1_pt1 | contig 11313 bp, 5 predicted proteins | sample 7446391 | NCBI WGS metagenome assembly JACCDY01 (sample SAMN15323451, study PRJNA562643) | freshwater metagenome | isolation source: river surface water | place: USA:Blue River Watershed | collected 2017-08-18
CCGCGCGGTCGATGCTGGCCTCGCGAATCAGGTGCAGCGTGGGGTATGGCGAGCGGTTGGTGTAGTTGGTGATGTCGTCTGGCTCGGTGTCGGCAAACTGAAAGTCGGGGTGAAAGCTCGCCACTTGGAACTCGCCTTCCATGTCCAGCTCTTGCAGCACCAGGTCGGCCTCATCCAAAAAGTCGTTGAACTCTAAAAAGTCGCGCAGCATCTGCGGCACGATGAGCAGCGTGGTCTCGCGCTCTTCCGCGCTGGCTGCACGCAGGGCTTGCAGCTCTTCAATCAGCTCGTCGCGCAAACCCTCTAAGCCCTTGGCCTCGCTCACCGCGTAGTGAATTTGCCCTTTGACGTGCGGCGCTTTGGCAAACGGGCAGAGGTTGAGGCCAATCACGGCGCGTTCGAGCCAGCGCACGGTGTCGGCGATGGCGATGTCTTGGTTTTGTGTCATGCATCGCCCTCCAATTCGCGTTCAATTTCTTCGATGGTCGGCAGGCTGCTTTCCAGGCTCTCGGGCAGAGCACGGGTCAGCTCAAAACTGGAAACGCCTATGGGCTTGTCCATGCCACGCAGCGCGTATTCGGCCAACACCCGGTTGGGTTGCTGGCAAAGAATCAGGCCGATGGTGGGTTTGTCGCTTTCGTGGCGCAGCCGATCGTCCACCACGTTGCAATAAAAATTCATCTTGCCCGCATATTCAGGCTTGAAGTCGCCGCGCTTGAGGTCAATCACCACGTAGCAGCGCAGCTTGAGGTGATAAAACAGCAGGTCAACATAAAAATCCTGATCGCCAACATCCAGGTGGACCTGCCGCCCAACAAAAGCAAAGCCCTGCCCCAGCTCCAACAAAAACTTTTCGAGGTGTGCGATGAGGCCGGTTTCCAATTCGCGCTCATGAAAGCCCGACTCCAGCGTCAAAAAGTCAAACAGGTAGGGGTCTTTCAGGGTTTGCTGCACCAGGTCTGAATCAGGCGAAGGTAGCCGCTTGGCAAAGTTGGTGGTGGCTCGCCCTTGGCGCCGATGCGCGGCCACCTCGATCTGCATGACCAGTATGTTGCGGCTCCAGCCATTGGCCAGGCAGGCCTGCATGTACCACTGGCGGGTGGGCAAGTCCTTGACCTTGGCCATGAGCTCGGTGTGGTGCCCCCAAGGGATGGACTGCACCAAGTCCACCGGGAAAAGTGCCGCAGCCTGTGGCCCTTTTGGGTCTGGCTCCATTTGTGCCACAGCTTGTGGCACAAATGGAAGGTGTGGGTATTCGCGGTAAAACGCCAGCATCCGCTTGATGTTGCGCTCGGAAAAGCCCTTTTCCTCCGGCAATTCGTTGTGCAAATCACGCGCCAGACGCGGAATCACCCCGGCACCCCAACCTTCTTGCTGCTGGCGGGCGTGGATCAGTGCACCAATATCCCAATACAAGCGAATGAGCTCGGCATTGACGGCCAACATGGCCCGCGTTTGCCCGTGGCGCACGCGTTGCTTGATGTCGCTGAGCAAAGCGGCGTAATGGCTAGGGACGCGCGGGAGGGGCTTGCTAGTCATGGTTTCTTGCCTACCAAGATCAGGAATTCGTCAACGGCATCAATCGCCTGTTCAACCTCTTGTGCCGGAATGTTTGGAGAACTAGGGTGTGAGTATGGGTTCATCACCACATTCTTGAGGGTTTCCAAACGAGTGAGTGCGGCAACCCAATCTGCTTTGGGAACGGCAGCCGATCCTGGCCATTTCTTGAGCTTGTCAAGAAAATCTTGTGCCTGATGCGCCTTGGGGTCGGTGCAATATCGCATCTCGATCCTTTTCAATTCGCACGCGGCACGAACCCCATGTTCAAACGCCTGCCGCGCATAGTTGGCCGCAGCCTCAATGTAAGGCGTCTGGACCAGTTCTTTGGCCTTGTTCAACAAGGCACGGGCTGGCCTGTTTTGCGTGGCACGCACAATGGGAATTGGAGCAGAAGCCGCGCTATCACCTTCGAAAATTTCCACACACTGCCATGAGGTTTCAGGCAGATGCGAGCGCGCCAAGTCAAACCAATTGCGGTCATGGGTGAGCAGCACAATCTGCCAATCGGCGAACTTCGTTTGCAGCACATCCAGCACTGGCAGTCGATTGGAGTGATCCAGGCCGATCAGCACATCATCCAGCACCAAAAGTTTCAGCGCACTGTTGGAAGCCGTTGGCGTGCAGGCCAGTCGCCCGGCAAGGTAGATCGCCAGACCCAGCGCGGACAGCCGGGCCTCGTTGAGGAACAGCTGCGGTGTTTGCAGCGGGTGGTTGCGAAAGTGCAGGATGGGTGTAAGTTCCCGCCCCTCCAGATGTCGATCGCGCTTGTAGTGGGCTGTTTGGTAGGTGACGCCAGGAGTTTGCAAAGCTTGAAGTTGCACATCCTGCCAGCCGAGCAAACTCATCAACTGGTTAACCAATGGCTGCAACACTGGCAGGGCTGCTTGAAAAGCTGAATTGAATGCGGATAGAGCATCGATCAAACGTTTTCGCTCGTCCTTGTCTTTTTCTGAATCGCCGGGCTTTTTCCCTTCGTATCGGGTTACATCCTCCCACAATGCGCCGATGGTGGTTGCAGTGCCACCGGTGACCGTCACCGGGTAGTCACGCAGCAGGTGCTCGACGGCGATCTCGAACAGATTGACAGGGCCGTTGCCCTGCTTGTAGTTGGTGTCCAGCAGTGCCCGATAGTCCAGGCAGGCGCGGCGCAAAGCCGCTTCGGTCACGCGCAGGTCTGATGAAGTGCTGCGCAATGACGCAGGGTGCCTGCTCACTGTCCATTCGACTGCGGGGCTGCCATCCGCAAAGTCGATGGCGACCTTGCAATCCGTATCCGGCAGCCCTGAGAACACATTCTTGTGTTCCCGCAAAGGGCGAGCTGGTTTGAACGAGAAAAAGCCGCTAAGCGCATGGAACAAAGACGACTTGCCCGCGCCGTTTTCTCCGTACACCAGCAGATTCTTGCCATCCAGTTCAAAGGCTGTCGGTGCCGGGCCGGGAAAAGCGCGAAAGTCCGTGAGCGTCAGACGCTTGATGCGTGCAGCCACTGGTGGTACAGCTGGCGTGCTCATTCCTTGCCCTCGATGATGCGCACCACCTCCAGCGCCTGCAGGTCGAAGAGCATGGCGTAGATGGGGTGGCTGGTGGCAAAAATGCGATCAGCGAGTTCGCTGGCGGCGGTGGCAAGCGCCTGGTCCTTGAGATCAGCCAGCTTGCCGATTCCGGCTTTTTCGCAGGCATCGAACAGATGGATGTTGGCGCGGTGTAGATCGTCGGGGAAGAACAGCTCGAAGACGAGGCCGTTGATGAGTTGCTCAAAACGAGGGTCATTTGCAACTGGTGCGCAATTCGCTAATGCCGTACAAATGATCTTTTGCTGAGTGCTGGCTGCAGGAATCGGCACTTGCTCGCAGTACTGCGCCTTGAATCTGAAATATCCGTTCTGTATTTGCGAGCTGAGTTGCGAAAAGCACCAGAACCACGTCGAACTATTGAGAACTGCCAGCCACCATTTCTCTTGCGTAGCGATGATGAAAGCCGTCATGTCAACCACGCTACCTTCTTCGCTCCAGCAGAATTGTGGGGTCAACGCAATATCTGGCACAACTATCTTCGGTTGCTCAAACTTCAAGAGATAAGACTCTTTTGGGTTGTTATCAAGTTCCAACCAATGATGCTGCCCTTCGTCTCTACCACCTCTCGATGAAGTGCATTGTCCACGCTTGCGTAAAGCTCCCTCGAATTGCGAGAGGTGACGCAGTATCGCCGGATAGTTCTTCAGCTTTTCATGGAAACCAAACGGGAACGTGATTAGGTACAGATCGGACCACTCAACTCTCCAACGCTTAACATCACGTCCGCGCAGATAGGGCTTAATGAGTTCGGTCGAATTCGCGGCTTCTTCGATAAGCCTCGCCCTAGTTGCGGCATCAATAACAAACGCCTCATTCAGTCCGGTTTTGATGCCGGAATACATTCGACCGTTATCGTGTTCGCCTAGAGGCATCCCCGCCGCGCGAATGCGTGCGAGCAACTTCCGTTTGATCTGTGTAGCCAGTTGCCAACCTTCCTTTTTGAGCTCTGATTGGGGTACATCGAAACTCTCAGAAGTGAACACGGAGGGGAATGTCTCCACTGGATGCGTTTGCTCCCAGTTCAGTGCGCGCACCATATCACTTGCAGGCGACGGATAAATTGGCTTCTCGCGTCGAGTTGCAATCACGATAGTCGGATAGGCAAGGGCGGTGAATACTGCTTCGTCCCCAAAGTCGATAATGTTCTTCAGTCGCGTTTGCGTCGCCATAAACTGGCGCAAGCCTTCACCGTACTTGGCGCGATACCACTTGTTTGACGTGATAAACGACAGCACCCCTTGGGGCTTGAGCAACTTCACGGAACGCTCGTAGAAAAAGACGTACAGGTCCGCACGACTGCTGCTGCATTCATACTGGTATATGTTCTTCAGAACCGGCGTCAGGTCCTTGATGTCTTCGTGTCTCACATAGGGCGGGTTGCCGATGACGATGTCGAACACTGCCTCGGAGTTGTCCTGGGCGCGCGGCATGCCGAACATCCATTCCACGTCAAAGAAATCGGCATAGCGGTTCTGGTCGAACGGGTCCCAGCGCGCCATGCGCTCAGCGTCATGAGCGGTGACGAAGCCGTCACGCTTGAGCAAGGCCACAAGTTCCTCATGCAGCTTCTGCACCTTGTCCTTGCGCCGCTTTTTGGTGGCGCGGGTGCGGGCGGTGAAGTAGGCCGCATTGGCATCGCGCAGCTCGGACTCTTTCTGGGCAATGGCCGGGTCATCCAATAGCGAGCCTTGTGCTCCATGGCGTGGCACGCCGAACAGGGTGTTGGCGGCAACGATCTTGGTTTCCAGGTTGGGCAGCGGCGTGATGTTCCAGTTAGGCTTATTGCGGTCGATGGGCTGGCTGACGATCAGCGCAATGAAGAAACGCAGCTTGGCGATCTGCACGGCAATCGGTTGGATGTCCGAGCCGAAAATGCACTTTTCGATCAAGTAGAGCTTGCGCGTGTAGTCGGCGTAGGCTGGGTCGGCAAAGTCTTTTTTATGCTTTTCCAACGCTGCTTCGGCATCAGAAATTTCGGCATCTCGCAGCACAGGGTCCGGCGTTTTCTGCGCCAAGGCCAGGCGCTGTTGCAAAGGCGCCTGGTTCTGGTCGCGCCAGCGGCGGTTGTCAGGATCCAATTTATTGAGCGCCACAAACAGCTTGGCCAACATGCCCATAGGGAAGGCGCCCGAGCCGCAGGCCGGGTCCAACACCTTAAGCTGCTCTATGGCGAGCACCAGTGAATCTGCCTCTGCTTCGCTGAAGCTGTGGCCTGTGTCGGCGTGGGAGAGCAGCTGGCGGAAGTCCGCTTCGCGCTGGTCGCCATTAGGTAGGTGACGGGCAAAGTAAGCAATGAGCGCCTCGTCCACCATGTAGTCCACCACCTCGCGAGGGGTGTAGAAGGAGCCGGATTGTTTACGGGCCGTGCTCCGGGTGTCCGGGTTGTAGCTGGCCAGCAGGTTCTCGAACACTTTGCCGAGCAGTTCCGGGTCCAGGGCCACCTCTTCATCCAGTGGCGTGTTTTCATCCACGGTGAATTTGTAGCTGTCGAGCAGGTCGATCAGCCCCTGCACAGGGTAACGCTTGCCCTTGGTTTCAAACTCGGTGTTGAGTGCGGCGTCTTCGGTGCCTCCAAAGAACAGCTTGTTGGGCACCTTGGCTTGCGCATCAGGACGGCGAGAAAATCCGTCGATGCGCAGCACATGACCATTGCCCTCCTTAACGACCAGCTTTTTCAGCTCTGGTCGGCGTGCGAGGTCAGCGTCGCTGAGTTGTTCGTCAAGACACTCAAACAAGCCACCGTTGAGGTATGGCACGCTGGCAAAGTAATCCTGCAATACAGTCTCTGGGTGCTGGAATGCATCCTGGTGCCGGTAGACAAGGGAGATGAGGTAGTCGCCCTTCATGCCACTGCCGGTATTTGCCCAGCGACGCTCGTTACCCATTTCCTGGTTGAGCGTGGCAAAGAACAGATTTTGCAGGATAGCCTGGTAGTAGTTGGTGGCGTCTGGCGTTTCGTGCGGCGCTTGTTTGAGCAGTCCCTTGAGTGCCTTACGGTCAAACAGGGCATCTGGCACCAAGCCACGCTCTTTGATGAACCAGACAAAGATCAGCCGCGTGAGCAGGCGGATGACGCCTATGGCGTTGCGATCAGTTCCTCCACCTTTGGGAAAGTCAACTTCCTTGACGGCCCACATGTACCACCAGGCAAGCTGCTTATAGAAAACCTCATTCAGCTTCTGGGTGGAAAGTGTGGTGATCCAGGCGTCGTAAAGCTCCCGAAAATTACTAGGCCTACGCTTGTCGCCCAAATTCTCGATGGCCAGATTGGACAGTATGTGTATGTGTGCCGTGTGGGGATTCGCAAGCCGAACATCTTTGATCACGGTGATGCGGCTGTCGATCACGTCCCGAGTGGCATCCCGAAGGTGCGAGCGACGGTCAATCACCGCCAGCGATAACAAGGTGGAAGCCTGCCGAAACACAATGATGGCAGGCATGGGGAATCGTTTATTCAGCTCACGAGTGATGGTAGCCAACTGCGTTCGGGACCATTGTTCGCCATGCAAATCGATGCCCAAGAACACAAACGACTCGATCTGACCTTTTGCCAACTCATCATCTGCACCTATCGGTGCCTGCCCCATGGCGAGAGACGGAATTTCATCGTTGGTTAGCTGAAACAGCAAGGCGCAAGACTTCCAGCGCTGCGCCTGAACCTTGTTGCGATCGATCCTGCCCAAATCGGGACGAAACTGCTCGATGCTTTCCAGCAGTTCTTCAGCGCTACTGCCTAGGTCAGCCGTCTTGTCACTGCGATAGCCTAAGACCGCAAGCAACGCAGTAGCACTTGCATTCAACGGTTGCTCAGTGAAGGCCTGCAAAGCCTTCTGGATAGAGGAACGGAGTGAGGAAGCGTTTTCAGACATGCTGGGTATCCTTGATCACCAGCCAGGTGATGAGATCGAAGTCAGTGGTGTTTTTGATGGCGCTTTGGCTACTCAGAAGCTTGCCGCCACGCCCCATAAACAGATTGCCAGCGTTCTTGCGGCCAAACTGTGCGGCAATGGCGGCCACAGCCTTGTCGAGCAACCCGCTGTAGCGGCTCATGTCCTGCCCGTGGGCGGTTTCGTCGTCAAACAGTTCGCACAGCTTGGCGTTGGGTTCGGTCTGACCCTGGCACACAGCGCGGAAGATTTCCAGCACTTGCTTAGGGGCGGTGAAGTTGTAGCGCACTTCGCCATCGTCACGGATGTAAACAAGGAAATAAGGTTGCAGCGGGTTCACCGCTTCGTTGCCCGCCGCATCGACCCGCTGTTTCAGGCAATAGATGATGCCGGGCTTGATGGTTTGGTACTCAGCATGTGGCGGCACCACGGCATAGAGCCCAAAAGGGGCCTCCTCCAATTTGTCGCGGTTGGCTTCGATGTAGCTGGCCAGCTCCATGCGGAAGTCATCCAGCGTGAACTCGTTGAGCGCAACGGATTCATTGAAGTCCTCCAGATCCAACACTTCATCCTTTAAGCGCATGAGCTGTTTGTCGCGGTAGCGCAAGTCTTCCTTGATCAGCTCTTGCAAATCTTCGGCTTGCAAGATGTTGTCTTCTGCCGTGGCAGCAATGTCCACCAATGCCATGCGGGCCTCGACCCGGTTTTTGAGGTTGATGTATTTGTTCAGGTCTGGCGTGGGCCAGAAGTTGACCAGTTGGATCGCGGCGTTGGGGCTGCCGATGCGGTCAATACGGCCAAAGCGCTGGATGATGCGCACCGGGTTCCAGTGGATATCGTAGTTGATGAGGTAATCGCAGTCCTGCAAGTTTTGGCCTTCGCTGATGCAGTCCGTCGCAATCAGGATGTCAATCTCTGCATCCTGTGGCATGGTCTTCATCTTGTCGCGCTTTTTGGCTCGGGGCGCAAAGTTGGTCAGAATTTGCGAGAAGTCAGCCTGCCCAAAGGTGCTGCGGTTCGGGCGCGCACCACCAGAAACGAGCGCGATGTGAACGCCCAGATCGTTTCTGGCCCACGTTTCCAACTGCTCGTACAGGTAGGCGGCAGTGTCGGCAAATGCGCAGAACACGATCACCTTGCGGTTCTCTCGCCCCAAGTTATTGGTGCTGGGTTCTTCTACCTTGCGCTGAACAAGCTGCTTGAGTTCAGCAAGTTTGGCATCTCGCTCTGGGGTCACTGCCTGGGCGGCATCGGCTAGCAATGCAAGCTGTTGCTTGTCTTTAGCCAAGTCCTGCAACCAAGCATCGACATCCATGTGAGCCATGTCGTAATGAAGCTTACCAACCTGAAATGCCTGCGCGAGGTCTTCGTCTTCTTCGTCCGGTTCAGCAAAAAAATCTGCTTGCAAATCTGCAGCTTTGGCTTCTTGTTGCTGCTGAAAGGCTTTAAGCCTTTGCTCCAAGTCTTCGATCTTGTTCACAGTGCGATCCATGGTGATCGCAAATGAACGTACCGAGCTTTCTAGGCGCTTGAGGAAGTTGACCTTCATCATGCCAATCAGGAAGTTCTCTCGCACCTCCTGGCTGAAGTTACGAACGTTGTCCTTTTCATAGAGCGCCTTGTGTTGGGGCAACACATAGCGCGATGGGCTGTAGAGGGACAACTGGTAGTTTTCAATCTCGTCATTAAGTTTGTCATATGACAGGAATCGACCTTTGAGGTCAATCACTGAAAAAACCGATCCGGGTTTCTTGCGCTTGGGAAACTGCCCGATCTGCGCCATGGATGCGCGGTAGTACTTCTGGATGTGCTTACGCGAACGGGCAATGGTGAGTTCATCCAGCAGTGTGAAGAAGCCTGCCGACAGCCGGTCCATAAGCTCGCGTGCGTCTTTGTCACCCGAACGCTTGGCCCACTCCATGAATGTTTTTTGGGCCAGGGTGAGTGTGTCTTTGATGCTGACGATGCCAAAGCTTTGGGCGAATGCCGTGTCACGTCCTTCACTCACAAAATAAATTTGGTTGCGCAGGTCTTTGAGGTCGTTGTTGACGGGGGTGGCCGACAGCAACATCACTTTGGTTTTCACGCCAGCTCGGATGATGTCGTCCATCAGCCGCTCATAGCGGCTCTTGCTAATAACGCTGCCATCCTCGTCGCGTTTGCCTTTGGTGTTGTTTCGGAAGTTGTGCGATTCGTCGATCACGATGAGATCGAAATTGCCCCAATTGAGCGTGGCCAAATCAACGCCATCGACCTTGCCGCTTTCGCGGGACAGATCTGTATGCGACAGCACGGTGTAGGCGAAGCGATCTTTCAGGAATGGATTGAGCTCGCTGTTGTTTTGCGCGAGATAGACGGTCCAGTTATCGCGCAATTTCTTTGGGCACAGCACCAGCACGCGGTGGTTACGCAGCTCGAAGTATTTGATGACCGCCAGTGCCGAGTAGGTTTTACCCAAGCCCACACTGTCAGCCAGGATGCACCCATTGTGCGTGTTGATTTTGTGGATGGCCCCTTTAACACCGTCTTTCTGGAAATCAAACAGCGCTTTCCAGATGTCGGTATCCACGATGGCCGTTTGGTCAAACAACGCAGCATCGGCTTGCTGTCCAGACAGAAATTTTTCGAAAACGTGATAAAGCGTTTTGAAATAAATGAACTCTGGTGCGTGGTTGACGTAGAGCTGCTCCAGGTATTGCAGTACATCGTCTTTCACGTCTGCCACCAGCTTCTCATCTTTCCAGATGTCATCGAACCATTGCTTCAAGTCTGTTCGATCACGGTCACTGTCGACAATCAGGTTCAGCTCAATGTTGGACATAGCCGAAAGGCCCAGACCACGGCGAGTGAAGTTGGAGCTGCCCATCAAAGCATGTTCGCGCCGACCATCATCGATGTGGTACAGCTTGCCGTGCAGCAAATTGGCTTGCCGCACCGAACGAATTTCCACCTTGTTGCGAATCCACTCCGCGCAGCGGCGGGCCACTTCTTTTTGCTGAAGCCTGTTGGAGAGCTCCAGGCCTTCGTCCTCGATGTGAAAGGCTTTTTTGTCGGTTTTTTCAGGGTCAAGAGTGGCAATGAATCGCGGTTCACCAAAGAGAAATTTCAGATGGTCAATCTGGTCGAGTTCTTTGGCCAGGGCCTCATAGGCATAGATGGTGAAGTAAGCTGAGACGACCGACAACTGGCTGTTGGTACCAATCTTGTCGGCCAGGAAATCGGCGACATTGCCGCGACTGTGGTTGTCGCGAATGCCGAAGTGTTGAAAGTTGTTAGTGGCCATCTTTTTGGTTCTCCCCATTGGCTTCGTCAGCGCCACCAGCTCTAACCCATTCGTCTACCTCGGTCATTTGGAATTTCCACAGGCGTCCAACCCGGTGAGCAGGTAAGCCTTTCCGCTCTATCCAACGATAGATGGAGTCGCGTGTAACGCCCAGATGCTCTGCGATCTGTTCCACTGAAACCCAAGGGGGCATATTCATACTCGATCTCAAAAATAGGCTTTAGGTAGTATAAAGTCGCAAAGAGTCGCTCTAATCATTTTTAACTTCAAATACTTTTCTCAAGTATTTTGAAAAGAACGCCGTGGACTAACCCAACAACCGCGCATGCTCACGCGCCGCAAAGCGGTCGGTCATGCCCGACAAATAGTCGGCCACCGCACGCGGTATGTCGTCGCGCTGCGCATAAGCGGCGGGCATTTCGGCGGGTTGGGCCAAGTACACCGCAAACAGCTCGTGAACCATGGTGCGCGCACCCGCGGTGGTTTGCATGACTTGCGGGTGGCGATAGAGGTTGCGAAACAAAAACGATTTGAGGTATTTAGAAGCTTCGCGCATCTCGGCGCTGAACTGCACCAGTGGCGGGCACTGGCGCACCTCATCGGCGCTGGCCGGGGCGTGCTGCTGCAAAGCGGCGCGCGTGGCGGCAATCACGTCATACACCTGATCGCTCAACATGCGGCGAATGGTTTCGTACAGCAAGCGACGCCCCTGCAGCTGAGGGTGTTCGGCCAAAGCTTGGTCGTGGTAGCGGGCAAACAGCGGCACCTCTTGCATTTGCTCCAGCGTGAGCAAACCAGAGCGCACACCGTCATCAATGTCGTGCGCGTTGTAGGCAATGGCGTCGGCCAAGTTGCACAGCTGTGCTTCTAGGCTGGGCTGTGTGCCGTTCAAAAAACGGGCGGCGATGCCGCCCGGCTCTTGCTCGTTGATGAGCTCTGCATTACGGCGGGCGCAGTGTTTCAAGATGCCTTCACGTGTTTCAAAGCTCAGGTTCAGACCGTTGAATGC
>JACCDY010212319.1_pt1 | contig 11311 bp, 10 predicted proteins | sample 7446391 | NCBI WGS metagenome assembly JACCDY01 (sample SAMN15323451, study PRJNA562643) | freshwater metagenome | isolation source: river surface water | place: USA:Blue River Watershed | collected 2017-08-18
ACTGCGGCGCTGGGCTCATTCGTCGCCGGATTAATTGCAACAATCTTCCTTGCTGCCGCAGCTCCAGCACTTGCTGAACTTGCTCTTAAAGTTCAACCAGCCGGATACGTGGCGCTGATTCTCGCTGCATTTATCACTGTAGGAACTTTGCTTGGAAATTCCAAAGTGCGTGGATTAATGTCCTTATCAATTGGACTCATCATTGGTCTAGTGGGACTTGATCAACAAACTGGGATAAGTCGCATCAGCTTTGGAATTCAAGATGCCACTGATGGAATTGAAGTAATCGTTGTTGTGATTTCCTTCTTTGCGCTGGGTGAGGTCATCTACTACGCAAGTCGCTTTAAAGATGAAGCGTGGAAAGTCTTGCCCGTTAAAGGCAAAGTATGGATGGATAAAAATGACTTCAAGCGTTCATGGAAGCCGTGGCTTCGTGGAACTGCGATTGGATTTCCGATGGGAATTATTCCAGCCGGCGGGTCTGAAGTCCCAACCTTCATGAGCTACTCACTTGAAAAGAAGTTATCGAAAAACAAAGACGAATTTGGCAGTGGTGCAATCGAAGGAGTTGCCGGTCCAGAAGCAGCGAACAATGCAAATGCTGCGGGAGTTCTTGTTCCTCTTTTAGCTTTAGGTCTTCCAACTTCGGCAACTGCCGCAATTATGTTAGTGGCGTTAAGAAACTTCAATATCCAACCCGGTCCGATGTTATTTGAATTGAATGCTCCATTGGTGTGGACTTTGATTGCCAGCTTGTTTATTGGAAATACTCTCTTATTGCTAATCAATCTTCCCTTAATCCGTATTTGGATTAAATTACTTCAGATACCACGCCATTATCTCTACGCTGGCATCACAACATTTGGACTTCTTGGCGCTTATAGTTTGAATAACTCGCTCTTTGATATGCGGATGGCGCTTATTTTGGGCTTTGTCGGCTATCTATTCCGGCGCTTTGGAGTTCCCAATACCCCTCTCGTTCTGGGAGTAATTCTCGGACCAGTTTTGGAAATCCAATTCCGCCAAGCCATTCAATTGAGTAATGGAGACTATTCGATATTGCTAGCAGGACTCTTGCCAAAAGCGATTTATCTTGGACTGGTACTTGTAATTTTCTTACCCAATGTAATAAATCTCTTTAAGAAGAGAGCGACAAAAGTCCAGTCGTAATGAAAAGCGGAGTATCTGATCGTTGGTTATGGGCTCTGCTTATCAACGTTGCTTTAGCGCAAGCAAGTATTTATGTGATGCGCCCGATGATTACCTATCGTGCAATTGAAAACGGAGCGAGTAGTTTTGAAATTGGAGTAATTGCTTCAATCTATGCACTTTTACCGCTCCTAGTTGCAGTTCCCATGGGTAGATGGGTTGGTAGATTAGGTGAGATTCCACTTCTCGTAGCTGGCTCGCTCTCCTTTATTGCACTTGGTATCGCTTTTGCCTTCCTCAATAATGTGATTGCTATTGCGCTAGCAACAGCTGTTGCAGGTGTTGCGCATCTATCTAATGTTGCGGCGAGTCAAGCGATGGTCGCAAGTCGTAGCCCAGTCCACTTACAAGATCACAACTTTGGATATTTTTCTTTTTCAACCTCGCTGGGACATACGGTGGGTCCAGTCATTGGCGGACTTATTGCTGGTTCATCGGGAGTTCTACCAGAATCTTCAACTTCTGCCTTTGTCTTTGCATCGATAGTAGCGGCGCTCTCACTACTTCCATTCCTTTTTTTCAAAGGACTGGCAGAAGTTAAAAGTAAAGCTGAGCGCGATGCCGCAGGTTCAATCAAAGCTCGTGATGTGATGCGTCGACCAGGCATAAAACCAGCAATATGGACCTCTTTGGCGGTTGCTTCAACAAATGACGTTCTCGTCGTCATTCTGCCTTTAGTTGGCACCGAGTTTGGCATCAGCCCAGTAACTATTGGAGTCATCTTGTCATTGCGTTCTGGATCAGCGATGATCTCAAGATTCTTTCTAGGTCGATCTACAGCGCGGTTCGGAAGTGCACGCGTCATGAATTACAGTATTTTCATCTCAGCACTTCTCTTATTTGTATCGGTATTTGCAACGTCAGCCATAACACTCGGAGCATCAATGGCTGTGATTGGTTTTCTCTTGGGAATGGGTCAACCACTAACGATGTCAATCGTGTCTAAGAAGACGCCAATTGAAGAGAGGGCTATGGCAATCTCAATAAGACTCTTCGGTAATCGTTTCGGGCAATTCATAGTTCCGATTGGCGCCGGAGCGCTCGCGGCACCTTTTGGTGGTGGTTCTGTCTTTATTGGATTAGCAGTGTTGATTGCGTCAGCTGGCGTAGTATCAGTGAAAAATCTCTCTGATAAAGAAAACTAGTTCCTTGTCGCATATCCCCACGCTAATGTTGTAGCGATGGTCACCCAAATTTGATATGGGATTAGCAGCAATCCAATCATCAGCGAAGCTTTGAAGGTCAAATAGAGAACTGGAATGGTGAGAAGCGCGGCAACACCAAGTGCAGTGGCGGCAATAGAAAGATTATGTGGAACATAAAATTGATATGCCCAAACTAAAGCCGCTGCCACGCTTGCTGCAAAAAAGATTAACCAGGTGACAGTTTGAATCTTTGTGAGCGATTGGGCCACATTGAAAGCTGCAATACCAAGCATGATGAAGTTGTACGGCCAGATAATTCCAAAGATAAAGTCAGGTGGCTGCCATGGTGGTTGCACCAGCGATGAGTACCAGCCAGGAGAGCTGGAGACCCAGATACCTGAGCCAAAGGCATAAATCAGCACTAATCCGATGCCGATTGCTGCTGCTGCGAATTTGAACTCCACGAGAAAACAGTAGCCAACAAGAGATTAACCTTGCGCCGTGGCTCGCAATATCATCAATATCGAAGGGGTTTCGAAAGCCTTTGATATCCGCCCATTATTGGTCGATGTCTCACTCGGGGTTTCAGAAGGAGAGCGCATTGGAATTGTGGGGCGAAATGGCGGTGGCAAGTCCACACTTCTGAAAGTTCTTGCTGGAGTTGAACCTCCCGATCAAGGTCGAGTAACAAGAGCCAATTGGGCACGACTTGGGATGCTTGCCCAAGTTGATACGGCAGAAGCTGGCGCCACGGTTCGTGATGTTGTTGTGGGAAGCAAGAAAACACATGAATGGGCAAGTGATTCTGGAGTCCGAGAAATTTTTGCTGGCCTTTTCGGTGGGTATAACAGTGAACTTCTTGATCGACCATTTGGTTCTCTATCGGGTGGTGAGAAGCGCAGAGTAGGAATTGCAAAATTACTCATCGAACCGCTCGACATTATTTTGTTGGATGAACCCACAAATCATCTTGATGTCGAAGGTGTTGCGTGGTTATCGGAACACATTCGCAAACGCCGTGAACTGGCTGTTGTCGTAATTACTCACGATCGATGGTTTCTAGATGAAGTTTCCGACACCATGTGGGAAGTTGTTGATGGAAAAGTTGAAGCCTATGACGGAGGATATTCCGCCTTTGTCCTGTCAAAAGCAGAACGTACGAGACAGCAAGCTGCAGAAGATGCACGCAAGAATAATCTAATTCGAAAAGAGTTAGCCTGGCTACGCCGTGGTGCACCAGCGCGAACATCCAAACCAAAGTTCCGAGTTGATGCAGCTAATCAACTCATTGCTTCAGAACCAGCGCCTCGCAATAAAGCAGAGCTACTCAATTTTGCAGCCAATCGTTTAGGAAATTCAGTCTACGAAATTCATCATGCCCGCTTAGCAATAGGCGAGACAACCCTCATTGATTCACTCAATTGGAATATCGGTCCTGGAGATCGCATTGGAATAGTGGGCGTTAATGGTTCGGGAAAAACGACCTTAATGCGCACTTTGGCAGGTCAATATCGCTTTGCAGCCGGAAAGATCCAGACTGGAGTGACAGTGAAAGCAGCTTTTCTCTCGCAGCATCTTCAAGAACTGGATCCGTCGTGGCGAGTTCTCGAAGCGGTGGAGAAAGTTGCGCTACACGTCGAACTCGGAGGTGGTCGAGAGATCTCTGCTTCTCAACTCTGTGAGCGTTTAGGGTTTGATTACGAAGGCCAGCAACGGATGGTTCGAGACTTATCTGGCGGTGAGAAAAGACGTCTTCAACTAACTCGGCTTTTGATGGATTCGCCCAATGTTCTTCTGCTTGATGAACCTACCAATGACTTCGATGTAGAGACCTTGACTGCGCTGGAAGATTTACTCGATACGTACGCAGGCGTACTAATAGTCATCTCCCATGATCGATATTTCTTAGAGCGCGTCTGTGATCGATTTGTTGGATTATTAGGCGATCAAGAGCTACGCGATTTGCCTCGGGGGGTAGATCAATACCTCGAACTTCGCAGCACCATGATCGAACAATCGATGAGAACTGCGCCAAAGAAAACAATCTCTGATGCAGCTCAAGTTCGATTGATAAAGAAGGAAATCGCCAAGTTAGAAAAGCAAATTGAGAAAGTTCAAAGCGAAGAGAAAAATCTTCTTTCCGAACAAGAAGCTGCATCTTTTGATCATCAGAAACTGATTGAGATTGCGGAGAAGTTAGAGACGATACAATCGCTCCGTCAAAAGTTTGAAGATGATTGGTTGGAGCTCAGTGGCAAAATCAACGAGTAGCGCCGTACGTTTGGATGCATTGGCGGCAATCTCCGGAGTAATGATTGCTCTCCAGGCGCGCGCTAACGGTGAGCTCTCCCATCAGCTCAATAATGCGCCGCAGGCGGCTTTAGTTTCGTTTTCATCAGGACTTTTCTTTGTTGCCATATATGCCCTCATAAGCCCGGCAGTGAAAGCCGGAATTGCACGATTGCGCGCTGCAGTTCGAGAGGGCGAGATTCCACGTTGGCGCTTATTGGCGGGTGCGCTCGGCGGCAGCTTTGTGGCGCTTCAAACCAGCGTCGTTCCCCTTATTGGAGTCGCGATGTACTCGGTCGCATCTTTGGCGGGGCAGACTGCAACCTCGCTCATTGTTGATCGCATCGGCTTAACCGGTGGAGGCCCAAAACCCATCTCATTTCGTCGCGTAAGCGCGGCTCTCATCACAGTACTTGCCGTTGCTGTTGCAGTTTTCGACAAGGTTGAAGCACATAGCTTCTCGTTCTTTGCCGTCTTACTTGCAGTTACTGCTGGAGCCTTGGTCGGTGTACAGCGAGCCCTTAATGGACAGATCAACGAACACTCAGGTCAGAGCTACACCACTTCACTTCTTAACTTCATCACTGGAACATCGTTCTTAGTTTTATTTATTCTCGTGCTTCTGCTGTTCGGGAAGATTGAATTACAACCACTGCCTAACGGACCATGGTGGATTTACACTGGCGGCGTAATTGGAGTCATCTACATCGCCTCGACATCGTTAATCGTTCAGCATCTTGGAGTTCTCACCTTTACGCTATTTAGCGTTGGTGGACAACTTTGTGGATCCTTACTTCTTGATCTCTATGCGCCAAGTGAAGGTGTCAGTGTGAGTTGGTATTTGGTAACTGGAATTGCGATGACATATATCGGTGTAATCGTGGGTGGTGCTCGTCAATCACGTTTAGAGCGCAGATAATTTCTGATTGTTAATGCAATAGTCAGAAGTACAAAGAAGACTGCGATTCCGCGCGAAGAGTCCTTGAGAGCAGGAATGGACGCTGCGTAATAACCAAGCAGTGTTATCCCAACTCCCCAAATCAGCGCACCGAGAGCATTTGCTGCGAGAAACTTGTAGTAGTTCATCCGACCAATGCCAGCAATCGGTGGCATGAAAGTTCGGATCCATGGGTAGAAGCGAGCGAGAATGACTGCGCTCCAGCCATATTTGGCATAGAACTCTTCAGCGCGAACAATCATTCGGTCGATGCGTGGAGATGAACGTCGTTCAAGGTACGCACGCCCATATTTTCGGCCTAAGACATAACCAAACTGATCGCCAATAAATGCAGCCGTAAAGATTACAGTGATGAGAAGAACGATGTTGATGTCATCTCGCGTTCCTGCGATCAGTCCTGCTGCGAAGAGGATGGAGTCTCCGGGTAAGAAGAATGCAATCAAGATTCCAGTCTCAATGAAGATGATGGCACCAAAAGCCAGATAGATGAAGAACGGAGTCGATGCGCCTAGCGACTGTTCTAGCCAATCAGCAATCGACAATTAGCAGCTCTCCTTAACCGCATCAGCCACAGACTTCACAACATTAGGATCAAAGACGCTTGGCACAATGAATGAAGCATTGAGCTGTGATTCAGAGACGCATGACGCGATTGCATCTGCACAAGCCACTAATAGCTCATCAGTGATTTTTGATGCACCAGCATCAAGCAGTCCACGGAAGATTCCAGGGAATGCCAGGACATTATTGATCTGATTCGGTTGATCGCTCCGTCCAGTGGCAACTACGGCGGCGTGTTTCCGCGCCAAGACAGGATCTATTTCGGGATCCGGATTGGCGAGGGCGAAAACAATCGCATCTTTGGTCATTGATTGCACGTCTGACTCAGTCAAGACATTGGGAGCGCTGACGCCAATAAAGATATCTGCACCATTGATTGCCTGGCTGAGTGTTCCCTCGAATTGGCCTGGATTGCAATGAGCAACGAACCATTTACGCATCTCATTGCTTGCATCGCTCTTCTTATTGATCACACCATTACTATCAAATCCAATAATGTTGGTAGCTCCAGCCAGGACAAGCAAACGAGCAATCGCAGTCCCAGCCGCACCAGCTCCACTCAAAATGATTTTTGTCTTGCTCAAGTCTTTCTTTACAAGCTTAAGCGCATTACGTAGCGCAGCTAAGACAACAACGGCAGTCCCATGTTGGTCATCATGGAAGACGGGAATATCAAGCAATTCTCGTAAACGCGCCTCCACCTCAAAGCAACGTGGTGCCGAGATATCTTCTAAGTTGATTCCACCGTACACAGGAGCAATGAGTTGAACTGTGCGCACTATTTCATCGACATCCTGGGTATCAAGACAGACTGGCCAGGCATCCACATCGGCAAAGCGCTTGAAGAGGGCAGCTTTACCTTCCATCACGGGAAGAGCTGCTGCAGGACCGAGATTTCCAAGTCCAAGAACCGCTGAGCCGTCAGTCACAACAGCCACGGTATTGCGCTTAATCGTTAAACGTCGCGCATCCGCGGGGTCTTTTGCAATTGCCTGGCAGATACGTGCAACGCCGGGGGTGTAGGCGCGCGATAGATCATCGCGAGTTTTCAATGGCACTTTAGATTGAACTTCTAATTTTCCACCCAAGTGGAGCAGGAATGTGCGATCAGAAACTTTACGGACTTTCAAAATAGGAGATGCGCTTAAGGCATTCGTGATTCGATCAGCGTGCGCGGCATCAATTGCATCGCAGGTAACATCGATAACAACATTATCTAATTGGGAATCCGCTACATCAAGTGCGGTAATCATCGCGCCCTCGCGGGTAATGATGGTTGTTATCTCAGCAACAGGTTGGAATTCGGGACGGCCCTCAACGCGGATTGTGATGCCGTAACCAGGGGATGTGTTGGCCATTTATACGACTCCGTAAAGTCGATCTCCTGCATCGCCCAAACCAGGCACGATATAGCCATGTTCATTTAACTTTTCATCCATCGCACCAGTCACGATCGTGATGGGGAAGTTCGAACTTGAAAATGCCTTCTCTAAAGTCTTGACTCCTTCGGGAGCGGCCAACAAACAGATTGCTGTTATGTCTTGGGCGCCGCGCTCGATCAAGTAATTAATCGCTGCAACGAGAGTTCCACCAGTGGCAAGCATGGGATCCAGTACGTAGCATTGGCGGCCACTTAAATCTTCTGGCAAGCGATTTGCATAAGTGGATGCTTGAAGCGTTTTCTCATCTCGCACCATGCCGAGAAATCCAACATCAGCGCTTGGCAGAACTCGCATCATTCCTTCGAGCATTCCAAGGCCAGCGCGCAAGATTGGGACCACAACAGGGCGAGGGGTCGAGAGAATCGCACCCTTTGTCGAAGTAACGGGAGTTTCTATTTGGACCGGAGAAATCTTCACTTCACTCGTGGCTTCATACGCCAGCAGAGTTACAAGCTCTTCTACGAGATGCCGAAAGACTTGTGAATTGGTGTTCTTGTCGCGAAGTACCGTCAATTTATGGGTTACTAGCGGGTGATTAACGACATGCACTTTCATGGCGACACTTTACTACCACGTAGAACGGTGGAACTATGGCGCATTGCATTTCTTTAGCGCGGGAGGTGTGAGATGGCAGACCAAACACTCGAATTTGCACTCCTTGCCTGGCGCGATGATGGTCGTTGGCGAATCTCGCAACTACCTGACGATTCCACCACAGATATCGGCGTTGTTCTTGATGCGCTTCGTGCCCAACAAGTTGATGGTGGCGCGCTCGCAATGCTCTCGATTGATGATCAATTCTTTATCGTGATCCGACAAGTCGGCGCAAAGATGCAGATGGTCTTAAGTGATGTAATGGCTGCGCTGGATTATGAAATTGCTGCAGAAGTTTTGGAGCTGACTGATATTGAGCTTCCAGCTGAGGATGATGCCGACGAGCCAGCAGGCGATCTCAATATCTTCACCGATTTAGGTCTAGATGCTATGGAACTTCAATTGATTTGCGATGATGATGAAATGTTCCCTGATGAACAACTAGAAGTCATTGCGCGCCGTATTGGATGTGGCGACGAATACATTGATTTGGTAGAAAAGCTGTAATGAATTACGAAAGGGCGATGCGCGTAGCTCTAGAACGTGCAAGATTTGGTGCGACTGCAAGTGGCGATGTCCCTGTTGGTGCAGTCATGCTCAATAAAGATGGAGAGATTATTGCTTTGGGAAATAATCAACGTGAATTATTGCGCGATCCTCTGGGTCATGCAGAAATTGTCGCTATCAAAGCAGCAGCGCGCTCACTTGGTTCGTGGCGCCTAGAGGAGTGCACGCTCGTTATAACGCTCGAACCATGTGCGATGTGCGCAGGAGCAATCATGCAAGCTCGTATTCCTCGCGTTGTGTTTGGTGCATGGGATGAGAAAGCAGGCGCTGCCGGTTCGATGTGGGATTTACTCCGTGATCCACGAGCACTTCATAAAGTAGAAGTAATCACTGATGTACTAAAAGATGAGTGCGCTGCGCTACTAAAAGAGTTCTTTTCGGAGCAACGCTAGCCCTCGCGTATAGTCGCCCACGGTGGCGTGTCCGAGCGGCCTAAGGAGCGCGCCTCGAAAGCGCGTGTTGGGGAAACTCAACCGTGGGTTCAAATCCCACCGCCACCGCCATTTACTTCAAATGCAGGAAACGTTTCAATCCCCAGACTGTCACAAGGGTCATCGCTTCTCTGACGATTTTCTTGGACATCTTGCTGACGCCTTGCTCACGCTCTCTAAAAGTGATGGGAACCTCAACAATACTTCCGCCGCTTCTATAAACAGCGCGTGTCATTTCGATTTGGAAAGAGTAGCCCTCGCTCTTGATTGCAGTCAGATCAATTTTGCGCAAAATGTCTGCGGAATAGATGCGAAACCCAGCCGTTGAATCCTTGACTCCCATACCTAGCATGAAACGCACATATAAGTTTGCGGTTCGAGAGAGAAGTTCTCGCGCCTTAGACCAATTCTCTGTCTTGCCATCTTTCATCCAACGGCTACCGATAATTAAAGATGTCTCAGGGCGTGCTTTCTTCACCTCAATCATTTTTGCAAGATCGCGTACTCGATGGGACATATCTGCATCCATTTCAACCATCTCGTTATAACCGCGCTCTAGTCCCCATGCAAAGCCGGCGCGATAGGCACTTCCAAGTCCTGATTTCTCACTTCGCTTAAGCAAATGCAGATCTGGATACTCTTGCTGAAGCGACTCAACAATGTCAGCCGTACCATCCGGTGAACCATCATCAATAACAAGAATTGAAGTTTCAGGAATATGCTTGAAAATTCTCTTGATTAAAACAGGTGCATTCATCGACTCGTTATAAGTCGGAACAATGATGAGTCGTTTCATACTCGAATTTCGTAGGAGGGATTTAGAATTGTGAGAGCGCCATTTTGTTCGCCGACCATTCCTTCAGCAATCATGACTGAACCAACTTCGAGACCAGCGATTTCACGACGTCCTAGGAATTGCAGCGTTACCCCACCCGTCTCATCCCAGATTTCCACTTCTAGTGTTGGTGCGGAATCCATTGCTGCAGGACGGATTGCTGTCACGCGACCTGTGACATGAGCTCGTTTACGCCAAGAAATCTTTCCGATCGGCAATACCTTCTCTTCATAATGGCTAATAGGCGCATTGGATTGGAGCCATGTGCTCTGTGCTCGAGCTGGAAGCTCTGATTTCTCCATTACTTCAACTACTTCCGGTGCGTGTTGCACTGGGGAGATTCCAGAAATCATCTTGTCAATATCAAAGGGAACAATGGTTGCAACGACGCGTGGCAATTGGGAGATTGGTCGGGCAATCTCTTCAGCAGTTTGATCATGAATCAGACGACCAAGGAATCCGCGGTATGCGCGACGTGGAAGCAAAAGAGTTAACTCAACATCTGACTTTTGCGTAGCACGAATTGCATAGTCAACTGCTGCGTTGGGAAGTCTGCGATCTGGGCAATCAATGAATTCGATTGGAACATCATCAACACCGTGATTGGACATCCATTCCTTCTTTATCTGTTCGGCGCGACGGTCATCAAGCACAAAATGGACCGCATGTAGTGAACGTGGATTGAGGGAGCGCGCATATCGGATTGTTCCCACCGTTGCGAGGTCCACGGAATCAACAAGCACAGTTACATCATGGCGAGTAATAGAGAGCGCACGCCCCTGCTCTTTACGAATCTCCAAGGCCTTCTTTTCTGCATCATAACGTTTACGCAGACGTAGGAAAGAGGAGACAAGAATTGGAGCTACAACAAGTACTACCCAAGCTCCTTCGGTGAACTTAACGATGGAGAAGATAATCACGATGATGAATGCCAAGCTTCCAGCTAAACCATTGATTGCAAACTTTACTTTCCAATTACCTTCTCGGTTATTGAAATTATATTTGGCCATTCCTAACCCTGATAGAGTAAAAGCGGTAAAGACTCCTAGTGCATAGAAGGCAACCAGATAAGAGACTGAACCTTGTGTAGCCACTACAAGAATCAGGGCAGCGCCAGAAAGCACCATGATTCCGTTTGAGAAATTAAGTTTATGACCACGCTTAGTGAGCCACTTGGGTAAGTAACCATCGGCGGCTGCATGCTTAACTATCGTGTTCGGGAAGGGAACGAGTGTTTCCATGCGCCCATGATCACCAGAATGTGTCCTCGGGCAGCTCTC
>JACCDY010834555.1_pt1 | contig 11305 bp, 10 predicted proteins | sample 7446391 | NCBI WGS metagenome assembly JACCDY01 (sample SAMN15323451, study PRJNA562643) | freshwater metagenome | isolation source: river surface water | place: USA:Blue River Watershed | collected 2017-08-18
AGGCCCAAGAAGCCCCTCCAAAGCAAGTCCCGGTGAGCATCCAACGCTCTCGTGAACTCAAGACTCTCAAGAAGTTGATCTGGGAAGAACCCTTCTATCATGATGACTTCGACTACTTCTGGGAGTGTAATAGTCGTAGTTTCCAGACCATCACAGAGGATGAGGCTCGTCGATTCCACGGCCAGATTGTTGCAGCCCACACAGCATGGAGAGAAGCGAAGGAACGCCGTGAAGCCTTCTTTAACCGTCTCATCTCTATTGGCGATTTTGTCGGACGGATTTTACTGCCCGTGATGGGCATTGTCCTCGTCGTTGGCATTGCCTTCTCGCTCTACCTCTCGGCCCCCTACATCGCCGCCTTCTTTGTGTGGTGCGGCAACGGGCTGCTCTTCATTGTTGAAACCATCGCACACTTTTGCTCCGTCACTCTGGTTAACTGGCTAGAGACTTACACCCTGCCTATCTTGGTGGTGGCTGCCTTTTCCTGTGCTATCGTGGCCGCTCTTGTTGGCATGGGCTATTCGGTTCATCGTTGGGTCTGGCCAGCCGTGAAGTGTGTATCCAAGCCGCCGCTCATGCTCGCCGGGCATTTGGCCTGTTCGAGTTTCTACGTGTTCTGCAACACCATCAGCATGGTCATCGAGTTCTGCTCGGACTTCTATGCCAACAACTGCCCTCCCATCACGATTGTGGAAAACAAGAAGAAGCCACTGTACGCCGAAGACATACTGCCGTTCTCGTCACCCTACGATCCTCGGGACGACTACGCCAACAGATTCATCAAGGAGTGCTCTGGCTACCTCAACCACGGAGGTTGCAACATTCACTGGCTGGTCGGAGTCGCCAAGAGCGTCGATGTTCCAGAATCGGGTGTTGACGACTTCATCCGAGCCTCGATGGCGTACTATGGCAGCGTGCGTCAGATGGGCCGTGAGTGGAAGTGGAACACGATGCCCAAGCTGGCTCCGGTGTTCGACAAAATGCACGAAAATGGAGAGTCTCTGTCGTGAGCTTCACCAGCCAGCTTTCCCGGATCATCAATGACAATCAGAGCCGCTCGGTTCTGTTGACAGGCAACATCAATGATCTCTTCTGGGATGGGAATAACTACGTTCCTCTTATCCCATTTCTGGCCGGGAGATACGCCTGCAAGCCACAAAATCGCACCAAAGGCGTGCTCCCGATCGTCTACGAGATCAACGATGAGATCAGGGTGCGTGGCGATGCCACGAAACTCCGGGAATGTTGGGCGGCAATCGCTCCCGCAGACGATTCCTTTGACGCTCGCTGTCAACAAGCCAAAGGAAATCCAACGTTTGCTCTGGAGTTTCTTCGGACGCTCACGTCGTACACGCAGCGATCTGCCTCGATCCCCTACGATCTACTCGTGCTGATCGAGGGGGCCGACATGATCATCCCCGAGTCAGAAATGTCTCGGATGCAGGTTGCAGATCGACGCCGAGTCGCCATTCTGAACGACTGGTTTTGCGACCCGGAGTTCATGAACGGCGGGAATTCGGTTGTCCTCATTGCTGAATCCAGCGCCTTGCTTCACAACAAGGTTGTTCGGCTTCCGCAAGTCTTGGAAATCGAAGTCCAAGCGCCGGACATCGAAGCTCGCAAAGCGTTCATTCAACACAAGCGACCTGACTGTCAACTCCCTGTTGCGGAGTTGACAGCCGGGTTGTCTCTTCATGCGCTGCGACAATTGTTGTGCGTCAAAGAATTGACGATCGAGACCGTCAACGACAAGGTCGAGCAGTTCATCATTTCACAGATTGGCGAAGGGATCATTGAGTTCAAGAAGCCAACCCACAAGCTCGATCAGGTGCGTGGCTTCCGGAAGACGAAAGAGTTCCTCAAACAGAAACTCATTCCGGGTTTCCTTGCAGGGCCGGAGAAAGCCTTGCGTGGCGCTGCTTTTGGCGGGCCGATCGGTGGCGGAAAGACTTATCTCGCCGAAGCTGTTGCCGGGGAGATCGGCATACCCGTCATCGTACTGAAGAACCTACGGTCGAAATGGTTCGGCGAGACGGATGTGATCACCGAACGTCTCTTCCGTTTCCTGCGTGTGATGGATCGAGTGTTGATTTCCCTTGACGAAGCCGACACACAATTCGGCAACATCGAGAGTGAAGACCATTCTACAGAGAAGCGTTTGACAGGCTCGATCCAGAACATGATGAGCGACGACCGACTCCGGGGCAAGGTGATGTGGCTGTTGATGACAGCCCGCATCCATCTCTTGTCTCCCGACATCAGGCGTCCCGGTCGTGCTGGAGACCTCATTGTTCCGATCCTCGATCCTGAGCATGAGGATTTTGATGACTTCGTGGACTGGACATTTTCAGGTTGGACCCTGACCGATCCCCAGAGGGAAAAGATCAAAAAGGCTCTGGCGGGCTACTCGGCTGCATCCTTCTCCACTCTGCGATCTCAGATCAAGCTCGCAGATTGCAAGACGGTTGAAGAGGCACTGGACATTGCAGACGACATCATTCTGGCAGACATCGCCGGGACACGTCGTCTGCAAACGCTGGAAGCCTTGATGAATTGCACAAGGAAATCATTGTTGCCTTGTCCCCGTGATCAAGTGGACGAACATAGGGAATGTTGGCGTGAAGAGGCCGACAAGCTGAGAATGAAGGGTTATTCGTGACGACTTAGGTCGTAGAACTGGAGCGACAATGATCAAGTGGACGATCAACAAACTGCTCGGCGGGTTGATGCTTTTCCTTGTGGTAGGCATCAGTCACGATGTCGGTATGTCTCGTGCCGGAGGCAAGGAACTCATCGTTCCAAAGGTCTGTCGGTTCATCTACAAGCACGTCAAAGATTTCTTGGAAGAACCCAATGACAAGCCAGTTCCAGCCGATCGAAAACAAAAGTAAGCTCGACGGCGTTGTCTGTCACTGGCAATGCACGGTCAAAGGCAATAATCTGGAGTGGGTACTCAAAGACTCGTACCCAATCAGCGAAGACGGCGACCCACTGGATGGGCGTCCGAGAAATCGGGCCTTTCGGTGGCACTACGAAGGTTGGATGCACAAGCGGCCCAAAGGGGATGTGTCCGACCCGATTCAGAAGGAAGGCCGGGCTGTCACGATGTGGTCTTTCGAGCGTGGCATCCAACTGATCGCCTTCCACCCGCCAGAATGGACCAACTGGGTTGGTTCAAGTTTCTACGAGCACCTGTGCAAATCCGACAACTGGATGTTGTTGATCGAGAAGGGGCATCAGTTGTGGCATCAAACGATAGAGATTGCCAAGAAGATCGTCCTCAACTGACGCTACACAAGTCCCAAGGCATTCTTCGGTATTCGATCGAGCCGAATGTTGGATACAAACTCATCGTTGAAGTAGACCGTGAGGTTGCCAACTACTATCGGTCTCTGATCCCGAAGTATATCGACTGGCTCCCACAGAAGTATCCGCCGCATATCTCCGTGGTTCGCCACGAGACGCCGCCCAATCTTGAGGCATGGGGCAAGTATGACGGCGAGAAGATCGAGTTCGAGTATCCGGGGATCATCTACAGTGGCACTGTGTACTGGTGGCTCAACGCCTTCAGTGAACGGCTAGAAGAGATTCGGGTCGAGTTGGGTCTGCCCATCAGCAGCATGTATACTCGACCGCCGGAAGGATTTGACAAGGTCTTCCATATCACTTTGGCAAATCGCAAGCATGAGATCAGCCCAGTTCAATCCTCGGCATCATGTTAACCTTGTGGCCTTCGTTGGCGAGGACTGTCATTCGCCATTCAGAGTGCTTGCGAAGATAGTCATTGATCAGGAAGTGGAAGTCATGGAACCGCAGGCCGGTCTTGTCCTTGGCGGTTCTGAGTCCTCTTCCCATCTGCTGGATTAAATTGTGAGCCGCATCACCACCGGCTGCGTTGATCAAGTCATGGACTTTGACATTGATCCCATCGGTGATGATGTGACGCATCGCAATCGTGATCTGCTTCGGCGATGTCCGCAGCCGCTCTAGCATTGGCTGCCGATCTTTGATGCTGATGTCGCCGTACATCCAATCGGCTTCTGGAAGAAGCTGTTTCAGGTACTCTCCTTGCGCAATACGCTCAACGATGACGAGCGTGCGACCGGGGCAGGACCGAGCAAGTTTCTGAACAACCCGATGGAAGTAGAAGTTCTCCTCGATGCCGAGCTTCACAGCGTCAGCATAAGGCTCATACACAATGTCTGGTTGTTCGATCGGATAGAAGAAGCATTCGCTGGCGGACAGAATCCCTCGGGCCTGAAGTTCTTTCGTTGTGATCAGCCCGGTTTCTGTAGTATTCGTGAGGATGACAGGCCCGAAATGCCCTTTGACCTTGAGTTCCTCAACCCGGTCGATCTTCTTCTTGTCATACTTCTTGGGAGTGGCAGAGAAACCAACCCGAATGTCTGCACTCACCATCTTCTGGTAGGCTTTGACCGGAACATCACTCATGCAGTTGTGGACTTCGTCCACAACCAAGACACGGAATTTTGGCAGCAACCGTTCGAGTGACTCGAAGGTTTTAGGGTGCTGCGTACAGCACATGATGAAGTTTGGTTCTTTGTAGTCCCCGTACCATCGACCCAGATTCTCCACTCCGAACAGTTTCATTTCCTCGTAGTTTTGATGAACGAGGCCGGAGTTTTTAGTGATGAACAGGATTGGTGTCTTCTTGGGAAGACACTTGATGAGCGAGATCAGGATGAATGTTTTGCCAGCGCTGGTCGGAGCCTGAATGATGCCCCGCTTATACTTCATGATCTGATTGACTAGATCAGGCTGGTAGTCATGCAACTTGATTGGGTCATATCCCTCTGGGAGCCAGTTGTTGAGGAACGTGTCACCAATACTTTCATGTAGAAATTGGACACTTGGCTTCCGCTCATCCAGAGTGTGATAGCTGAATCCAACCTTTTCAAGATACCTCTGAACTTCAGGCAATAGACCAGTCAAGAACTGACCGCTCTTCTCACTGAAGAAGTATTTCCAGCCATCCCATTTCTTTTTCTTGTAGGCGGCATTGTGAAAATAATTCTTCGGACGAGCCCGCATCAAAGTGGCGAGCTTCTGTTTGAATTCACGATCTGTCGTCAACAGCCAACTATTGTCTGACTGTATGCGCAGTACGTTCCTTGCACTTGTCATAGTCCCTCCTTGGACTATCGGCATTTTAGAGCAAATGCTTGAGTGTTGGAACCCGTCTTTTGAGACTCAAACCGACCTTGTCTTTCAAGCTAAGGTCTGCTAATGTTTCTGGGCTGAAAGGAGAACAGAATGAGACACATCTGGATCACATTGTTCGTTGCAGGGTGTTTGTTCGCCGGGGAGACTCTCTATGCAAAGCCGGGCACTGGTGGTAGCTCTCGTCCTCCTTCCAGCGGCAGTGGCGGTAAGCCTAAGTTCGGCTCCCCGTCCAAACCCACAGCCCCAAAACCGCCGCCAGTCTCCAAGCCTGCACCGCCTGTTTCTAAGCCCAGTGCGCCTGTTGCCAAGCCGCCATCGTCCACGGAAAGCAGCAAGCCGAAGTTCGGTTCTCTGACTTCACCAAGCAAGCCTGTCACAGGAAATGACAAACCCAAGCCAAACAGCGGAGTTGATACGACTGTATCTGGCTCTCGGAAGCCAGAGTCGAAACCACAAGAAGGATCGGCCAAGTCTCAGGCTCAAAAAGAAGTGGTCTCCGAACGGCGATTCAACGAACAAAAGGCCAAGGATCAACCGAAGCCGGAACCCAGTCGAAGGCCCGATCCCAAAGTCACAGAAACCATCCGAAGCAAGCCCGTCGAACAGTACAAGCCCGAGGTTCGGGAGCAGCGAGTCACAACGCATGTGACTCATCACCACTACAACCACCCTTCAAGCTGGTACTACAGTCAGCCAGTCGTCCATGTCGGCGGCGGCTACTCGTCGGCGTTCTGGTGGATGATGATGGAATGGGACGCCGAACGTCGGGCACGGTGGCTCTACAATCACCGATACAGTATCGAAACCTCGGCCTACGAACGTGGGATGCGAGATGCCTCGGTCGCTGCCGAGGTTGCCAAGCTGGAAGCTCGCAGCACGCAACGGGATACGGCCTACGTCGATAAGGAGTTTGCCGATAATCCCGATCTGATGTACACACAAGAAGCTGTCGAAGCAACTGTTGCTCCAAGCAGAGCAGGCTGGGTCATCCTCTGGGTCTTTGTCGGCCTTGGGGGCGTGGCGTTGACGGTCTGGTTCGTGGGCTTCAAGCGGTGGGGGAATTGATCATGGTTCAGTCAGCAGATGGCCGTGGCCGCACTCTTCTCCAGATGTTCTTGGGCCTCAACAAGAAGGACATGACCCCTCTGGAGTTCCAATACCGCAACCCGCTCAAGGCGAAGGTCGGGAGCACGATCTCATTCGACCACGACGAAGACCTCAAGAACATCAATTTTGTGGTCGAAAAGATCATCGTCTACAAAACGGAGATCGTAGCGGGCGGTCGCCGGAAGAACTTCCATCACACCGACTATTGTCTCAAGGGCGTGTCCATCGACTTGGACAAGCCGCTGCGGTATCGACTGCGGCTGGAGCCTGATGATGACGCCAACAACGAACTTCGTTGTAAGCTCCAACTGTTGAAAATTTACCATGAGGAACCGTACAATGCGGACCTCGTGGAGTACCTCAACAAGCCCGCCTATTGGAGTGCCGGAGCAGATACTTCAGGCCCGCCTGAAGACTACTGCTTCTGCATCAATCAAGACGAAGACGGTCACAACCTCGAAGAGCCCCAGAGGTTCTGGAGAATTGACGGCTTCGACAGCAATGGGGCATTGGCCCTCGATTGCCCCTACGAAGCCCGAGTCACTGTTCTCAAGGACGAGGATGGTGATGGTCAAGTCGAGGACGAGGAGCTTCAGCACTACGACGCTCAGTATTGGGACTTTTCTCGCTTGACTGGTCCCGCCGATTCGGAATATACAGAGTACCTGTATGCCGAAATGAACAAGGCGACACGCTCAATCACCATGTTGCGTGGCGACGATATCCACGCATCCTGCGTGTTTGTCTTCTGACATCGGAAACATCCAAAATGGAGTTTGGTTCAATGTTGAATGATCTTGAATTCGCCGCTGTTGTGGTCGGCGTTGGTGCGGCGGCTCGTCTCGGATGGGGTCTGATTCGGAAGGTCGCAGGCAAATCGGACGAACCGATCGAACTCACAGACGATGATTTCGTCGTCGAGAACTACACCCGAGACCCCGATCAACCGGAGGTCGGAACATTCCTGCAAGAACTCGAAGCCTTCGAGAAGAAGGCGGTCAAGACTGACCAGAAGTTCTTTAAGGATATTCGTGCGTCAGGAGAACCCATCAAGGGCAAGTCCGCCAAGGGAAACCTCGACTCGTTCTTTGGCAACGTTGTCAATCCGATCACGAACTTCAACGACGGGGTCAAGCTCTGGGGGAATGAAAATCTTCAGAGATTCCGGGATGCCGCTCCAAGACCATACAACGCCAAAGGGAACGAAGGGGGTGGAGACGCTTGGCCATCGCTCGTCAATCACTACGTCCCTGTCGCCAAAGAAGTCAAAGACCCGTTCGAGGGCTTTGTCGAAATCAAGAACGACAATCCGGACTTCGAGAAGGTCTACGACGATCGCAAGGGACGACGGATTTTCGTCGTCAACGTGGCAAAGATGCCTGCGGGAGAAGCCGAGAAGCTCCTCGAACGGCTGAAGGTGCGGTTCGCCGCAGCGAAGGCAGAGAAGGCCGAGAAAGACGCCTTCGTCCCGCCGGAATCAAAGGCAGAAGCGTGGCTCGATCAGTACGATTCATCTGCCGTCCCGGAAGGCGAGCCAAACAAGTTCCGACAAATTGATCCCAGCAACCCAACGATTTTTGGGATTGGGAACATCCGCCTTCTGCCGCCCTCGCACGCCGGGCGTCAGCCATTCCGGTCAGTGAAGACCCACTGCGGAGTTGATCCCTCTGACGGGGAAGTTATCTGCACAAATACCCCAGAGCACCCTCAGTCGTGTCCGCTTTGCGAAGTGAATAAGAAGCTCACTCAACACAATGAGGGCACAGCGTTCGGCGTCCATGAGATTTACTTCTACCCGATCTATTTTCCACAGACCAAAGAATACTCCCTGCTGAAGGCCAACAGCGCTCTGCATCGGAAGCTCGTGGATCTCGGCGCATCAGCCGAACAAGAGATCAGCCACCCGTACTACGGGAGCGACATCCGCATCACAAGGCATCAGTTCGGATTCGAGGTGACAAAACTGCCCTCGAAGCCGATCGCTGAAACTCCGGCGGAAGCGGCATCCATCGTCAAGAAGGGTTGTGATCTCGCCAAGAACTTCACATGCGATGAACATGTGAAGTTGACGCAGGCCCGATTCTTGGATGCTTGGAAGAAAGCCAATACCGAATTGGCGGCACTCATCGAACCGCCTGAGAACCCGGTCGATCCCATCTTCGGCAAGGCCGACGAATGTGTGTTCTACGATTCTCTGGGCAAGACTGAAGTCAGCCAAGAGAAGCCTTGCAGCGAAGTGGGGATGGATGGTTCACCTCTCCGGAAGATGGTCGGTAAGAAGAACAAGGAGATGGGCGAAAAGCTGAAGAACTACTGGTCAGGCAACAAGCCGGTCGTCAACGAAATCTTCCTTGACGTTGAGGGGGCGAAGAAGCCAAAGGAAGAGCCCGAGAAAGTGTTCGCTCTTGGCGACTGGGTCGAAGTCACTGACAAGAGCAAGTTCTATAATGGCTTGGTGAGCGTCTACGGTATTCTCGGGTCGCTCAAGGAAGCCAAGGATAGTTCTAAGCTGGTCAACGGTGATTGTGGCAAAGTCGTCGGTTTTGGCCGGAAAAACGATAACGCCCACAAGAACTTCAGTGACAACCAACGGCTTCTTCTGGTCGAGGTCGATGGCAAGAAGCGCATGTGGATTGGGCAGAATGGCGTGAAAGACGCTCAAACACCGAAGTGGGAAGTGGGGGAGGTCGCCTACTGGATCACCAAGACTCGGAACGAGCAGTCAAAGAAGCCCAGCAAAATCCTCAATCGCCAGTGGAACGGCACCGAGTGGATTTATGGGCTCCACTGGTTCAACCAAGATAAGGAAATCAAGTTCAACGTCGAAGAGAAGAAGATGGTCAACAAGCACCTTCACTCTGCCCATCATCGTCTTCGGGAGTACCACGACGCTCTCGTGACGTGGCGAATTTCTAAAGACAAAACCAACAAGTGGGCGTGACGGGCAGGCCGTTTCGGGAATTCCCGAAACGGCCTTTTGCTTTTAGGCCAAAACTGTCGTATAATCCGGTTCCTTGTGGGAGGACAAGCCATGATGACCAGAGACAAAGTGCGTGGGATGATTGTTGGCGGGGCAATCGGAGACGCTCTCGGAATGCCCGTTGAAACGTGGACTCCGGCCAAAATCCGGGAGGTTCACGAGAACGGCATCCACCGTTACGAGCATCCGGTGGGTCACAAATGGTTCACCGACAATCCTGACGATCCCGACCTGACAAAAACATACATGACTCGTGGGATGACAACCGACGACACACAGTTGACGGTTGCCACCCTGAAGGGGCTGAACGAAGCAAAACAATTCAGCCTCGATGAACAGGCCAAACAGCATGTTCTGGCCTACAAAGAAGGCACCGCTGGTTGGGGCAAGAGTACCATCGAAGCCATTCGCCGTCTCGGTAATGGTGTTTCTTGGTCTGAAAGCGGCAAAACCCACGAAAAGGGTCGTGGCACCGGTAACGGAATCCCGATGAAGTGTTCGCCTCTGGGTGCTTACATCGGGACCGTGACGGGTTGCAGCGAGAGCAACGTTTGGAACAAGGTGGTCCAATACAGTGCCATGACGCACTACACGAAGCTCGCCGCTGTTTCAGGGGTGGTCCACACACGAGCCGCATGGTATTGCCTCGTAACCGATCCCGACGATTTCACCACCTGCGACTTCCTCGACGCTGTCTGCAACCAAACGTTCGACCTGTTTGAGTCAGGCGTGGCCAACGTCGAACATCTTGGTTGTTGCGCCGACAACCTCGAACATCGAATGATCTATCTTTGGGACAACAAGAGCGAGATTGTTCTGTGGACGCCTGACAATATCGCTCAGGCATTCGGAGGGGGATCGTGCTATGTTTACGATTCGCTCCCGTTCAGCTACGCCTTCTTCATTCAGAACCCACATCTCCCAGACACGGCCATTCGTTGCATCAATGCTGGTGGCGACACCGATACCAACGGCAAGATCGTGATGGAACTCATCGGGGCCATCCACGGGTACAGTTATTTCACGCACCCAGCAAGCCGCTGGATGGTCCGAGGACTCAAGGACCATGACCAACTCCTCAAGCTCGCTGACGACTTCTGCGAGGTGTTTGGCGTTGCAAACTAGGGCCGATTGTGGTAAAAATAACCACTATGGGCAAGAAGAACAAACAGGCTCCAAATTGTCAGGAGAGTCAGAAAACCTGCACCTGTGAACTTTGTGAGCGTGACAAGCCACTCACTGAGCACCACTTGATCCCCCGTGCTGTTCACAGGAAGAAGCATTTTGTCAACTTGTTCGGCAAGGAAGAGATGAAGTCGAGGAAGCTGAAGCTCTGCAAGCAGTGCCATGACGGCATCCACGACTGTGTTCCGAGCGAGAAGACATTGGCGTCAAACTACAACACCAAAGAGACCTTGATGGGGCACCCGGCCATTGCAAAGCATGTGGCATGGGTGCGAAAGCAAAAGTAATGTTCGCCATCCTGCCACATTTTCCGAAGACTCCACATCTTCCGTGGAAGCCAAACCTCTCCGATGGGGATGTTGTGGCACAAGACTCGGAATGCGCCGGAGTCTTCGATTCCAATGATGTCGTGATTCAAGAGAAGCTCGACGGAGCCAGTGTTGGTTTCGGGTACGAGAACGAGCATCCTTTGATTCGCAACCGGGAGCATTACCTCAACAAGGGGTTCGTGGGCCGCACGCCAGCGAAGAAGCAGTTTGCGTCCATTTGGACGTACTACTACAACAACGAAGATCGCTTCGCCAAGCTCTTCGATCTTGGCACATTCAGCGTCTACGGCGAGTGGATGATCATGCAGCATGGCATCCACTATACAAGGCTCCCCGACTGGTTCATTGCTTATGACATCTGGGATTGGCAAACAACCCAGTTCCTTGCGTTTGACAGGGCACAAGAGATTCTGGCCGAGTGTGGCTTTCAGATGCCCACGGTTCTCCACCGTGGAACGGTTGGGAATTACAGGCAACTCGAAGCGCTAACGCAGGAGAACGCCCAGTGGGCCGATTCCAG
>JACCDY010064628.1_pt1 | contig 11297 bp, 9 predicted proteins | sample 7446391 | NCBI WGS metagenome assembly JACCDY01 (sample SAMN15323451, study PRJNA562643) | freshwater metagenome | isolation source: river surface water | place: USA:Blue River Watershed | collected 2017-08-18
TTTATTCTTATTTGAATTGTAATTTATTTTTAATATCTTTATGTTTTTATTTTTAGAAATTAGTTTATTTGGTGATATTATAGTTATTTTTGTTTTTGAATGTATATTATCTAAATTTAATATTTCTTTTATTATCATATTTGAATCAATAATATAAATATTACTAATTAAGTTATCTAATTTACTATTTTGTAATATATTTATTAAGCAAACTAGAGATTCCGAATTACAAACCAATATATTATTAGTTGATTTTGATATATTTATTATTTCTCTTATTTTTTGAATATAATTATTACTAAGTAAAATATCATTAAATAATCCTTTTATTAGTAATTTTGAATATTCTTTTGAAGATAGTTCTTTTTCTAATAAATATTCTACATTTTCGAACTTATCCGATTTTATTATATTTATTGAAATAAATAAACATTTGTTATGCCTATTTATACTAAAATTATAATCCATATATAATAAAATAATATTTTTATGATTTTAATCAAATTATAATATTTTTTTAATATGTTTATCTGATTGATTATGTTTTTCAATTAAATCTTTAGAAAAAGTTCCAAAATCACAATTTTTACAATAAAATTTAAATTCTTTTTGTCTTTCTTCTAATGTTGAATGAATATTTAATTTATGTTGTTTATAAGTTGTTGCATTTTTAGTTTCATAATTACATTTTTCACATTTGTAAGGTCCTTTGAAATCTGCTCTAACTTTTCTTTTTCCTGTTTTATGCTTTTGCGTATCTGTGTGTTTATCCCATTTAGATATTTCATTACAATAATATTTACAATTTTCACAATTATATTTATATTCTTTTTTATCGTCCATTATTATACTTTATATATATATTTTTATTTTTAAATTTTTTTTTACATTATTTGACATGTAAATGTTTTCAAAAATTTAATATTTTATAGATTATAATACTTTTTATAGTTAAGGAAACTATTATATTTGTCCATTATATTACTTTCTAGCACGTGCGAGATTTCTCACACACATATTTTTATAAACTTTGTGTGTGAGATTTTTACTGCAAGAACTGCAACATATTTTATGATATTTTGTTTTAATTTAAATTATATAATTTTATTTTATTACATTACTTTTTATAATAAATATTTTTTATTAAAAATAAAAAAGCAATTAGTGAAAAATAAATAAATATTTTTTTATTATATTTTAGATATATTTTTTTGTAGCATACTCGAATAATATTGCATTAATACTAATTATTAAAAATGCATAAAAAGATATATAGTAAGTTATTAAGTATACTTTATACTAGCATTTACATAGCTTTAACTAACAAATACTAACTATATACTAACATCATAATAGCATTAATAGATATATTTTATATTTTGTATCATATGATACTACTTTTAATAAAAATATAATTTGCATTATTTGCAGAATATTGCAGAAAAAAATATATATAGTAATATTATAAAAATATGCAATTTTATTGTGAAATATGTGATTATACTGCAAAATCAAAAAGTAATTTAATTAATCATACGAAAACCAAAAAACATCTATTGATTTCTGAAAATCTAAAAAACCAACTTAAAATTATTTCAATTAAAAAAGAAAGTAAATCATATGAATGTGAATATTGTAAAAAAAATTTTAAATATGATTCAAGTTATTATAGACATAGAAAAACATGCAATAATGAAAAGAATATCATTTTTGAACTAAAATCAGAATTTGCTGAAAGGGAAAAAGAATTAAAACTAAAATTAGAATTTGCTGAAAAAGAAAAAGAACTTTATCAAAAATTAGAAAAAGAAAAATCGGAATTTTTAAATACATTTATGTCAAATGCTAATAATATTATAAATAAATCACAAGATAATACAAAAATAACAGCTCAAGCTATTCAGACAGTTTCTATGAGTGCACTTAAATATGCAAATGAAAAATTCAAAAATGCACCGGCTCTATTACCATTACAAAATTTTAATATAAATAATCTCGATTTTAATAATGAAGAAGATAAAAAACAATTAGTTGAAATTTTGATTTATAATGCTAAACAAAAATCATTAGATAAATTATTAGGAGACCATATAGTAAAAGAATATAAAAAAGAAAAGCCAGAAGAACAAATGTTTCATACAACAGATTGTTCAAGATTAAATTATATAGTTAGACAACTTATGGAAAATGCACTAACTTGGAGTATTGATAAAAGTGGTATTGAAATATGTTCTTCTATTATTAAACCTTTAATAAAAAAATGTATTGATACATTATTAGAACATCAAAAATATTTATTATCAGAAATGGGAAAAGGTGATTTATCTAAACAAACAGATGTAGAATCAATTATAAGTATTTTAATGTCGATTGATTCAGGAAATTTAGAAACGGAAATTAATAAATATATTGCTCCTTATTTTAATTTGGATAAAAAAATAAATTAAGAATTATAATTTTTAGTTATTCGATTTTTGAGTAATAAATAATATTACACATTTATTGTAAATATTTCTCTCATCGGTAATATGATTTATCCTAATATTTATCTTATCGTCTTCAAAACAAAATGCATCAAATTTTTTACCAGATTGATATTTTTCAATACCTTCTTCTAAATCACCTTTTGTTTCTTGATGTTCTTTATAAAATATCTTTGAATCATTTAGTAAATAAGATAATTGTTGATTATTATTATTTGTAATATTACAATTTGTACAACTCAGTACATGGTCTTTAAAGTATTTCAATTTTGCTAAAATATCTGGATTATTTGTACTATTAAATTTTTTTTTGTCGTATTTCAAATTTGGAAATCTAAATTTTTTACATAGTTCAATCATAATTGGTATTAAACCATTTTTATTATTTTCTTCTTCTAATTTTTCTTCTTCATCCATTTCTTCCATTTCTTGTGAATCTACTGAATCACTTTTAGTGCTTATTGATTTATCATCATCTGATTCAGAATATTCTGTAATTGAATCTTTTATTGATTCTGAATCACTTGAATCAGATGAATTAGATGATTCACTTTCAACACTACTTTCAACTTCTAATTCAGTTTGTTCATCTATTTCTTCATACTTGTCTTCTATATTTTTTAGATTATTAAATTTATTATCTAAACTTGTTTGAATAAATTCACCTAAAGGTATAGGAATATTTTCCATTCTTAAAAATTTTTTAATATATTTAATGCTAAATGATTTATGAGTAGTTAAATTAGAATTTTCAAATAAATCTTCTAATAGTAGAAAATCTTCAACTTGAAGCGTTTTTATTTCTTCAATTTCATTATAACATACATTTACTAAATCATCTTTAAAAACTTTTACTTTAATATTATTCGGTTTACTAATATCTTTTAAAACACAATATCCAAATAATCCTCCTTTAATTTTTTTAGGAACGGAACGACAGTATAAGAATAAAATATCATTATCATTATTATAAAAACAATGATAAAAAGTCAAATATATATTTTTTGGTTTAGTATTTAAATATTCTATAAATTCCAAATACTGATTATATTCAAAGCCGCAAATCCAAAAATTTGATTTATTAACATTCATATAAGGAATAATAATTATTTAGATATAATGGATATTTCAGATAAAAATTCAAATTTATTAGTAGATTCAATGACTAAAATGACTATTAGTGATAACAGACCGACATTTTATCATAATAATGATTTAAAAAAACCTGTTAGAGCAGGAGGCGTATTGTTTTTTAAAAAAGTAAATGAAAAGGTTTATTACTTATTAATTTTTAATCCTTGGGAAAAATGTAAATGGTTTGAGGATATTGGAGGTAAAACTGATATGGTAGATTTAAAAATAGAAGATACTATTTCAAGAGAAACGCATGAAGAAACAAATAATTTAATCGAAGTTAATTTAACAAATAAATTATTAGAAAATAAAGAATCTCATTATATTGAAAACAGTAAGTATACTTTATATTTAGTAGAAGCTCCTGAAGAAATAAAAAAATTAACAAAACAAGATTTTGGGAATATTGAACATCATACTGGTTGGGATAGAACTATTGATTGGATTCCCCAAGAAAATCTCAAAAAAATAAAACTACACAAAAGATTAAACGATGTAAAAAAAATACTGTTAGAACATAAATAGTTATTTGATATTTCTACGAATATCATTATGCATCATAACAAAAATATTATAATTTAAAAATCCTGCATAAGATAGAGCTAGCGCATGCTTGTAATTAAATACTTTAAAGTATTTCATTTTGATTTATTTATATTATTCAAATAACTAATATAAATTCAATTTTTTCGCACTATTCAATATTTTTTATCTTATTATATCTTATTGGAAAATTTGATGGCTAAATTAAACATATTATTTAATAATAATTTATATATAAAATTTACAAAAGAAATTTATGAAAAGCAATCAGAATATGAAAAAACAATTAATAATTTTTATTGCCCAGATGAATATCCATATTTATGTACAATTAATTCACAATCTTTTGGTTTATGTAAAAAAACACCAGAAGATTGTTTGAATATAAATTCACCATCAAAAATACCAATTGTTGTAAATAATAATTCTAATAATAATTTGGGTAAATTATATGGTTACGATGTTACACATTTGCACAATAGATGTAATAGAATCTATAAGGATTATGAATATATTACAGATAATAATTATTTCATACCAAATAATTTTAAAATTATGACTTATAATATTTGGGGATTGTTAAACAAATCTAAAAATACTAATAAAAATGATTTTTTATATGAATTGATGAAAATTAGAATGAAAGGAATATGTGATGAAATTTTAAAAAAAGAACCAGATATATTATGTTTTCAAGAAATGTCTTCAGAATCTTATAACTTAATTTGTGAACATATTGGTGATAAATATAAATATAAATTTGAAACAGATTTTGATATTAATAAAAATACTCATATTAGGGACCGTCATGTTGAAGTACATGTATTTTCAAAATATCCAGTCAATAATGTTACAATATATGGTATGGATGGTAATCAACATTATAGAGATTCTTTTATGATAGTTGAGTTTTCTAATTTAGTTATTTTTAATTGTTATTTACAATCTGGTTCTAAATTGTCACCAGGTCAAGAAAATTATTGGTATCATTATTCGAGATTAAGATGTGACCAATTAAAAAAAATAAAAGAAAAAATTAATAATTATAATAAATCTGTAATATTAGTTGGAGATTTTAATTTTCATTTAGATGGAAATTATTATGATTGGATTGAAACAAAAGAATTAGAAGAATTTAATGATAGCTGGAGAATTTTAAATAAAAACGATTCTGGGTATACTGAAGATACTGAAATAAATGATTTAAGATGGAATTTAAAATTTCAAGCTAAACAATTACGATATGATGGGATTTTTTATAAAAATTTAATTCCTATAAAAAGCTGGATTATCGGAAATACTTGTATAGAATTAACTAAAGAAAATTCGGAAAAATTTAAAAACTTATTAGTTCTTAAAAATAATAGAAATAAAATTAGATATAATAAAAATGGCTTAATAAATATATTTCCATCAGACCATTTTGGGGTAATTACAGAATTTCAATTAGAATAAACCTAAAATTAAATTTTTATTTATTTTATCCGATTCATTTTTAGAATATCTTCTTAAATTAGATAATATTGTTTCTATAAATTCTTCTTTTCTTTTTTCATCGTATTCTTTTAAATTGACTGACTCAATTTTAAAATCATCATTTATTCTTAACTTATTATTTTTATCTAAATAGGCATAATGACCCAATAAATTTCTGTGGTAAAAATACATCATTATAAAATCAGTATAATCTTTAGCTACTTGTTTATGATAATAATTATGTGATTCGGTAGGATAGTTTTTTATAGTTAATCTATTTATTTTTCTGACTAATTCATATTCAAGTAAATAAATTTTAACTCCATGGAAATTTAAATGATATTTTGGATTATATATTATATCATCAAATGATTCAATATTAAAATAATTTAATACTTTTTTATTTTTTTCTTCCCAACTTTCTTTCCAATATTTTGAATTTTTAATACCAATATCAATAAAATTAATTTTTGTACTTTTTTCAGAGAAACTTGTGTTTAATTGTTCTATAAGTCCTTGTTCTCCCGAATTTTCTGGACATGCTAAATAAATACCATCTATGTCACCTATATTGCGTACACCATAAATAAATAAATCAATTGAACCAATAAGACATAATCTGTTTATATTATCAAGTAACATATTTGAATATATCCATTTTCTTACTGTATTAAATTTTAAATGAGAACTTATAAAGTTGTTAGACATTAAATTTTTAATATTGCAATCTGATAATAATCTCATAGAATTTTCATTAAAATATAATCCAGCATATTCAATTGTTTGATAAAAATGGTCATTAATATGCACTAAGTCATTGCCTCTTAAATCTTCTTGTAATAAATCTTTTTCTTTTAACTTATCAATACAAAAATTTCTAATTTGAGTTTTAAATTCTGCACCTTGACCGTTTATTTTTAAATTATTAATATTATCAAATACAATAACACCAATTTCATTATCTAATTCTTCTGTTTTCATCCACTCCATTTTCTTTTTCATTCTTTCATATATTTCTTGATAGGTAAATTCATCATAAACATTACTTAATAAATTTAAATATTCAGTATATTTTAGTGTAATCTTTTTTATAAAATAAACATTACCTTTTTCATTTAAAAAATCTACTAATTCATTTATAACTGGAAAAGCATTATTCCATATTGATATTATATATGTATTTTTTCTACTTTTAATATATTGTAAAATAATTTCATTCTTATCATTTGTATGAATTTTATTATATTCATCTAATCTTTTTTTTTCTTTTTTAATATCATAACTTTTAATTAAATTACTATAATATTTAGAATTACAACTATTATTTAACCTTTTAATTGGTTCCATATAATCAAATTCATCAATATCTTCAAACATTGGTTTTACTTGATTATTATATGGTTGATAGAATCTATTATGTTGCGTATGATAATATTCTAAATTTTCTTTTGATATTTTTTTAGAGTCTGTTCTATAAATGTTTGCAATAGTATTTATGTTTATATTTGATTTATCAGTTCTACTTAATTTATGTTCCTCGGGAAAGTATTTATTCATTTTATTACATTCTTCTAAAACTTTTGAATTTTTATAATCAGGATTTTCTTCTAATATTTTTTTATAAAATTTATGAAATAATTGATAATCTCTATATTTTACTCTTTCTGATATATCAAATTTTGAATCTAACATAAATGGTTTATCACCGCCATATTGTAATCCATATAAAACAGTCCAATCAGGATATCCTTGTAAACCAAAAAATCTTGGATTTATAGATGTCCATTTTCCAGAATATCGTACAGTTAAATATTGTTGCTCTGGCCATACAAATTTATTTTCTAATAAGTATTTCATACGTCCATGACTTACTTCTTTTATGATATTATCAAATTCACCAACTTTTGGTTCTAATAACATTAAACCTCCTGCTACTCCATTATTTCTAAAATTATTTAAAACTCTATCAGTAAACTCTTTAGGAATCTTACTACCATGACTTAATTTATCACAATATTTATTATACCATTCTATTCCAGTTTCTGGAGGTTCTTTATAATTTCCATTAGAATCATAATAAATAAACAAATCTTTATCTTCAATAAAACACCCAGCTGGTGCATCTAAACTAAAAAGATGATCTGGATATTTTAATACTAAAGCATCAGCATCTATTAATAATACTTTTTTATATTGTGTTAAATTAAATAAATGAAACTTAGTAAATACTAATTCCAAATATTTTCGATGGACTTGCTTTTTTGTTCTCCAATTTTCTACAGTAACATAGTTTACTTCAATAACTCTATCAAAAAATTTACTTAATATTTTTTTACCATCTTCGGAAACATCAGGTGTTATTAAAACTACTTTATCTGCTTGTGAATTTAGGTTAATTAAAGATTGTGCTAAAACAATTGCAGCAGGTATATATCTATCACCTAACATAACTAATGTTACATATGCATACAATTTATTCCCATTTGTATCAACCATTTTTTCAGGGTCTTTATATTCTTGGTCCTCGTCTGGACAATATAATTTTAAATTATTTATTTTTTCAATATCCATTATATTTTATATAATTATAAAATATAAAAATAAAACAAAAATGTTAAGCACCTTTAATTTCAATCTTATCGGCCGAAATAATTTTATCTTCTAGAAGAAATTCTTTGATTTTTTCACGATGGTCACCCATGAATTCAATCATTTTTACATTTTGGTCATCTTCAGAAAATACACCACCGCAACCTAGCTTTTTTTTAATTTTTTTAAGAAAATCATCAAGCTTTTGTTTTTCCATAACTTGTTCAAGACCATAAATATAAGTCTTATTTTTACCTTTAAACTTTTTAAATTTTAGAATGACTTTCGTGTCAATTTGATTTAACGCAACTTGTTCATCTGAGCTATTATCCATTGTAATATTATATAATTACATATTTAAGTAAGGTTATTAAATTCAATTTTTTTATAAAACAATAATTTTATCCATATTTATTTCAGTATAATTATTAAGCTTAATATTTTCATAAGACTCTAATTTTAATTTTAAAGACTCATCTTTTATTACTTTAGTATGTTTTACTCTTTTATCTTTCAAAATTGATTCGGGTATTTTATCTAGAGGATTATTAGATAAATCTATTAAATAATCACCTTCAAATAAATTATTATCTTCATATAATGTCGATATATACTGAATATTATTGCCTGATAAATCTGCTTTTTGAATAGTTTTTGGTAAAAATGGCATAGTTGATATTTTATTATAACTAAAATCAATATATTCTAATTTATCATTTAAACATAATATATTTTCTATCTTATTATTAAACCCATTTAACCGTTTTAAATTTGCCGGTAATTTTGGTATATAACTTATTTCATTTAATGATATATCAAGTTCTTCAATTGAATCAACTAAACTAAATAGATTTTTTAATTTGTTTTGTGATATATCTATTTTTTTTAATCCATTGCAAAATAATGGAAATTCTTCCAAAAAATTAGCTTCAATACTTAATTCCTCTAAATTAGTATTTGTTAGTAAATAACAATGTCTTAGTAAATTATGGGAAACATCAAGTTCTTTAACATTTTTTGGAATATTTTGCAATGTTTGTATTTTATTTCTTGAAAGATTAATTGTTTCTAATGATTCAGGTAAAACATTTGAAGGTATATTCTCTATATAATTATTAAATAAGCTAAGATTTTTTATATTCTTGGGCAAATTTTTAATATTTTTTATTTTTTGGGAATCAATTTCTAATTCTAATACCCAATCATAATCTTTTATCATATCTGGAATTTCACCATCTTCAATATCATCAATAATTAATTTAGTATCTTTTGTTTCTAAATTAATTAACCAAGACTTTATTTTATCTGTTTCTTTTTTTTTTCCAAAACTTCCATAAAGCCAATCTTCATCATCTAATTCATTTGAATTATTCATTTGATAAAATCCCTCTCCAAAATGTTGCGGATTTCCACCAAATAAATGGTCATTATCGACAAAAAAATCATCCATATCATAATTATAGTTCATTTGTTCTATTAAAAAATATAATATTTATACTAGTAATAATAAATTTATCAATTTTTTAATTAGAATCTAAATAGTTTATTATACTGTCAATTATATTATTTTTCTTTATTTCTTCTATTTCTTTAGAATATTTTTTAAAAATATTATTTATATTATCATAATCTAAAATTAGTTCTTTTATGTCATCCTTAATTGATTTAATATTTCCATCAAATTTAGAAATAAATTTTAAAATTTCTTTTAAATCATCTTTATTATATTTATTTTCTTTTATTTTATTTATTTTATTAATCATAAATATTAAATTTTCAATATCATCCAGATTTTTAACTTTTAAATTTTTTAATATTGTTACTAATTCTGATAATCTTTTTTCGTTATTTATTTTATAAGAATTTGCTATTATATATTCTATTCTTCTAATTATCTCAATATTATTAATATTTTTTTTAATTTCAACTAATTTTGATTCTAAAATTTCTTCTACATGATGTATTTTTTTGCCTTTCATTAATTTTAAAAATAATTCTTGACTAAGCATATCATACACATACAAATTATAATTTATTATGTAATTTTCAAAAAAATCAATTAATTCATATAATTCTTCTTTTGTAAAATTGTTTTTTATTTCTATTTCACTAAATGTATTCTCTCCATTTGTTCTATAATATTCGACTATTTTATAAATAATATTTATATAATTTTTAAAATCTATCTTGTTCATTTATTATATTTTTATATAATAAAAGTTAATAAATTTTATTCATCTAAAATATTTAAATTTGCATTGGCTCTTTCAAAAGCTCTTCTTAATTTATTCATATATGCTTTTTTAGATTTTCTTTTTTTTCCTCCAGCAACTTCTTCCATTTGTTGTAATTTTGGCATTACTGGTTGTAATCTTGGTTTTTGTGGTTGAAATATTGCTCTTTCTTCAGATGTATTAATTGTATTTTCAGAGTTTTGTGTTGCTGTTTCTGATACTTCTACTGGCGATTCAGATGGCGCTTGAACTTGTTGTTCTTGTGTTTCTTGTGCTACTTGTTGTTCTTGTGTTTCTTGTGCTTGTATATTAGATGTATTACTTAATGCATCAACAATTACATTAGGTATTACAAGATTTTTATTTTTTAATCCATCTAATATTTTTTGTTTGGTTTCACTACTGAATAATTTTAGTTCAAAAGCAATAATGTCATATTCTTTGGCATAATCAACATTATTATTATTTAACATATTGGAAAGTTCGTCAACATAATATTTAACAACAACATTTTCGTATTTTTTGAATGAACCGAGTGCACCGTTAATTTTATCATAACCTTCGAATTCAGATACATTAACTTGGTTAATTACACTTCTGTGTGTATCAATAATTTGTTTGGTTAAATTTTCGTTATCATCTGCAATTTTATTAATATCATTTGATGTATTATTTATATCAGACACAACTTTATCTAAGAATTTTTGAACAGAATCAACTGTATATACATTAGTTGTTTTATTGATACGACCAATAGTATCATCAGTTAATTTACTCATATCTTGAGCTGCAAAAATAGTATAATCACCACCTGATTTAATTAATCTATTTTGTAAAA
>JACCDY010410424.1_pt1 | contig 11296 bp, 8 predicted proteins | sample 7446391 | NCBI WGS metagenome assembly JACCDY01 (sample SAMN15323451, study PRJNA562643) | freshwater metagenome | isolation source: river surface water | place: USA:Blue River Watershed | collected 2017-08-18
ACCGCGCTGCCGCCCAGTGGTTTGTGCGCATGGACGAGGGCGAGGGTGTGTTCACGAAGGACAAAGCGCCCAAAACCCTGCGCCAGCTGGCGCTCGACGCCATCGAGCAAACCCAGTTCTACCCCGAGAACGGCAAATCGCGCCTGCGCGACATGATCGCCAACCGCCCGGACTGGTGCATCTCGCGCCAGCGCTCATGGGGCGTGCCCGTGCCTTTCTTCCTGCACAAGGACAGCGGCGAGCTGCACCCGCGCACCATGGCCATCTTGGACCAGGCTGCTGACATCGTGGAGAAAGGCGGTATCGAAGCCTGGAGCCGCGTGACGGTGGAAGAGATGCTGGGCGCACAAGACGCGCCCCACTACACCAAGAGCACCGACATCCTGGAGGTCTGGTTCGACTCCGGTTCCACCTTCCAGCATGTGCTGCGCGGCAGCCACAAGGACGCTTACGGCGTGCCGCCCTTCCACAACGAAGGTCCTGAGGCCGACCTGTACCTGGAAGGCCACGACCAGCACCGCGGCTGGTTCCACTCTTCGCTCTTGCTGGGCTGCGCCCTGTACGACCGCGCCCCTTACCGGGGCCTCTTGACCCACGGCTTTGCCACCGATGGCCAGGGCCGCAAGATGAGCAAGAGTTTGGGCAACACGGTGGACCCGCAAACCGTGACCAGCAAAATGGGCGCTGAAATCGTGCGCCTGTGGGTGGCGTCCACCGATTACTCGGGCGACCTGAACATCGACGACAAAATCCTGGCCCGCGTGGTCGACGCCTACCGCCGCATCCGCAACACGCTGCGCTTCCTGCTGGCCAACGTGAGCGACTTCGACCCGGCGCTTGATGCCGTGCCCGACGACCAGCTGCTGGAAATCGACCGCTTTGCCCTGGCCCGCGCCGCCGAGTTGCAGGCCGACATCCGCGCCCACTTCGACAAGTACGAGTTCCACCCCGTGGTCTCCAAGCTGCAGATCTACTGCTCGGAAGACCTGGGCGCGTTCTATCTGGATGTGCTGAAAGACCGCCTGTACACCACCGCCCCCAAGTCGCTGGCCCGCCGCAGTGCGCAAACCGCGCTCTACCGCATCACCCACGGCATGCTGCGCTGGATGGCACCCTTCCTGTCCTTCACCGCCGAAGAAGCCTGGAGCACCTTTGGCCAGTCGGAGTCCATCTTCCTGGAAACCTTCAGCGACTTCGGTGCGGCCGATGCCGCGTTGCTCACCAAATGGGCCCGCATCCGCGAAATCCGCGACCTGGTGAACAAGGACATCGAAAACCTGCGCTCTGCTGGCCAGGTGGGGGCCTCGCTGCAAGCCGAGATCACGCTCACCGCGCCTGCCGCTGACCACGCCCTGCTGGCCAGCCTGGGCTCGGACATCAAGTTCGTCTTCATCACCTCCAAAGTCACTTTGCAGGCGGGCGATGCATTGGCCGTGCAAGTCACGCCCAGCCAAGCCACCAAATGCGAGCGCTGCTGGCACTACGCGGACGACGTGGGTGTTGATGCCGCCCACCCCACCATTTGCGGCCGCTGCATCAGCAACCTGCACGGCGCGGGCGAAACCCGCCAGGTCGCCTGAAGTTCAAGCACCCACCACACAAGGCAAACCCATGGCCAGCTCCAGAAAATTCGGCAAAGGCGGCTCCGGCAAAAGCCCCGGCATGGCGCTGTGGCTGGGCATCGCCCTCTTGGTGCTGTTGATCGACCAGTTCACCAAGGTGCTGGTGCTGGGCGCCTTTCAGCTGGGCGACAGCACGCCCATCACCTCGTTTTTCAACCTGGTGCGGGTGCACAACCATGGCGCGGCGTTTTCGTTTCTGGCGGGAGCAGGCGGCTGGCAGCGCTGGTTTTTCACCGGCATCGGCGTGGTGGCGGCCCTTTTCATGGTCTGGATGCTGCGCTCGCACGCGGGCCAAAAACTCTTTTGCCTGGCCATCGCGCTCATCCTGGGCGGAGCCATTGGCAATGTGATCGACCGCCTGCTGCACGGCTACGTGGTCGACTTTCTGGACTTCTACTGGGGTGGCTGGCACTTCCCGGCCTTCAATGTGGCCGACAGCGGCATCAGCGTGGGCGCGGCCCTGCTGATCCTGGACGAAATTTTGCGGGTCCGGCGCGGGCGTTGAGCCACACCGCCTGCACCTTCAACCCCACCGAGTTGGCCAATGGGCGCTGCGGAGGGCCGATTTGCTGGCGCGAAGCAACTGATGAGGCCATCTGCACCGCCCGGTGGCCAACACCCACAACGGCCAGATCTCATGTAAGCTGGTCGACCTGATTGAAAAACACGGAGATCCCCATGCCCGGATTGCTGCCCCACATCGACCCCGATGGCCTGCTTGAGTTTTCGGTGGTCTACACCGATCGCGCCCTGAACCACATGTCCAAACGCTTTGGCGGCGTGATGACCGACATCTCGCGCATGCTCAAAACCGTCTACGGCGCGCACTCGGTCGCACTGATCCCCGGCAGCGGCACCTTTGGCATGGAGTCTGTCGCCCGCCAGTTCGCCACCAACCAGCATGTCATGGTCATCCGCAACGGCTGGTTCAGTTTCCGCTGGACCCAAATTTTTGACATGGGCCAGATCCCCAAGAGCCACAGCGTGCTCAAGGCCCGCCGCATCGCAGACGGCGCGCAAGCGGCCTGGGCTCCTGCCCCGATCGCCGAAGTGACCGCTGCCATTGCCGCCGAAAAACCCGCCTTGGTGTTTGCCCCCCACGTCGAAACCGCGGCCGGCATGATCCTGCCCGACGATTACCTCAAGGCCGTGGCCGATGCGGTGCATGCCGTGGGCGGCCTGTTCGTGCTCGACTGCATCGCCTCGGGCGCGATGTGGGTGGACATGAAGGCCACGGGCGTGGATGTGCTGATCAGCGCCCCGCAAAAAGGCTGGAGCAGCTCACCTTGCTGCGCCATGGTCATGATGAGCGAACGCGCCCGCCAGGCGATTGACAACACCACCAGCACCACCTTTGCCATGGACCTCAAAAAATGGCTGCAGGTGATGGAGACCTACGAAGGCGGTGGCCACATGTACCACACCACCTTGCCCACCGACGCCCTGCTTCGCCTGCAGGAAGCCATGCTGGAAACCGAGGCCTACGGCTTTGCCAAGGTGCGCGAAGAGCAAATGGCGCTGGGCCGCGCGGTGCGCGGCTTGCTGCTGGAGCACGGCTTCCCCAGCGTGGCCGCGCCCGGCTTCGAAGCCCCCGGTGTGGTGGTGAGCTACACCACCGACCCCGAGATCCAGAGCAGCAAGAAGTTCCTGGCCTTGGGTCTGCAGACGGCCGCAGGGGTTCCCCTGCAGTGCGACGAACCCGCCGACTTCCGCACCTTCCGCATGGGCCTGTTCGGTCTGGACAAGTGGCACCAGGTGCCGCGCACGCTGCAGCACCTGCGCGATGCACTGGAGACCATTGCGCCGAAGGCCAAGTTGGCGGCCTGATTCAGGTCAATCGCCCAATAAAAAACCGCTGCCCTGAGGGCAGCGGTTTTTTTTCATTTTGGGCCGACGCTGGACAGCGCCAACGCCGTGACCATCACAGGGTGATGATGGTGCAACCCGTGGTCTTGCGGGCCTCCAATGCCTTGTGGGCCTCCTGGATCTGTGCCATGGGGAAGGTCTGTTCGATGTGGATCTTGACCTTGCCGCTGGTCACCGCCTCGAACAGTTCATCGGCCATGGCCTGGGTGTTTTCGCGGGTGGTGATGTGGCTGAACAAGGTCTGGCGTGTCACATAGATCGAACCCTTGTTGCCCAGGATGCCAGGGGGGAACGGCGGCACAGGGCCTGAGGCATTGCCAAAGCTGGCCATCAGGCCAAACGGGGCCAGGCAGTCGAGCGACTTGTCCCAGGTGTCTTTGCCCACCGAGTCGTACACCACTTTCACGCCCGCGCCGCCCGTGATCTCTTTGACCTTGGCCTGAAAGTCTTCGGTGGCGTAGTTGATGCAGAACTCGGCGCCATTGGCTTTGGCCAGTGCGCACTTGGCATCGCTGCCTGCCGTGCCGATCAGGCGCAAGCCCAAAGCCTTGGCCCACTGGCACGCGATCAAACCCACACCGCCAGCGGCGGCATGGAACAGCACAAAGTCACCTGCTTTCAAGCCGCCCTGGGGCAGCGTGCGCTTGAGCAAATATTGGGCTGTCAGGCCCTTGAGCATCATGGCCGCGCCCGTCTCGAACGAGATCGCGTCGGCCAATTTACACACGCACTTGGCGGGCATGACACGCACTTCGCAGTAGCTGCCGGGTGGCTGGCTGGCATAGGCGGCGCGGTCACCCACCTTCAGGTGCGTGACGCCTTCGCCCACGGCCTCGACCACACCCGAGGCTTCCATGCCCAGCTTGAGCGGCATGGGCAACTGGTACAAGCCGCTGCGCTGGTAAACATCGATGAAGTTCAGGCCGATGGCCTTGTGGCGAATGCGGATCTCGCCAGGACCGGGTTCGCCCACGGTCACATCGACCAGCTTCATGACTTCGGGACCACCGTGTTGATCGATCTGGACTGCAAGGGTCATGGGAATTTCTCCTGAAAGTGTGAAAGCAAACGATGCGTGACTTTGCCACGAATCACGGGCGGGCGTTCAGGGTGGGGACAGATCGGCGACAGCGGGAAAACCCGAATGCCGATACAGTGCCGCATGTCCCAAAAACTCTCTCCCGGCACGGCCTTGATGCTGACCGTGCCCCCCCTGCTGTGGGCTGGCAACGCGGTCATTGGCCGTTTGGTCAACACCCTGGTGCCGCCCATCACGCTCAACCTCTTGCGCTGGGCCGTGGCCTTCGTGATTTTGTTGCCGCTGGCTTCCTGGGTTTTGCGCCGCAGCAGTGGGCTGTGGCCCCACTGGCGGCGTTTTGCCTTGCTCAGCTTGCTGGGCGTGGGCTGCTACAACGCGCTGCAATACCTGGCGCTGCAAACCTCCACCCCACTGAATGTGACCTTGGTGGCCGCCAGTGGCCCGGTCTGGATGCTGGCCATCGGGGCGCTGTTTTTTCAGGCTCCGGTGCGCCGCGCCCAGGTGTATGGCGCGGCGCTGTCGATCGTGGGCGTGCTGGTGGTGCTGTCGCGAGGCGACTGGGCGCAGCTTTTGGCCGTGCGCCTGGTGATTGGCGATTTATTCATCTTGCTGGCCGTGGCGTGTTGGTCCTGGTACAGCTGGCTGCTCAGCCGCAGTGACGAGCCCGAAGCGATTCGCCAAGACTGGGCCGCATTCTTGCTCGCGCAGGTGGTGTTTGGCCTGGCCTGGTCCGGCCTGTTCGCGGGCCTGGAGTGGGGGCTGACGGATGCCCACATCACCTGGGGTTGGCCACTGATCAGCGCCTTGGCTTTTGTGGCCATTGGCCCGGCCGTGCTGGCCTACCGCTGCTGGGGCCTCGGCATCCAGCGGGCAGGCCCCGCAGTGGCGGGCTTTTTTGCCAACCTCACACCGCTGTTCGCGGCCATCTTCTCGGCGGCATTTCTGGGCGAGCTGCCACAGCTGTTTCACGCGCTGGCGTTTGCGCTGATCATCGGTGGCATTTGGGTGTCATCCCGGCATTGAAAGCACGCTGCCAGCTGAGATTCGCGAGCAGGGGCTCGCTCCCACAAAGGAATGAACCGCCGGGTTTCTGTGGAAGGCTGCCCCTGCAGCCGAATGTCTGAACCCGGACAAGGCACCCGGACTTAAAACGTCCCGGCGTAAGACCCACCATCGGCCAGCACGTTCTGGCCCGTCATGTAAGCCGCATGCTGGCTGCACAGAAAGGCGCAGATCGCGCCAAACTCCTGCGGGTTGCCATAACGGCCCGCCGGGATTTGCGCTTGCTGGATCGCACGCAGCTCTTCCACCGTCTTGCCCACCTTTTGCGCCATGGCGGGCAGGGTCGAGCGGATGCGGTCGGTGTCGAATTTGCCGGGCAGCAGGTTGTTGATGGTCACGCCTTTGGCGGCGATGGCGCTGCGTGAAGCCCCGGCTACAAAACCCGTGAGGCCACTGCGGGCACCGTTGGACAGGCCCAACACGTCGATGGGCGCTTTGACGGCGCTGGAGGTGATGTTCACGATGCGGCCAAAACCACGGGCAGCCATGCGGTCCACCGTGGCTTTGATGAGTTCGATGGGCGTGAGCATGTTGGCATCGATCGCCTTGATCCAGGCCTCGCGATTCCAGTCGCGGAAGTCGCCGGGAGGCGGGCCACCTGCGTTGGTGACCACGATGTCATAGTCCTTGCCGGGGCCGCCGGGCACATTCCAAATGGCTTCGCGGCCAGCTTCGGTGGTGATGTCCACCGCCACGCCGATCAGCTGAACCTTGCCGCCTGTTTCGGCACGCAAGTCGTCCACGGCCTTGTTCAGCACCTCGGCGCCGCGTGCCACCATGACCACATTCACGCCTTCCAGCGCCAAGGCCCGTGCACAACCCCAGCCCAAGCCTTTGCTTGCGCCACCCACCAAAGCCCATTTGCCTGCGATGCCCAAATCCATGTCAATCTCCAAAAAAGTTGATGTTGTGCGGCCCACGGCCTCATGACGGTACACGGCCAGCAGGCCGCGTGACCCAAAACACACCGCTCAAGACCAGCAAGGTCCCGGCAATGATCCAGATGTTAAAGGGTTCGTCCAGCAACCACACGCCCATCAACAAGGTGGACATGGGGCCGATCATGCCGGTTTGCGCGGTGAGCCCCGGCCCGATGCGTTCGATCGCCATCATGACCAGAAGTACCGGCAGCACCGTGCAGGCGATGGCGTTCAACAAAGACAGCCACAGCACCTGTTCGGGCACCTGGGCACTGGCCATCGGCTTGAGCAGCGCAAACTGCAGAATGCAGAAAAAACAGGCCACGGTGGTGGCCAACCCGGCCAGGCGCAAGGCCCCCAGGCGCTGCACCATCTGCCCGCTGTAGGTCAGGTAGGTGGCATAGGTGATGGCACTGAGCAGCACCAAAAACGCCCCCAGCGCGGCATGCGTTCCGGCCAGACTGACTTCATGACCAAACACCAACAACACCCCGGCATAGCTGATGGCCATGGCCACGCCTTGGCGGTGTGTGATGCGCTTCTTGAACAGCACCCAACCCAGCACCAGGACCAAGGTGGGGTTGAGGTAAAGGATCAAGCGCTCGAGCGAGGCGCTGATGTACTCCAGCCCCCAGAAGTCCAGAAAGCTCGACAGGTAATAACCACAAAAGCCCAAACCCACCACGCCCAGCCAGTCGCGCCGGGTCAAGGCCGCTTTGCCACGCCCGGCCCACCAGGCCATGAGCACAAACCAGGGCAATGCAAACAGCATGCGGTACATGACCAAGGTCACCGCATCCACACCATGGCGGTAAGCCAGCTTGACGATGATGGCCTTGCCGCTGAATGCGATGGAGCCAGCCATCGCCAGCAAAAGTCCTGTGCTCAGTTGCGGCGCTGGGCTCACCGCCATCAAAAGCCCACCGCCTGCCCATCGCGGCGCGGATCGCTGGCCACCTGATAGCCCTGCACGGCCGGGTCACCCATGCGCCAGATGAACTGGCCTGCACCAAAGTCCTGGTAGGAGTCGTTGATGATGTCGAGCTGGTGGCCACGGGCGATCAACTCCTGCACGGTGGCGCCATTCATCGCCGCTTCGACGTTGATGTTCAGGCCCGTGTTGAAGCGCCAGCGCGGTGCGTCGCAAGCCGCTTGCGGGTTTTGACCATAGTCGAGCATGCGCACCAGGGTTTGCATGTGCCCTTGCGGCTGCATGTTGCCGCCCATCACGCCATAGCTCATCACAGGCTGACCGTCTTTGGTGAGGAACGCCGGGATGATGGTCTGGAAGGGGCGCTTGCCCGGCATGACCAGGTTGGCGGGGTTTTGGCCTTGCAAATTGGTGCTGAAACCGTGACCCCGGTTTTGCAGGCTGATGCCGTAAGTCGGCTCGACCACGCCCGAACCAAAGCCCATGTAGTTGCTCTGGATGAAGCTGATCATCATGCCGTTTTCGTCGGCGGCCGTGAGGTAAATCGTGCCGCCCTTGACCGGGTTGCCCGCCTTGAAGTCTTGCGCCTTTTTCATGTCGATCAGCTTGGCGCGGCTGGCCAGATAGGCCGGGTCCAGCATTTGCTCGGGCGGCAGCTCCATGAAGCGCGGGTCGGCCACGTAGCGGTACACGTCGGCAAAAGCCAGCTTCATGGCTTCGATCTGCAGGTGTTGCGAGTCGGCGCTGTCCACCTTGTGACTGGCCAAATCGAAATTGGACAGGATACCCAGCGCGATCAGCGCGGCAATGCCTTGGCCGTTGGGCGGGATCTCGTGCAGGGTGTAGCCCCGGTAGTCTTGCGCCATGGGCTTGACCCACTCGGGCCTGAAGTCGGCCAGGTCTTTGGCGGTGATGCTGCCGCCGTTGTCTTTGGCAAAACGCTCAATGGCTTCGGCGATCTCACCGCCATAAAGCGCCTGGCCTTTGGTGGCGGCAATGGCCTTGAGGCCCCGCGCCGCGTTCTTGAACTGGAACAACTCGCCCACCTGTGGCGCACGGCCCCAGGGCAAAAAGCTTTGCGCAAAACCGGGCTGCGACTGCAGCTCGGGTGTGGCCGCAGCCCACTTTTGCTGCACCACCACGGGAATCAAATAACCGCGCTCGGCCACTTCGATGGCGGGCTCCAGCAGGTCGGCAAAAGGCAGTTTGCCAAAGCGCTCACTCAAAGCCACCCACCCGGCCACCGCGCCGGGCACGGTGACCGAGTCAAAGCCACGCTTGGGCGGTGTTTTGGTCTCGGCGCCGTATTTGCGGTGAAAGTATTCGGGCGTCCAGGTCGCAGGCGCGGGGCCGGAGGAATTCAGGCCGTGCAGCTCTTGGCCGTCCCACAGGATGGCAAACGCGTCCGAACCCAAGCCGCAGCTCACGGGCTCGGTCAGGGTGATCACGGCGGCAGCGGCGATGGCGGCATCGACCGCATTGCCGCCCTTGAGCATCATGCGCAGACCCGCTTGCGCGGCCAGCGGGTGCGAGGTGGAGACCACATTGCGCGCAAACAGCGGCAAGCGGGTGCTGGTGTAGGGGAACTGGTAGTCGAAGTTCATGTCATTCCAAAGTGATCTTGCGTTCGGTGATGATCTTTTTCCACTTGGCCGATTCCTTGGCCAGCATGGCGGTGAACTGTGCAGGTGTGCCACCCACGGCCTCAATGCCCAGGCGTTGCAGCTTGTCGATGACTTCCGGGTCCTGCAGCACTTGGTTGGCCGCCGTGTTCACACGGCTCACCACTTCGGGTGACAAGCCTTTAGGGCCAAACAAACCAAACCAGGTGTTGGACTCGTAACCCGGCAGGACATCGGCAATAGGGGGGACGCCAGGCGCCAAAGCGGTGGGTTTGAGGGTGGTCACACCCAAGGCACGCAAACGGCCATCGCGCACATGCGGCAGTCCGGTGGGCAAGCTGTCAAACAGCACATCGACCTTGCCACTGACCAGATCGGGAATGGCCAAGGCTGTGCCCTTGTAGGGGATGTGCACGACAAACAGATCGGCCTGCGCCTTGAACAGCTCCGCCGACAACTGCACGATGGTGCCGTTGCCGCTCGATGCGTAGTTCAAACGGCCGGGGTTCTTTTTGGCGTAGTCGATCCACTCCTTGACCGTTTTGGCCGGAGAGCTGTTGGGCACCAGCATGATGCTGGGCGCATTGCCCACCTGGCTGATGGGGGTGAAATCCTTGACCGCGTCGTAGGGCATGCGCGGGTTCAAATTGGGGCCGATCGAGTGGGTGCTGGAGGTGGACAGCAGCAAGGTGTAGCCATCGGGGCTGGCCTTGGCCGCCAGGTCGGAGCCCAGTGTGCCGCCAGCACCCGGGCGGTTTTCCACCACCAGGGAAGCACCCATTTTTTCGCTCAGCTTTTGGGACAGCGTGCGGGCAAACAAATCGGTGGCCCCGCCCGCCGGGAAGGGCACGATCAAACGCACAGGTTTGGTCGGGTAATTCTGGGCTTGCGCACCGCCCCAAACCAGCAGGACAAGCGCTGAAGCGCACAGGCTGCGGAGCCAATTTCTTTTTTCCATGGGAACACTCCTCCAAGGGACCAATTTGCCAAATATTGAACAGGCCATTTTGGCAGACGCCGTACGCCAGCGCTGCGCCCAAGTGACAAGACCACGCAGCCTGAACACGAACTGCAGCCACCAAAGACAACGGCCTCCGAAGAGGCCGTTGACTGCGTTCAGGTCCAAGCCATCAGTCTTCGACGAAAGCCTCTTCGCGTTTGGACTTGATGGACGGCAGCGTCACGATGATCAGCAGCAGCACAGCCGCCGCCAGCAAACTTGCCGACAAGGGGCGCGTGACGAACACACTCCAGTCGCCACGCGACAAGAGCATGGCACGGCGCAGGTTTTCTTCCATCATCGGGCCCAGAATGAAGCCCAACAGCAAAGGCGCGGGCTCCATGCCGAGTTTAATGAAGGTGTAGCCCACCACACCGAACATGGCCACCATCCAGATGTCCCAGGTGTTGTTGTTGGTCGAGTACACACCGATCGCGCAGAACAGCACGATGGCCGGGAACAACCAGCGGTAAGGCACCGTCAGCAGCTTGATCCAGATGCCGATCAGCGGCAGGTTCAGGATGATCAGCATCGCGTTGCCGATCCACATCGAGGCGATCAGACCCCAGAACAGCTCGGGGTTGCTGGTCATCACCTGAGGGCCAGGCTGGATGTTGTGGATGGTCATCGCACCCACCATCAAGGCCATCACGGCGTTGGGCGGGATGCCCAAGGTCAGCAAGGGGATGAAGGAGGTTTGCGAAGCCGAGTTGTTGGCCGACTCGGGCGAGGCCACACCACGGATGTTGCCTTGGCCGAAAGGCACTTCGCCAGGACGAAGTTTGGTTTTCTTCTCAATGGTGTAAGCCGCAAAAGCTGCCAACAAGGCACCGCCTCCGGGCAAGATACCCAGAGCCGCGCCCAAAGCGGTACCGCGCAAAACCGCAGGCGCCATGTTTTTGAAATCTTCGGCAGTGGGCATCAAACCCGTCACTTTAGCGGTGAAGACTTCTCGATCCGCTTCTTTTTGTGAAAGATTAGAAATGATCTCACCGTAACCGAACACGCCCATGGCGATGGTGATGAAACCCACCCCGTCGGTCAGCTCTGGAATGTCGAAGCTGAAACGGGCCACACCCGAGTTCACGTCGGTACCAATCAAACCCATCAACAAGCCGAGCACAATCATGCCTACGGCCTTGATCAGGGAACCCGAAGCCAGCACCACGGCACCGATCAGGCCCAAGACCATCAGCGAAAAATATTCGGCAGGACCGAACTTGAAAGCCACTTC
>JACCDY010323514.1_pt1 | contig 11293 bp, 9 predicted proteins | sample 7446391 | NCBI WGS metagenome assembly JACCDY01 (sample SAMN15323451, study PRJNA562643) | freshwater metagenome | isolation source: river surface water | place: USA:Blue River Watershed | collected 2017-08-18
AAAAAAATGACTGCTTTCCGCAGCAACTTCCTTTGCCGCAAGAAGAAAAGCCCATTGCATGACTGGGTGCATTTCTTTCTCAATCAAAAGAATCACACTTGGGGCAATCAATTGGATATCTTTTTTTGGATAGACCCGCTCAATATCTAGAGATCCTTTGGGGATGATTAGCTTACTAAGGAAGGGGAATTGCTTCTCGTAGGCTGCAGATAAATTAAAGCTGTACAGATTGATATCCTTGGATTTCAGAAGTTTCTGGACTATAGGCGATCGTATTCCATCAACAATTATGGCTGCATCTAGCTTCCCATCAAGTAATTGCTCAGCAGCATCATGGTGGGAGAGTTGATAGAAATTTGGCCTATCAATGGAATGGTTTTTACTATCTCCCAGTAGCTTTTTGAAGATATTCTGAGTGGTTGTTTTTGGAAGGCCAATGGCTATTTTTTTTGTACCAAAATAATCCATGGGGCTATCAGTGTCGATTTCCGGGCCACGATAAAAAAGCCAGATTGGGGAATATTGGATGCTTCCCAAGGATTCAAGATTTGGGTATTGAGAGCTATCAGCACTCCCGGTAGTTAAAAAGCTTGCATTTACAGGAGAGCTGGCTTGGTCAAGCTTTTCAAGCCCGTCCCCTCGACTGTATGAGTCCACTAAAACAAGATCCATCTTGCTCCGTTCAAAATAAGAATCAAACTTTTCAGCCAGCACCTTGTAAGAGGAGCCCATTTGCCCAGTTGCAAGATAGGCTTTGTTTGGTGATATGGGGTTTAAGTACGCAATTAGGCCAATCACCAGGACAATGAAGATCAATAGGGCGAGACCGTAGTACCTTAATAGAGCTATCCAGGATGAAACCTCTTTTTTAAAGCTGCGCTTGAAGTAATCGATGCAATCATCGATGTAGGAAGGTTCTTTTGAGCTCATTCTTATTCTATTTAGAAATTAGTTGGGCCAGCAATATCCCGCCAAAGGATATCGTCAGGATGCCTGTAAGTTTTGAGTAGGAGGGCAGATCGTATCTGCTTAGCCTCGATAAGCACAGTCCAAAAGTAAGCAATACGCCAGTGCATATTGTGACGCCGGTTATGTAGGGGGCATTGGCAAGCAAATCTGAGTGCGTATATGAGCCATGATCCACCACGTGGGCAAATCCATGAAAAAGCGCAAATGCACAGGTACATAAGACAAACAAATTTTCAGACAGCCTAAATTTATGCGTAACTAGATAGCCAAGGGTCAATAGGGAGCCAATAACTCCTATCTCGATCAAAAACTCCGGAATGTTAAAGAAGCTGATCATGAACATACCTACCACGAGGCTGACTAAAAAACTTGCGGTGTTAACAAGGTGTTTGTGAGTGTAAACGCCAATACAAAGACCTATTAAGATCATCGCCAAGAGGTGATCTAGGCCTGTTATCGGGTGCATTAGCCCCTGAAAAAACGTGGCCTCCAGTTTGTCTGGGCTATGGGCAAGGGATGTGAGTGAATAGGTTGTGGCTGTAACAGCCATCAGTAATTTTGAAGTATTTTTCACTTTGAGCCTTTTTGTTTCTTCATTTAAAAAAGTCATTAATTAGTTAAGCACCTAAATTTTGAGGGGGGTATGCTTTTATTGTAACTAGGTGCTCAGGCTCTCTTCGGCAGGGTAATAAACACTGTTATGACCTATTTTGGTGCCTTAGTAATTGAGAGGAGATTTAGGGTTTTTGCCTACACGGTTTAACAGAGGCCCCAAGGCTACAATTACTGCAAATGCATGAATTAATTGCAGTAGCTTAGGAATCCAATGAATATTAAGAGTACCTTGCTGACTTGCCTCAGTTTATTAGCGGTGACTGGGTGTGTGTCTACTCAAAAGAGTAATTTTCGCGACATGTCCTCCGCTTATCGTGAAGTAATAGAGCAATACGGCAATGACAATATCCTGCTGAATATTGTCAGGGCATCAAATGATATGCCAATGAGTTTCCTTGACATTCCATCTGTTGTGGGCAGTGGTAGCCTAACTGCGACAGCAGGAATTTCCTCTACAGTGGTTTCAGCTGATCCTGCCTCTACAGCCGGTTTTTTTTCAGCAGGAAAATTGGCTACGACTGGCTCTAACTACGGTGCTTCAGCTGGTATGGCTGTAAATAATACGTTTACCTTTACCCAAGCGTCATTAGACAACGCTCAGTTCATGTCAACTTTCCTGAAAGAGGTTCCGCTGCACACGATTAATTTCAGGGGCACTCAGAGAAATTTGCCTAGAGCGGCAATTTACACTCTGTTGATTGAAGGTATTGAGCTAAGAACCGTTGACAATGAGGAAATTGGGAATTGGAAAAATGACCCGCTTGACCCAGACTACAGGTCATTTCAGAGGGTTTTAACTTTGCTAATGAATTCAGGGTTAACCGTTGAATCAGTTACCTCTCAAATTCCCCTTGGCCCAATGCTAGATGAACAACAGGCAGTAAAGAGTTTTGGCTCCTGGAGTGATAGCCTGGCTAAGGATAAGCAACTCTCGCTGGAGAGAATCACCAAAAATGGAAAAGTGTTTTATCAGCTAGTCCGCACTGACGTAAAGCCGGTATTTTGTTTAAATAAATATAGGGCTGCAGAAACCTTAGGTAACAAGATTGGACTTACTGCGTATTGCAAAGATTCTGTTAAGCCCTCAACGCCAAATAAAGGCGCCGATCTATCCCAAATGTTTGATGGGATGCTGAAAGAGCGCAACCCAAAAGGCAAGCCAATTGAGCTACATATCACGCTGAGATCAATTGCAAACGTCTTTGATTTCTTGGGGAATGTTTTAAATGCTCAATTGAGCGAATCCAACCCATCTCTTCTGGAAATTGAATCTTCGGACTATTCATCTTTTAGACATTTCTATAGCGATAAAACATCGACACTGCCTTTATTTAAAGTCTATAAAAACAAGAGCATTGATAATGCAATTTGTACCGTAGAGTATCGAGGTAGCTCATATTCTGTGGCTGATGAGAACACTAGCTATACAAAATCTGTCATTGAATTTATGGCCACCTTGCTGACAATTTCTAAGACTGCTGGTTCCATACCTGCGTCACCCGCTGTTTTAGTCAGGTAAGTGGTTATTTATTGGGTATGAATAAGCGCACTTTTCTTAAAAATTTGGTTTTCTTGGGTTCTGCATCTTTCGCTGTACAACATCTTTTTGCATCAGACAATATTCGCATAAAGAAGAATTCAGCTTTGATTGTCGTTGATGTCCAAAATTGCTTCTTAGAGGGCGGGACACTCCCAGTGAAGGGCGGTCGAGAGATTATTCCCATCATTAATCAACTTATTCCAATGTTTCAAAATGTGATTGTCACTCAAGATTGGCATCCCTCGGGGCATATTTCCTTTGCTAGCTCTCATAAGAATAAGGACCCATTTGACTCGCTTAGCCTGCCTTATGGAAAGCAAGTCCTATGGCCCGACCATTGCACACAAGGTAGCACCGATGCTGAAATTGATAAGCGACTAGAAATATCGCGCGCACAACTAATCATCAGAAAAGGCTTTCATAAAAACATCGATAGTTATTCTGCCTTTAGAGAGGCTGATAAGGTAACTTCCACTGGACTGGATGGGTACCTGAAGGCTAGGGCCATACAATCTGTTTTTATTGTTGGATTGGCTACTGACTTTTGTGTTGCCTCCACAGCAATTGATGCCGCTAAGGAGGGCTTTAGCACCTTTGTGATTGAGGACGCATGTCGCGCCATCGATATCGATGGGTCACTTCTTGCTGCTAAACGGGATATGCTGAAAGCTGATGTGAAGATTGTTAACTCGAATCAGTTAATGTCGAATTAATTCTGTCGCCCCCTTAACCATAGCGCCCGCGTAAATACCTATTCAAGATACTCACTAAATAGAAATGAGCCAAAATGTCTGATCATGTTGATGGACCTAGAACAACAGCTGACCCTTCCATTGATGTAACTGATCTTTATTACTTTACTGATCCTAAAAATCCCAAAAAATCAGTATTAGTCGGTGACGTATTTCCATTTGCAGGTGAGAATGCGCTTTTTTCCGATGCAATTAATCATAGCTTTGTAATTCGGAATTTATCCATTACAGGGAAGGGTAAGGAGGCAGGTTTTAAACCGCTTGGAGCGGAGGTTCGATTTACCACCCGCTTTTATCCGCTCGCAAAGTCAGATTCTACGAAGCGCCCAGTTCAGACCGGAGTTTGCACCTTACCAAATGGTGAGACCGTCAATTTGGAGTCTGGAAATGAGATGGGTTCATATTCATCTGACCGCAGTGTACGTATTTTTGCTGGAGTAAGATCTGATCCTTTCTTTATTGGCTGGCTACCATCTGCGCCGGAGGGAAAAAACTTTGTTGAGGGGGATAACGTACTTAGCATTGTTATTGAATTTGACGCTGATAAGATTTTAAATACTGCCTCCAGTTCATTATTTGGAGTGATCTTTGAGACAACGCCGATTGATATCACCCCATCTAGTTTGCTGGTTCGCTATGATTGGGTTGGTAGGCCAGAACACACTAATTACCGCTTATATATGGCCGGTAATGTTGATATTCGTGACTTGTGGAACCAGCAAACCCCGTTCGATATAGATCCGCTCTACTTGCCTATTTTTCGAAAGCGATTGGAAGAGAGTTTTCGGAAGTGGGATTTAAGAGACGGTAAGATTGACTGGGACCCAGATGCCCTGAATGCGAATATCAATGTTTTGATCGACGATTTTTTAGTATTTGATACTAAAAAAAATATTAGCAATGAATCGCATTTAGAGATTGAGAAGAGTGTAATTGAGGGTAAGCAGTACTCGACAGGCGGTGGCCGAACTCTGAATGCTAACGTAACGGATATCTGTATTACGTGGTTAGTCAATCGTGATCGAGGCCCTTTCTTGCAGAGCCCCGCCTATCAGGCTACAAAGCCAGGTGGTTTGACGTTCCCTTACGTTCAGCCTCCAAATACAAAGCTATTTATTATTGCTAGAGAAGTGAAGCTATCTGCTTCTGCTGATGAAGTTTGGAGCCTGGTTGGTCAATTTTCTGCACCTTGGCATCCTCTATTTGTGAATATCAAAGTTGTGGGGTCTGGGGTGGGCGAACTTCGCACAATTGAAACAGTGGACGGAAAATTTATTACTGAGCGTTTGATATCTCTTGATAATTCAAAAAAAATAATGAAATACAAGTTAGTTAGTGGGCTGCCTGCCGATCAATATGATGCAACTTTAGAGGTTATTGGGTCTGGTTCTGCATGCTTCGTTAAGTGGACCGTCCAGTATCACCCGGCGGGTATTGCTAAGTTTTACTTAAATCTCATCGTGACAAAGCTAGTTGATTCTGGCATTGCTTATTTGGCGAATCGTTTTGGTTCGACAGGAAAGTGATTCAGAACATGAAATTAGTTGACTTGCCTATAGCCACCAATGGTCAAATTGCAATCCTTAATCATGAGGGCGTGTTGGAGCGTTGCTGGCATGTCATCCAAGAACAGCCGGATCGGCGAGGGTCCTTAGAGCAGCTGGTTGATGAGGAAAACAAGAGAATTCAATTCCTTGGGGATGCTGAGGCACTAGATAGGTTAAGTTTTCTTTCTAAAGAATTAATCATAGGAAAGCCTAAAACGCCAGAGGCTTATATTGCCGCTGCTCAATCAGCATCAGCGCTGCATCTCTTTGATGATTCTCGTCAATTTTTGAGGATTGCAGATGATCTAGGTGGTGATGCTCAATTAATAGACCGCATTTCCTTGTCTATTGATCAAGCTACCTGGGAGGGGCTCGATAAAGTCCTCGACAAAAGATATGAAAATGCTGCGCAAAGTAAGGATCTGAGTGATCTCGTTCCATTAGGAGCATTACAGGCAGAGGTAGGGCTGTTTCAGCAGGCAAACTTAACTTACATCAATGCTTTGAAGGCCTATAAAGATCTTTCTCCGTTCCCATTGGCCTGGACTTGCTTTCAATTAGGCAAATTATGGGGTGAGCAGATGCAAACTCCTGACTTAGAGATTGCTGCTGAGTGGTACCGAAGGGCGATTGAGTACTTGCCTCCTTATGTTCATGCAAGAGTTCACCTCAGTGAAATTTTGATGGAGTGGAATCAGCTAGATCAGGCTATTGAAGCTTTAGATCCAATTGCGGCAATTGGTGATCCAGAGATTAATTGGCGCAAGGGGCAGATTCTGGAGAAACAAAATCGCCAGGACGAGTCTAGGCTATGTTTTTTTGAGGCAGATTCGCTATATCGAGACTTGATTAATCGTCATAAGGCTGCTTTCGCGGATCATGGCGTTGAGTTTTATATGGATAGTGGCGCTAACTATATGTTGGCTTATGAACTGGCGCTATTTAACTTTGACTGTAGGCAAACGCTTCGCTCATTTAATCTCCTCTGTGAGGCAGGCAATTTGGCATTCAATGGAAACTTCAAATATCAGGAGATTCTGGATAAACTCAAGATAAAATGGCGTTTATTTCCAAATTTCGAGGCTTATGACTACGAAACTGATTCCGAGGAGTGAGGATGTTCATTTTTAGTCGCCGCTCTTTTATTATTGGCGCCCTCAGCATCCCGCTAACTATTCCAGCGTTGAGGGCATTGCCAGGCTCTATCGCAAATTCTAAAGACGTCGATGTAGTTGGCTCTGTGCATGACATATCGGGGCATGCTTTTGAGAAGACGTCTAGTGATCTACGCATACGTAGTTGGGAGTCAAGTAATAAGTCTTCTCCAGATGAAAAGTATGTCACTTTTCCAGCGTCATGGAAAACCGGTTGGTAAGAGTAATTCAAAATAAATTGATGATTAATAAGGTTTAGATCAAATGAAGTTTTTCAAAGTGAAATTAATAATTATTGCGAGCATGTTCGCACAATTAGCTGCATATTCTTCCGGGGTGATGAGTCAGCCCCCATCCAGCTCAGAAATTATTTATCTAAATCAAGGTTGGACAGAGAAGCAGCGAAATGATTTTTATTGGCAATCTCAAGGATCAGCACTCCTGTCCTACGATATTTACATGGCCCTGGAGGCGAAGGGTGGTGGTTTAATTAATTCCCCATCAAATTCCGATAAGGTGGGTTTGTTAATGGATCCACCAAACCCAAAGGTCAATCCTGATAATTTACCCATTGGTGTTGCTAAGGCTGTAGTGAAGTCTGGCCAGTTTAAGGGCGAATACATGGGCTTGACATGTGCTGCATGCCACACGGGCCAGATTGAATACAAAGGGAAACAAGTTCGGATCGATGGTGCAAACGCCGCACGATTTGATGTTTATGCATGGATGGAGGGATTGTCTGAGGCTCTTGAAATCCCCCTTAACAACAAGCAAAAGTTTGCTGAATTAATGAAGCGCATACAAGAGCGCGGACCTGTTGATGAAGCAGATTTGAAGAAAAGACTAAAAACTGATGCTACCTTTGTAAAGCTTCAGCTAACCAATTCATTTGTGCGTCTAAATCCTTATGGCCCTGGTCGAGCTGATGCTCTTACTTCAATTAACAACGCAAATGCTGCAATTGCACCCCATATCCTTGAGAATACAAGGCCTACGCTTGCACCAGTGAAGCCCCCATTCTTGTGGGATACCCCACACTCTGCGTGGGTTGAATGGAGCGCTGTTGCAGACAACCCTCTAACTCGTAATTTTGGTGAATCACTGAGTGTTTTTGCAAGACTTGACTTGAAATCAAAAGATCAAAAAAGTGGTTTGTTTGAATCTACTGTAGACGTGCGTGGGCTTGTAAAGCTTGAAAAGCTACTCCGAGGTCTTGCGCCTCCTCAATGGCCGCAGCAGGTATTCGGCAAGTTAGATCAGGATAAGGTGACTGCTGGCAAAAAGCTCTACGCTGATAACTGCGCAGAGTGCCACAGCGTATACCCCCATCGCTGGGATGAGCCCTTAAAGCAGGGCAAGCGAATGATAGCTAACGCAATCGTTCCCCAGAAGGTTGTTGGCACTGATGATGAGCAATTAACCAGCGTTACATTCGATCCTAAACCTACGATGTTAACTAGACATCTAGCCCCGTTATTTGGTGGTAAGTCCGTAGTTTCTTCTGGCGAATTTTTCGACACTTTTTTCAAACAATCAGTAATGAGATCAATGAAAGAGGCAGGGCAATTTAGCGAGCAAGAATTAATTGATATGAATGGCTATACAAACTTTATTTCCGAGCCCAAGAAGCCTTCTCCGATTAATAGTTACAAGGCCTCTCCTCGTGATGGATCATGGGCTATTGCACCATACCTACACAATACCTCTGTGCCAAATATGTTTGAACTTCTCTCGCCTCAAAATGAACGTTCAAAGACATTTTATGTGGGGCGTAACTTTGACCCAATCAAATTGGGCATGGACACTTCTGCTAAAACTGGCTTTTTATTTGATACAAAGGAAATCGGCAACTCTAATGTCGGACATTCTTTCCAAGATGAGCCCGGAAAGGGCGTTATTGGCCGTAAGCTGAGTATTGCAGAGAGATATGCCCTTATTGAGTATTTGAAGTCAATTCCAACTCATGCCGGTCAGGTGACTCCTTATGGTGGCGGATCTAATCCAAAGATTGCTAAGGATGACCCCACTTGGTTTAACAGTAAGCATCCAGTAACTTATAGCAAGTAGCGCTTGAGCATTATCTCCACCTTAAGCAGGACTTTGAAACTCCTCCCTGTTTTTGGTGGCGCTTCATAAGTTTTTTGTACGGCGCTTTGTTATTTAAATCTTTAATTCAATAAGTGAGCTGATAGGGTTCACGGCTAAATTTAGGGCGGTGTAAGCCCTTAGATATCAAGCCCTGAGCATTTAAACCGCTTGGCATCATTGTGTCTATCTAATGCAATATCCTCTGTACCAAGATATTTTTCCGAGTCATGGTTGATGCTCCATCCGTATTCTGCCCACCGGTGAAGTCTTTTGACATCTTCAATTGCCCGATCAAGATCATAAGGATTGGGTGATTTATCTCTAAAGTAGCCGACAATTTTTTGTAAATGCTGAGACATGGTGTTGTCGGTAAATTCTTCCGATAAATGCTCTAGAGTCCAATCTTTGAAAATGGCAATACGTGCCTGAGATCGTTGCATATTTTTAATTGGCTCATAAAACCCAACAATCTGATGGGTGACTCCAGAATCATCTACCCCATCAACCCGAAGTACTCTGTAGCGCATATATGAATCATTATTAGCAATAGTCTCACCAGGCAGAGCATAGGGAGGGCAGGGGTAACCAATATTTCCGGCCATGCTGGTGTAAAGATCGACTACGCAATCATTTTTGGCTTTATAGCGAATGAATGCACCGCCTTGATTTAGTCCATAGCTTCCAGAATTGGTTGTTTCTAATGCCTGAGTGTTGGTATTGGAGTCAATCCTTTCCAGGGGTTGTTCTCCAGTATCAATGTCAAGATCGATTAACTCTTGGAAACCATAGTCATCCCCAAGCTCTCCAACAACTGCTAGCAGGTGTGATCCTTCATAGCCTAGAGCCCCCAGTCTGAGGTCAATAAAGCGACCTTTTTGGAAGTCTTCGCCTCGATTTTTAGTCGACTCCACAATGACTCTACTTGGCCTGATATTTCTTTCTCTTACAGTTTTAAGTACTCGAGTCGTGACTTTTGAAGAGGCATAGTTTTCATTTACGGAAATTTTTCCTAAATGATTTTTTGTAAGTCTTTGAACTTCCTCAACATCCTTGTAATCACAACATGGTTTTTCAAGCAAAATATTGGCATGTGGATTGATTCCGCATAGGGTGCGTAGCACTTCAAGTCTTGCATGGGTTGGCGTACAGATGTCATAGAAGTCAGGGTTAAGTGAAACTGCCGCTTCTATTGAATCAAGGGCGTTGAACCCCATTTCCCTTATCTCTTTGACGCGTTCAGGGCTAACTTCAACTATGCCAATGGTAGTTACACCAAGATCTCTCAGGTGTTCCTCATGAATCCGTGAAATTTTCCCGAAACCTATTCGAACACATCTCATCTGCACTAAATTTACCTATTTAATTACCCCAGTGGTCAAATAATACTTCGAGAGTGTATGAGCTGTTTGGAATAAGATCGGATGTATTGATTTGCCTTTTCAGTGTTTTGCTAAATGTATTGATTAATCAACCCCAAAACTTTTTCCTTAACCAAAAGATTTAATACGTTATTTATGTCGAGTGATACCTATTTTGTCGATGCCCACAGCCCAGAGTGGGAAGATACTGCCTTGCAGATGACGGGTGAATATTTTTCATGGATGAATGATCAAATTCAAGAAACCTGTGGTTTTTCTATTCCCGATATAGTCGGCATGCCTCTAGAGCAATATATCCCATTAGCTATGGGCTTTATTAATCCTCGAGATTCCCTAAATGCGGCATTTTATCTATTGATCTCCAACGGTATTCCAGTGGGAATGGGTGGATTACGTCAGCTACCTAGCGGTAATGGGGAGATTGTTAGGGTATATACAAGACCCGAGTATCGCGGCCAAGGTTATGGCAAAAAAATTCTTGAGCATCTTATTGAGGATTCAAAAAAGCGTGGTTTTAAGTTTCTCAATCTTGATACGGGAGTGTTTATGAAAAGTGCCCAATCTATGTATTTGGCTCATGGATTTACACCATGTGAACCATACGAGGGTGCTGAACCGCCACTTCAACTATTGCCGTATTGGCTGTATATGCAACTCGAGCTTTAGTTCTAATGTTTTTGAGGTTGATTAATCTATTTACTTGGCTCCTTGGTTAGAGTTCTTTCAAGGACCTGCAGATTGATAGTCCGTAGGTAGAAATGATTGCCATCGATTATCAGCAGAATTTAGCAACCCACACTTTAAATGTCGGTTAACCCGACAAACTAGTGGTCGCCCAAATCTAAATCTGAAGTTAAGCTACAAGTGTCCCGAAACACGACACTTGAATTGCAAAATCTTAGCCAACTTTTCTTCAAATCTAGTTCATCCCTGTCTGCTGATGTAATTCACCTCCCCCGTGGTTTAGTAAGCCTCTTTAAGCGATCCGGAAGTAACCAATGGCAATGCCGCTTTAAGCTGCCTAACGATCAATGGCATTCCATGAGTACGGCACAGGCAGATCTTGAAGAGGCCAAGCATGCCTCTATAGCGCTTTATGAGCAGACCATGGCTAAGATTAGCCAGGAATTAAGCCTCAAATCCAAGTCATTTAAGCAGTTGGCTGAAGGAGACCTCGTGGATGATTTTGTAACCAGCGGGACCGTCAGAGCGGATGCCTATGTGACCAAATCAGGCCTAAGCCTCGTGA
>JACCDY010500091.1_pt1 | contig 11282 bp, 15 predicted proteins | sample 7446391 | NCBI WGS metagenome assembly JACCDY01 (sample SAMN15323451, study PRJNA562643) | freshwater metagenome | isolation source: river surface water | place: USA:Blue River Watershed | collected 2017-08-18
GCCTGCTGCACAGGAACGTTATTGCCAGACTCGAAATACTTCTTCAGTTGGTCGAGTTTTTGTTGTGCGCTCGTGGATGGTGAGACAAGTTCAAAACGGTCAGCATACCAGTTACCAGTTAAGCGTGCTTCTTCGGGGTCAGTATCAACTGCAACAAAAACATCGCCGTCTACATCAGTTGTGACAGCAGTAATAGTGTAGCGTTTATCCAGAACCAAATCTACACACCCGTCAGCATACACGCATTTTACCTTGTCTCCAACCTTAACATCGGGATAATAACTACTCATTTCATTGCTCCAGTTGTTTGTCTTGATGTCCTCATCTTACTTCTCTTCATTTCTTGTGTCAACAATATTTTCACACAATACAAAAAGAAAAAGCCCTGACAACCGTTAGGCTGCCGGAGCGTTATAATGTAACGTTTTATTTTCGGTATCGGTTCTTCAAATATTCCAGCGACACAAAACAAGGGTCTCCATATCCATTTTTACAATTGTGTAGCAGGAAGATACCGCGCCAATGGTGATTACCCTGATGTCCCTTATAACTCTCCATGTGTGGGTAGGCAGCACCAGCTACGATACCAATCCGCATATCCCCGTCAATTGTTGGAAGCATTGCTACATCCAAGATTTGCTTGTGTCCAACAACAAAACTACGTCCGACGGTTTTAAGCTGATTCAGTGCGCTGCCAGCGAGAGGCTTCCCTGTGAAATGGTTCTGCATGTAGTGACAGAAATAAATCCCATCAATCTCTACTGGCTTCAGGAAGTCATACACTTCCCATCCATGCTTCTCAAGGTCAAGCAAGTTGTACCCAACAAAGCCAGCAAGCTCAGGCATTTCATTAGACAATCGGCTAAGACGCTCTTCGTGATTCCCAAGCGTGAACACAAGCCGTGGGCGATATACTCTCTTCTTGTTCTGTTGCTGTCTGGTTTGTAACTGTCGAAGTGGACGAAGCATCATTTCCATTGCAGCCTGACCAGTAGCAATATCATCTTGTAATCGCCTTCCTTCAAATGACAGCTTGCCTTTGTCGTAAGAGGATAGCGATGGGAAATCAAAGAAGTCACCAAGACAGACAACAACATCCGGCTTCTTGTCAACAATGTACTGACCAATCTCATAAATAAAAGCCAGATTAATGTCTGGCTTAATTTGTACATCTGGAATAACGAGAATCTTACTCACTAATCTTTCTCCGTCTCATCATACTGATAAATCTCAATCACCAAAGCATTCTGTCCAATCAGTGCAAAATAATACAATGCGAGATGATTTGGCAGTGGATTTGGATAGCCAGTAACAGCTAGGCACTTTTCTACAATAACATCATTACTGTAGAACAAACCACTCTTGTTACGGAATGGACGGTCATCAACAGTTAATCGTTTCAGTAGGCGCATTGTGTTTCTCCGCGTCACGTTGTTGTTTCAAGTATTCACGATATGCGTCCCTGCGCTTTTCCTTTGTACTGTAATCTTCTGGCTTCAGTCCAATCTCCATAAACTTAGCAGATTGTTCAGCCGCTGGCAACTTACCAAAGGCAACACATTGCTTTTCGATAATAGCATCTTCCATTGACATCCCCATGCGTTCTGCGTAACTCTTTTGTAAGTGGCACTTGTCGGCACAAAGAAGCTGCATGTTGTCCATTGGAGCAAGCAGCCTGTAAAGGAATACAGCAGCATCATCATAGTTCTTGAAAGAACCAACAGGTGATACATGGTCAACTTGGAGGTTGTTTCCAGTAAACCAGTCCTTACAATAATTGCACTGTGCTACTTTCTTCACCCTTGGATTGGTAATCCCGCTCCCTTCAAAGTTAGGAATCATTTGCATGGCTTTGAACTTGTTCTTTGTTGGAAAATCCTTCCAGATACGGCGGAATTGACCACGCAAGTACTTCCAATACTCTGCTTCAGTTCGCCACACTTCAGGCATTTCCAGCCACACTTTTACAGGGAACTTCTTTTGGTATTCTTCTTTCTTAGACACACCCGCTCTCCGAGTATTCATGTTTTAGAATAATATGTTCTCCTCTAACATTAACAAGGAAATCATAAACCATTTTTGATGCTTCCTCTGGGGTATCAACATCTTTGAATCTCTTCTGAACACCATCAATCGACACACGACCATACCATTTCTTTGTTTTACAGTTGATAAACGCCCAAGGTGCTTTCTTAGGCAGCGATCGTCGGGTGTTCAACATCTGGTTTCGAGAGCTGATCCAATGGCAATTATCTGGAGAGTATCCTTTGTCATTATCAATACGGTCTATCGAAAATGACTCGTCTGGCTTATATCCCATGTCTTGTATAAAGTTTACCAAACCATTGTCGCCTTGCCATCTGTCACAAACAGATATTCCCCTTGCGCCGTAGTTTGTAAATTGAAGGCAATCGGGGTTATGGCACCTGTCTATCATTCCCCTCCAAGTATTGTATAACGGGTTATCGGCAAGACCGTGCTTCGTCATTCTTTCAGTCACTAATTCTTTCTGAAGACATCCACAAGATTGTGTTTTTCCACTGACCAGTGATGTTCTTGAGTAGTCTTTTATAATGCCACATTCACACCGACAAGACCACATACTCATCCTAGAGGTGTTACTTGTTCCGGCATAGTATAACACTTCTAACCTACCATACACATTACCAGTCAAGTCTTCATAAGTACCTTTGAAAAGTTTAGAAGTTCTTTCTGCACTCGTCTCCCTTGCTAAACAACCACAAGAGCGGGTACTTCCTCTTATCAAGCCACCAGCATCAATCTCCTTAAACGTACCACATTCACAAACAGTAATTAGTTTCCGTTGTTTTTCTGATTCCGCTAGGACAGTTAATCTTCCAAACTTAGTTAGTCGTAACGCCTTCTCTACATTTGTTTCCCTTCCGCCCCACATACCTTCTCTCCAATCAGTTTATTCTTCTCAAGCCATTTGATAACCTTGTCAGGACTGAAACTGTACACCTTACTACCAACATTCTCGCACAACAGTTCACCACGAGGGAATCCCTTTGGTCTCTTCTGACCATTACGAAAGACTAACGTCATTCCAAAGCTTCCTTGTGCCTTAGCTCCAATAGCATCTTTGTAGAGTTCTTCAGGTGTCATAATTCAATTCCAAGTTTGTCAATCACTTCAACGACATTAATCTTATCATCTGACCAGCGAAGCATGTGAGCTAATGTCCAATGCTCTTGAAGCATTGATTGCCATGTCCCTGTCATTTCTTCACCTTTCCAAGATAGATACTTGAACGGTTCAGGATACCACTGACGATAGGTATTGACGACCACTTGCAATGCTTCCTTGTCGTTTGTGCAAGCAGCCAGTTGTGCTACCGCTTTAGCAACACCAATTGGCTTATCTTGCCTTTCAAACTTCTTGGCAGCGTAAATAGGCTGATAGTGGTCACAGTTATCCCCACTCAGGCACTGAAAAAAGAACCAAACCCGCCCATACCCATCCCAATCTCCTTTATCATTCTTGAACAGTTTTCCATATCCTTGAATGGTTTGTGGCAACTTACTCTTATCTGGATTGAACAGATGGCACGTTGTCCCCTTGGCATCCTTATCAACAGCGACAAGAATTAAACGGTCACGCTCATGCTTGGTTTTCTTCCATTCTTGGAAGGCAGCATAGCTATCAATTGAACAAGCATCGTCTGCTTCAATCCCTGTCACCAGTTTGCAATTATGACGTTTCAACAGGTATTGTTCAATGTAGTTCAAATGGACTGGTTTCAGGTCGCGGTTCACGCCCTTGTATTGCAGCACCGTAGACACATCTTCTCGGAAACTCTTTCCCTTACCGATGTAGCCGTAATAGTCCTTACAACCAAGGCGTCCATTCACACCAGCAATGATTGTGTCAACAATCAATTCAACAGTTTTGAATGGCTTAGGAGTTTGAACGTCTTCAATCAACCACTCATCCTTCTGGTAAGGGGAGGTACGCTCAGTATTGATGTCAGCCAGCCAGCCACCAATTTCAAGTTGCTTCCCTCCCCAAAACTCTGTCCGGTTCTTGAATGTGTGCTGCTCCAATGTGTTCTTGTGGGTTACAACAATACTTCGTTCTTCGCTGGCAAAACCAGCTTGGTATTTCACGAAATCAGCATCGTACAGCACACGAGACATTTATTTCACCATATTCCATTGAACTGTAACCACCTCTTTCCGTTCCACTTCATACAAGTCTTCTGGATCGTTGTAATAGTAGTCAGAAAGATAGCTTCCAGAGCGATACCAGTTTTGAGCAAAGTATTTACCATCAGACTTGCGTTGAAAGATATGGGTGGTTGATTGATACTTACCATCACTAACCCAATCCCCCTCTTCAACAACAATAAAATCATTGAAACCCGCTTGAATATCAGACAAAGAAGACCACTTGATCTTTTCACCAGCAACCTGCTTACCCATGATTATTCCTCACCCGTTGTTCGTTCTGCTTCGTATGTTTCAAGATATACATCCATTGCAATGCGCTGCTGTTCTCGGTAGAAATCATAAAGCCTGTCAAGATATACACCAACTCCTTCACTAGACATCCCTTGAAGTTGTTCCTTAGTCAAGATAGAAAAGGTGCTCACGCTTATTCCCCTTCTCCAAACAATTCTTCCACCACTTCAGCAATCAAACTTCCTTTCTCAGCCACTTCCTGAATCTTGTCATTAGCCAAACCATTAACCAACGTATTGATCCATCCCTTAGATAGCTTGAATGTTTCAGCAGCACCGGCAATATCAGATGTATGTGTTTCTTGCTTCATTAGCAAACCTAGCTTTGAAGATACAAGGTTGTCCACAACGTCTTTAAAGGCTTCGCGTGTCTTTTCGTTCTTCATAATGGCATCAATCGCTGCCCTATCATTCAGGGGTGGGCGGCCAACATTACGTTTTTGTTCAGTCATTTTCTATTCCTAATTTGTAGCACATCCTTGTGCTTTGGTTATATCAGAACGAGAGCACCTTAGAAAGGTGCTTCATCAAAATCTTCTTCAGCTTCCGGTTCAGGCTGCTTCGGCTCCACTGGAGCCTTGGGCTTGCCTGCTGGTTTGTCATCACCCTTCTCAAACACTTCCCGCTTCGCAGCATCTTCCTCGTCAGCAACAACTGTACCAAAAGGACTGCCACCTCCACCAGCAGGGATGTATTCAATCAGGTGTTCAACACAAATGCTGTTCAGCTTGGCAAACGTACCAAAACTATTCTCAACAACATCATATGCTGCCTTACCAGTGCTTCCGTTTGCAACCAGCTTGGTCTTGGTAATATCCTGCACCTTGCCATCAGCAATCTTCAAATAAACCTTCGGAGCATACTTCTCAGGGATTTCATTCCCGTCCTTGTAAGTTGTGCCACGAGCCAACTTGATTGTGAATTGTTCATCCTGATTCTTGAACGGTGGATCAATGTCGAACTTTTCCGTAAATTCATCATTATCAAATTGCTTTGCCTTCTGCTTGGGGAACTTCTTGTTCCAAGCCTTTGCTTCTTCCTTGCTGACAACAACCTGAACACTCCACTCCTTTTCTTCGGATTGGTACTTGTTCTTGGGAACTTGGATGTTGGTGTACAGGAAGGTGACGCCGTTAATAGTTTCCATGTTTCAGTTCTCTCTGTAAAGCATCCTTAGATGCGTAGTGTAAAGCAAGCGCATTGTTTGATTTTGCTTGCTGCAATATGCTAACGGAATGTTAGCGGAATAGCAACAACACAACGAAATGTCATATTGCTGCGTTATTTCTTTGTATCAATTCTCCATCTCAAATTCATCAGCATCAAGATACCAATAAACGCCTTCTGCAAACTCAATAAAGTAAGCATATCCATCATGGCTGGAACTATCTTCAATAATGTCAATAATTTTCCCTCGTTGGCCGATTTCAAAATACTCTGGATCGCTTACAGTGGCTCGAATGTATTGGCCGGGTTTGTATTTAGTGCCGGGATATGTTGCACTCATCTTTGTTCTCCTAAGAACGTCTACGTTGTAAAATCAATATAACACAGAAGCAGCTAGTGTCAATCAATTTATTTGTAAAATTAATTGTCAAATGCGTTCAAAGAACCGCTTCTTGGTTGCATCTGCAATGTGTTTAGCCACTTCCTTGAACTCAAGATTATTGGCAACAAGCGTGTCCATCTCTTCCTTAATGATGTCTGTGTTCATCCACTTAAGCAAAGCACCAATCTGCTTCACATCCAGATTCCCATCAGGGAATACAGCTTGTAATGCCTGTTCAAACCGACTTTCAGTCACAGCATATTCAGCAAACTTCTGACAGCTTTCAATCTTGTCTGTATCCACACTGGCAAGAGTTTTAACTTTACTTGAAGAATGTTTCTCGCCCTTCACTTTGAAGCGGTATTGTTTACCGTTCCAATCAGCAGTCCATACAACCCCCTCACCAATACCAGAATGACCAAATGCCTTGGCAACAGGGCATTCACGTTCCACTTCTTCAGTGATACGGATCAACTCATCCTGAACTTGTTCAGGATGATTAAAATCAATGTCCAAAGTGAATGTTGGGAATGAAGTGATTGGGTATTCTTTAGATTCTGGTGTTGCTTCCCAATAAGGTATGAAAGAAAACTCTGTGTCTTTATATAAGTGTTTGCAAAGGAAGGGATAGAACTGCTTCTCTATGTTACAGACACCAACACCTTTTTGAATATTCCCCCCTGCCCACTCCCCATACACAATCAGTGTATCCAGCCCCTGATCTTCTAGGGCTTGTCCATATGCCTTCTCAAAGTATTCCCGATTACTTTCAACATAGAAAGCAAAGCCAGCATTATCACTTTCTATGCTCAACACACGTTCACGGCTTTGTGCATACAATCCATGCTCTTTGCTGTAAACAACAGCAGCATTGGTGCCGTGCAGCTTCACAGTTCCAGTGAATGTAAGGGTAGGTTTCGGTGCATTTGGGTTGTAAATATCCTTCCCGTCTGCATCTTTTCCTTGGTATTCCGCCTCCATCTTGATTTTTTTACAGATGTTACGGTACTGTTCTATACTGCCAAAGTTATAATGTTTCATTCGTCTTTCTCCTCAACAATAATTTCACAATCTTCAGTAATGTGTTGTCTGGCACTCTCTTTGGTGTGCCATTCTCCACGGTCTTTCTTGGACACATACGTATCCGTTTGCATGTCTTTCACCCAAATTTTTCCACCAGAGCAAATGCGCTTACGTTCGCTGGGTTTTACACAAATGTAGAACATCTTCATTCTCCGAATTAATGACTGCATTGACAGGGGTAGTATCACACGTCCTTGTGTTGGGTGTCAAGCACTAAGTATCAACTTTTTTGCTTCAGCAACGTAATAATCATAGTCCATCTTACTTCTGTCAAAATCCTTCATGTCATTGCATGTTAGTACGTTCCATTCAGTATCAATACCGAGTCGTCTATCTTCACCACCATCTTCCAACGGTGGCATGATCTTCACCAACTTCCCCCCTTCCTTGGCGATATAATAGCGACAGATGTTCTGTTGTGGTTCTTCGTGAAACTCATAAACCAATACCAAACTACTGTTCCGTGGAACCTTTGTACGAAGTAGGAAGTCCCAATCGTTATCATGTGTACGGATGTATTCCTCGACATCTTTTCCGTAAAGCATTGCAGCTTCAGCAGCCATCGGAATTACCAACCCTCCCTGATTCATGTGCCACCCAAGTCCCTCGTATTGGTAAGCCCCTTTACGTTTTACCTTTCCATCCGTGTAAACAGCAATGTAATTATTAACATCTCGAATGTACATCGCAGAATAGTCAGCATATTCCAGTTGCAACCTTACTTGAGATTGCCAATCATCACAGATTTCCATGTAATGCTGTTCGTACTTTCTCGGTAATGCAACAGTAACACCATCTGTATTCACCTGAACCAGCTTCAACCCTTTAATCTTCAGCAACTTCTCTACCAGTAAGCACAGTGACAATTGCCCGTTTACAGTGATTGACATCGTATACCGTGGGTCATAGAACACACTATATTGGTTATTTGTTTCACCGTATACACCATTAAGTGCTAGCTTCAACATTGCATTTTCAGCACTGCCTTTGGGGAAACTCTTGCGCTGCTCATAAACGTCCTTGTAGATTTCACAAAACTTGTGAGTGAGATGTTCAGGGTAGACACTATTGCTAATAGCAATGTTGGGATACATGGAACTTACATCCGCATCCCGAATCATGTATGTCTTGTTTTCCTTCACAATCTTGCTTTCAATACTTCCGTGAATGCCACCTGTACCAAAGTCAAATCGAAAGCCATCTACAACCACATTCAACGTCTCTGCAACACGCCAGCAATGCCAATACGCCTTCTTAAACCCACCACCATTGGCGTTGGTTTCCTTCGCCTTCAGTTCTACTTCTTCAATCCAACACAAAGGGTTCTCTTTCTTGAGTTGTAGCTCTTCTGATTCAGTTGGTTTGGATTTCAACTTCTTACGCTTCACAACCATTTCAGCATACTTGGCAACATCACCAAGTTTACATTCAAGGATGTCAGTAAATACACCTTTCGTCTCAGTGATGCGTTGTTGCTTGAACCATTCCACAATTGCAATAAATTCTGGTCGTTCAAAATCATAATACGAAAACAAGCAATCTCGGATGTCGATGAAAGGACGCTTGCTTTGAATCAGTGTTTTCTTACCATGCTTGACAACAGATGTTGGAATCCCCTCTTCTTCAAGCCGCATAATAAAGTAATCCTTACCAATCTTTGTGTCATTGTGATTGGTGAAGTCACGATTGTACTTTGCGCTAAGTTGTTCACGAAACTGAATCTGTTCCTGCGACTTCTTGTAGAACGCAAGAGTCATCTTCACATCATGTAGGTTGTATTTCTTCAACACTTCAATCTGTTCTGGTGTCAAGTTACTGCCGACTGGATAAGGCAAGTCGGAAATGTTTTGTTCACGCATGTTGAACTCTAGCATCTTCAGTGATGTTGCACGAGCCTTATTATCAAAGTGATGAATCTTGTAAAGGTCAATCAGCTTGAAATGACGGTCTGCTTCCTTGACAGTGTTACCAAACCCATCGCCTTTAAAGCTGTCAATCTGTTTCTGTGCTGCACGATACATCATTGCGGCAATGCCCTTCCCTGTCTTTGGGAGGATGTTGCGCTTCTGGATCAGTTCATGTAGTACAGGATAGTCAAAGTTGATGATGTTAAATCCCACCATACTCCCATCATTATCATGCAACCAATCCATCATCTTCAGAATGCGGTCGATTTCATTCTTCTGTTCACTGCATTCAAACACACTAGAATGCTTCCCATCGCTACGCATTATAGCAACAGTGAAGCAATTCGGATAAGTTTCACAGTCAGCAATGTAGTGTGAGAGGTTCATGTTGTCTCCATAAAAAGAAAAAGCCCGAACGTATTGTCGGGCTATGTTCAACTGTTGTCAAGTGACATGACTAAAATAATACTCCTTGTCATACAAAGTATGACTCTTCAAATCATAGAAAACTTCACAAGCCTTCCCTGTCATACCTGTATCTCGCGATTTCAACAAATGAACGTATGTTGTGTTTCGCTCAATTTCATCTTCAGCATTTTTATCTCGCTGTAGTGAAATATTGATACCAGCACTTCGGAACTGGCTACCACTGCCAAGAATACTTTCCTCAGTAAGAAATGCCCCCTGACTACCAGCTTGTTCGCCACTAGATGCTTTACGGACGTGTGCGATATTCACAAGAATACAATTGTATTGCTTTACCAAACACTTCTCCCATTGCATGTACTTGTCCACCTGTTCAATTGTCATTCCTGCAAAAACGTCACTAATAACATCAATAATAACTACACGAACACCAAATGCGACAACCAGTTCTTCAATCTTTTCCTGAAGTTGGCTAAAGTCACCGCGATCATCCAGAATATAGAATGAAGGGCTACCATCTTCACTTGTGAATAGGTCGTGGGCAAGCTGCTTTGTTTCTTCAGAAGTAAGCAGTTTTACTTTATCTTCCCTATTGTCAATCAGAGCAATCTTTTTACCGATATACCGACTGAGAAGTTGTTCACCGTAATATCCAGCATCTGCTTCAAGGCTAACAACACCCACTTTGACATTCAACTTCTTAGTCCAGTGGATTACATTCTCATTGATAAGGGCTGACTTGCCGCATCCCGACCCAGCAAGGATGTTGACAATAAACCCATAAGTAATGCCGCCCGCAAGCATTTCATTCAACCCGCCAAGAAATGGAGCAAATGGTAGCTTATCACTCTCTGCCCGCTTCAGCACTTCTTCAAAGATTTTGTCACTAGCAATAACACCTGCTGGTGTATGTTTTTCAGCATTGTAAAAATCCCGCACAAACTCCCTGCTCTTCCCATTCACCAGATATTCATTTGGGTCTTTGTAACTCCAATTTGCAATCCACACCTTGCCGCGAGGAAGGACATCAATCACATCTTCTGTAGCCTTGCGTCCAGCGTCATCATTGTCAAATCCAACAATAATGCGTTCAAACTGGTTGAGGAAGTCGTATTGCTTCTGAATCTGCTTCTTGCAATTCTCACCGATTGTAGGAGAGACAACAGCAATAGGGGCATAATCTTCCCCACCAGCCTTGCTGAGTTGGTATTCCCGAAGCATCTGGTAAGCGGAAAGCTGATCCACTTCCCCGCCGCAAATTAACACATACTTGCCCGCTTGCTTGAACTTGAATTGCCCAAACAAATCACACACTTTCCCTGTCTCGCCAACAGACAAGAAAGATTTTGGATGCTTACGAATCTTATAGCCGCTCAACTCCCCTTTGATTGTCACAGGGTAGTATTGCTTTGCAACAGCGCCTGTTTCTTCATCGTATTCATACCGAACACCGAAAGGGCCAGTAATCTTATCGTCCAGCCCGCGATACCCCTTTCCCTTGGTGGAGGTGCTTTCCTTGATCTTCTGCTTTGCTTCTTCACTAAAATCTTTGATATTGTCTACACTCATACTACCTTCTTCCCAATCTTCTGTTCCGTGTACATGATACCCACAAGCAAAACAATGCTTCCCGCCATCGGAATACACAGCCATGTTGTCACGGCTGTTGTCATTCCCATTAGCTGCGCATTGTGGACATTGTTCGTGTCGTAACACATCTGCCATTATTCATTTCCTTTAACCAAAAACCCGCCATTGCTGATACACAGCATTCTTCACCAATTCTACATCAATAGGCTTGTCGCTAACAACAGAACAATTGTTTGTAAACACCTCA
>JACCDY010814974.1_pt1 | contig 11280 bp, 12 predicted proteins | sample 7446391 | NCBI WGS metagenome assembly JACCDY01 (sample SAMN15323451, study PRJNA562643) | freshwater metagenome | isolation source: river surface water | place: USA:Blue River Watershed | collected 2017-08-18
GATTAAGGCTCTCTACGATACTAAGCAGCCGAATAAAGAAAAAGATAAAACCCAGACACCTGGATTAGAAATTAAGTCTGCAGATGAGAAGCGCTTCGCCGATAAGCACGTAATACAAAAGATTGCTGATCGCAATGGAAACGGTGACGACGTATTCAATGCCACCAATATCAAAGGTGTAGAGCGCAGCCCAAAGCACGGTTATAATCCCGGCGAAGATGAAAAAGTATATGAAGGCTAAGTAAGCCTTGCACAACAGAGAGCAGTATGGGCTAGTCGTAAAGATGGTGGCAAAGGTCATCCCGACAATAAAAAGAAAAAGATGAAAGAAGAAGTTGAGATCGATGAAGCTTCAAAGGCTCCTATGGATCCTGAGAAAAAAGCAAAAAGCGCTATTGACACTATATTGAAGAATCACGAAGAGCCTGCACCAGAAAAAGGTATGAAGATCGGTGAAGAAAAAGAAGATGATAAAATGGAACCAAGCACAAAACATGTAAAGGCTGCTTTAAAAATCAGAGCTAAGCCTGAATTAGAAACTAAAGATGTAAAGAGCTATCATCGTAATGTTTTAAACAAAGACTTGAAAGAAGCGGAAAAAGAAGATGTTCCGTTTAAAGGACCATACGACAAACCTGCTAAGAAGCAATCAGGACAAAAGTCTGATCCAGGGTATTCAACTGCACGTCATCTTGCTCGTCAAGCAATGCAAAAGATGCTTGACAAAAAAGAAAAGATGAAAGAAGAAGTTGAATTGGATGAAGGTGATGTAATTCCATTCCCTGAAAAAAAGAAAGAAGAAAAGCCTGACACAAAGCCAGGTTGGATGCTTCGCAAAGATCCAGAGCTTGCAAAGAAATTAAAAGACGCTCAAGCGCGAATTAAAGCTAGAAAAGAAGCCGCCACTCAAAAAGAAGAAGTTGAACTCGACGAAGTATTAAAACCTTCAATGGGTGTTAAAGCTTATATAGACGATTTTATAAAGTCAGATGATCCTAGGTTCAAGGGAGCATCAAAGAAAGAAAGAATGAAGAGAGCTTTAGCTGCTTACTACGCAGCAAAGAGGGGTGACTAATGGCTATAATGATCAATAGACCAGGAACATCAGCTGTAATACACATTACAGCAAATGCTACTATAAATGCTGTTGGTAATACAACAAATACAACAATAGCTTCTGGTTCTGAAGTTTTAACTGGTGCTGCAATTACACAAATTTTTTGGGGTGCTGCTTCTGGTGGATATTGGACTATATCCAGAGATACAACTTTACTCTTAACTTTGCCTGATAGCGGAACCATGGATTTTGCTGGTTCAGGTTGTTCACTTATTGCAAACTCAGACCAATCTATAGTAGCAAAGCTCGTTGGAACAGCAAACGGTCATTTGGTTATGGAAGTCCAAAAGATTCCAACTAGTACAGGTTATACAAGCTAAGGAAAACATATGAAACTCATATGCGAACAAGTAGATAACGTTAGATACGTTGTAGAAGCAAAAGAATCAGGCCAAAAGAACTATTTCATCGAAGGCATCTTCATGCAAGCCGATATCCAAAACAGGAACGGCCGCATGTATCCCGGTGACATTCTTGAAAAAGAATGCCAAAGATACATGAAAGAAGCAGTTGAGCAGGGGCGCGCTTACGGTGAACTTGGTCATCCCAATGGCCCATCTATTAATCTAGATCGTGTATCACATCTAATCACCAACCTTCGTCAAGAAGGAAGTAATTATATTGGTAAAGCAAAGATCATGGAAACCCCTATGGGTAACATCGTCAAGGGTCTAATGGACGGTGGCGGTTCACTTGGAGTTTCAACCCGCGGTTTAGGATCTTTAGCTGAAGACAAAGCTAGAGGCTGCATGGTCGTTCAGGATGATTTCAAATTAGCTACTGCTGCAGATATAGTTGCTGATCCTTCAGCACCTGATGCGTTTGTTCGTGGTATTATGGAGGGAGTTGATTGGGTTTGGGATAATGGACTCCTTAAGGCACAGAAACTCGAAGAGATTCAAAAATCAATTAAAAAAGCTCCGAGCAAAAACTTATCTGAAGCTAAGGTAAATGCTTTCAAGACATTTATTAATGAATTAGTTAAAGGATAACATTTAATAAATAAGTAAAAATCTAAATAAAGGAGTCACTTACAATGAGATTAAGAGACGCAATAAAGAATGTATTAAATGAAGAGCAACAAACAGAAGTAGAAGTAATCGAAGAAAAGGTTGCTGTAGGTGGTGGTGCCACTGGATCTTCTGAAGTTGCAGAGCCAACAGGAGTTCGTGCTAAAGCTCCAGGCAACAGCAAAACACAGGGTGATTCTATGCAAAAGATTCAAGATCCTAACAATCCTGGAGTTGAAGAAACAGATCCAGAAAATAACACAAAGGCTGAAGGCAATGCTGCCGGCAATTTAGCCACAATTAAGACAAAGATGGGCGAACACTTTGATGCTATGTTCGATGGCGAAGAGCTCTCAGAACAGTTTAAAGAAAAAGCTTCAACCATTTTTGAAATGGCAGTTAACTATCGTATTAACGAAATTACTGAAGAACTTGAGTCTCTCTATGAAGAGAAACTCAATGAAAAAGTCGCAGAGCTTGAAGAAAGCTATGCTCTTCAGTTAGAAGAACTAACCGGTAAAATCGACCAATACCTTAACTACGTAGTCGAGGAATGGGTCCAACAGAATGAAGTTGCAATCGAAACTTCTCTACGTTCAGAGATCACAGAAGATTTCATTCATGGCCTAAAGAACCTGTTTACCGAGCATTACATTGAAGTACCTGAAGACAAAGTCAATGTAGTAGAAGAACTCGCTAGTCGAGTCGAAGAGCTCGAAACAAAACTCAATGAAGCCGTCAATGAAAACATTGAGCTAAAGAATTCCCTCAACGAGATGTCATCTGAAGAGATTTTCAACGAGATCTCTGAAGGACTAACGCTTTCTCAAGCAGAGAAGTTTAAGAAGCTCGCTGAAGGTGTTGATTTCGATGACGTTGATAACTTTAAGAAGAAGCTACTCATCGTCAAAGAAAATTATTTTCCATCAACTGGCGTAAAGAAGACAGCCAATCTTCTTGAAGAGTCATTCGATGGTGAAGAGCCTGCAGCAGTAGCATCCGGCGCGATGTCAAAGTATGTCAGAGCCATTTCGAGAACAACCATTCGTTAAAAATCAATTCATTATAAATAAGTAAAACAGTAAAGCTTAATTGCTAGAAAAGGGAGAAACCAAATGATTCTAACTGAAGAAGCTCAAAGAAAGTGGCAGCCAGTACTAGAGCATCCTGATCTACCTAAGATCATGGACGCTCATCGTCGTGCTGTTACTGCAGTAATCCTAGAAAACACCGAGAATGCACTTCGCGAAGCAGGTGCTCAGCTCGGTCATCAGCGTCTACTCGGCGAAGACGCTGCAACAAACAACACCTCACCCAACGCAAACATTGACAACTTCGATCCAGTTCTAATCAGCTTGGTTCGTCGTTCAATGCCAAATCTAATTGCATATGATGTCTGCGGCGTTCAGCCAATGACTGGCCCAACAGGCCTAATCTTTGCAATGCGTGCACGTTATAGTGCACAAGACGGCGTTGAAGCTTTCTATAATGAAGCCAACACGGTCTTCTCTTCAAAGAGTGGTCAAGCAGGTATCGGTAATACATCAGTTGGTTCAGTTCCTTCAGCCAACAGCAACGTAACCAACAACCTTTATAACACTGGTGCTGGTCTACCTCTTGCCAATGCTGAAGCACTTGGTACAACCAACCATCCTGCATTTGCTGAAATGGCTTTCAGCATTGAAAAGGTAACTGTAACAGCTAAGTCACGTGCTCTAAAGGCTGAATACACGATGGAACTCGCACAGGATCTAAAGGCAATCCATGGCCTAGATGCTGAGACCGAGCTCTCCAACATCCTATCAGCTGAAATCCTTGCTGAAATTAATCGCGAAGTAATTCGTACGATTAACATTACAGCAGTTCGTGGTGCCAATACTGGTAGCGTAACGACAGCCGGTGTATTCGACCTTGATACAGACTCCAACGGCCGCTGGTCAGTTGAGAAGTTCAAGGGCCTAATGTTCCAGGTTGAGCGCGAAGCCAATCAGATTGCAAAAGATACACGTCGTGGAAAAGGTAACATCATCATCTGCTCTTCAGACGTAGCTTCTGCTCTTCAGATGGCCGGTGTTCTAGACTACGCTCCAGCTCTAAACAGCAACAACCTCAACGTTGACGACACAGGTAACACCTTCGCTGGTGTTCTCAATGGTCGAATTCGTGTTTACATTGATCCCTATACCACTGGCAACTACATGACAGTTGGCTACAAGGGTTCCAATGCATTTGACGCCGGTCTCTTCTATTGCCCATACGTTCCTCTCCAGATGGTTCGTGCAGTAGATCAGAACAGCTTCCAGCCCAAGATTGGATTCAAGACCCGCTACGGCATGGTCGCTAATCCTTTTGCTGAAGGCGGAGCTGCAGCTTCTAATGCAAGCGGTGTAGGCCTAGGTGCTCTAACAGAAGACACCAACAAGTACTATCGTAGAGTTCTTGTCAATAACTTAATGTAATTAGTGTCGATCTGGACAAAGGGGCTTCGGCCCCTTTGTCTTTTCTTAATAATAAGAATAATTCTTATAATAAAATTGGGAGAACGCAATGTTCTCCTTTCTTTTAATAAATATCCAAAAAAGGATATTGTATGACACAGATTAGAAGTCAACCGACCAATAAAAACTTCTTATCTCCGTTTGGATACAAATTTTCTATTAAGAAAACTCCAACGGTCAATTGGTTTGTCCAATCTGTCAATTTGCCATCTGTAAATTTGAACAGAACTTTTGTTGCAACGCCTTTTATCAATCTTCCTGTGCCCGGAGATCATTTAGAGTTTGGGAACTTAGAAGTTACTTTCCGTGTCGATGAAGACATGCAGAACTACCTTGAGCTTTATAACTGGATGCAGGGTTTAGGCTTTCCTGACAACTTTGATCAATATAAAAACATTGCTGCTAGAACACGTGGACCTCTTAGCGGAGGAGTTGATCCTCTTACCGGAGAATCTGTTTATTCAGACGCTACTCTTTTAGTGCTATCATCAAACATGAATCCAATAAGCGAGATAACGTTTATTGATGTTTTTCCTATAGGAATATCACAGTTATCATTTGATTCACGTTTAACAGATGTTCAGTATGTTGAGGCTACTGTTACTTTTTCTCATAGAAAGTTCAACGTTAAACAATTATAGTGTACTTAATATTATATTCTAGGTATAATCTAGGATACCGGTTTTAAATAATATATTGATTATAATATGAAATTAGAAGATATCCAGTTATTGTGGGAAAAAGATTGTAATATTGATAGAACAGAACTAGGAGAAGAATCTCTTAAGATCTCTCAGTTACATTCCAAGTACTTCAAACTCTTTTCATCTGAAAGGCTCATGCTCAAGAAGCATGATAAAGACTATAAAGACTTGTATAGGACTAAGTTTGAGTACTACAATGGTGTACTGAGTCATGATGAGTTGAAGGAGAATGGTTGGGAGCCATTCAGTCTTAAAGTATTGAAATCTGATCTCCATATATACTTAGACAGCGATAAAGATTTGATGGCTTTTCAGCTAAAGCTTGAGATGCAGAAAGAAAAGATAGACTTCCTTGAGAACATCATCAAGAGTCTCAACTCGCGTGGCTATCAAATTAAATCTGCGATTGATTGGGAGAAGTTTAAAGTGGGAGCGTGATGGACCTTATTCGTATAGAAAAAGTCAATGAAGTACATAATAAGATAAGATGTGAATCGTCTATAGCTAAAGAGCTAGATTCCTATTTTACTTTCAAAGTACCAGGATACCAGTTTACTCCTGAGTATCGTTCTGGTTTCTGGAACGGTGAGATCCACCTGTTCAATACTTCTACACGTCTTCTCTACTGCGGTCTGATGGACTACGTTGAGAAGTTTGCGGCGGAGCGTGAATACCAAGTCGAGTACTTATACGACGTATCGAACTTCGAGATGTCCTTGCATGAAGCAAAGGAGTACATCGACACTCTTGGTCTAAAGATAGAACCAAGGGATTACCAGATAGAAGCGTTTGCTCATGCCGTAAGAAACCACAGATCTATACTCTTATCTCCCACCGCTTCTGGCAAATCACTCATCATCTACCTCTTAATAAGATGGTATAGGTTTACTCGTTCTAAGATACTTCTCATAGTCCCCACCACCTCCCTCGTACACCAGATGTACAGTGACTTTGAATCATACGGATTTGATTCGGAGAAGTACTGTCACATGATCCACTCGGGTAAAGACAAGAACACCAACAAGCCAATCGTCATCACGACGTGGCAGTCCATTTACAAAATGGATGACGATTGGTTCTCAAGATACAACGTCGTAGTTGGTGACGAAGCTCACTTGTTCAAAGCAAAGTCCCTCATCAACATCTTAACTAAGATGAAGAACTGTAAGTATAGGTTTGGTTTCACTGGAACTCTGGATGGTACACAGACTCATCGACTGGTGTTGGAGGGACTGTTTGGCATTGTTAAAAGGGTTACTACAACAAAGGAACTCATAGACCAAAAGCACCTGTCTCAATTTAAGATCAAGTGCTTGGTGCTGAGGTACCCAAAGGAAGAATGCAAAGAAGTGGCTAAGAAGAAGTACAAGGACGAGATAGACTACTTAGTCGCTTCTGAAAAAAGGAATAGGTTTATCAAGAACTTAGCTCTTTCTCTTAAAGGAAATACACTCTTGCTATTCCAATATATTGAGAAACATGGTAAAATACTACATAAGTTGATAGAAGACGAGATTGAAAAAGGTAGAAAGGTGTACTTTGTGCATGGTGGTGTAGAAGCAGAAGATCGAGAAAACATAAGGATGTTGGTGGAGATGGAGAACGACTCAATCATCATCGCATCATACGGTACCTTCTCGACAGGTGTCAACATCAGGAACCTTCACAACATCATCTTTGCTTCACCTTCCAAGTCCAAGATCAGGAACCTTCAATCGATAGGTCGTGGCTTGAGGCTTGGAGAAAATAAAGATGGATGCGTCTTGTTCGACATCTCAGACGACATGACACACGAATCAAGGAAAAACTACAGTCTGTTACACTTCATAGAACGTGTAAAGATCTATAACGACGAGAGGTTTGAATATAAGATGTATCCGGTAAAACTAACATGAGTAAGTACGTAGTTCTAAAATTAACTAGCGGCTACGATATCATAGGAAAGAAACTCGATCCAGATATTGACACTATTGACAAGTGTATCAAACTGGAAAATCCAATGACGATGTTGACTTCTACTATTGACAGTGGAGCTACAATTGTCTTTTTGCGATCATACACTCTCTTGTCAAAAGACAAAGTGGCATGTATTTTGACTAATCACGTCATCGTAGAGTATGAACCTCAGAAAGTATTGGTAGAGTACTACACTAATATGATAGAATACAACAAAAAATTTATTGAAGATGATATGATAAAGGGAATGAAGTCTGCTAACTTCATTATTAAAGATGTAATCCAAAGTGGAAAGTTACCTGAAACCACTAAAGACCCATATGAAAAGAGCGTGGAGTACTGGGAATCAATAATGAAAACAGATAAGTCTAAGAAGCACTGATGAAAACATCACACTACGTTGACAATAAAAAGCTCTTAGCGGAGCTAACCCAATATCGTAAAGACGTTCAGGAAGCAAAGCATAATCAAAAGAAGAAGCCGCGATTGTCAAATTATGTAGGTGAGTGCATCTTATTGATTGCTAACAAGCTTTCAAATCGTCCTAACTTCATCAATTATCCTTTCAAGGAAGAGATGATTAGCGACGGCATTGAAAACTGTTTGATGTACATCGACAACTTTGATCCTGAAAAATCAAGTAATCCATTTGCATATATAACTCAGATAATTTATTTTGCATTTATTCGTAGAATAACTAAAGAAAAGAAACACCTATACACCAAACACAAGTTAATTGAGCGCTCAATGATTCACAACGATCTTGCCACTCAAAGTGAATACAACGAACAAACTGAACAAGTGTTTTTTGAAAACGAACACATGAACGACTTTGTGCGAGCGTTTGAAGAAACTGTAATTAAAAAGAAAAAGAAGAAGGCTACTGGTATAGAACAGTTTATTGAAGAAGATCTTCATGTACTAGAAGAAGAGATAGTGAATGACTCAGATAGCATTGATAACTGATACACACTGGGGGTGTCGTAACGACAGTCCTATATTTGCCGAACACATTTCTCGTTTTTATCGAGATGTGTTCTTTCCATACCTAGATGAGCACAACATCAACTTTATAATCCACCTTGGTGACATCGTGGATCGACGAAAGTACATCAATTTTGTTACTGCAAAGAACTTAACTAAGGACTTCATTGAACCTATTCGACAAAAGAATAAATTTCTGTATGCCTTGATTGGTAATCATGACACGTTCTACAAGAACACCAATCAAGTAAACTCAATGGACGTTCTCTATGGTGATCGAGCAGGCTTTACTTACATATCTGAACCAGTAGAGATTAACCTAGATTGTAAGATACTGATGATGCCGTGGATCTGTACAGAAAATTATCAACAGTGTATGGACATGATCCAAAAGACAGATGCTCAAGTTTTGTTTGGTCACCTTGAGCTCAAAGGTTTTGAGATGTACAAGGGTCAACCAAATGATCATGGGTTTGAAACTAATCTATTTGACAAGTTCGACGTAGTATGTTCAGGACACTTTCATCACAAGTCTAGTCGAGGAAACATTCATTACTTAGGTGCACCGTATGAGATGACGTGGTCAGACTACGACGATCCCCGAGGGTTTCATGTCTTTGATACTAAGACACGCCAGCTAACTTTCGTACAGAATCCAAATAAGATCTTTCATAAGCTGCACTACAACGACAGTGACATGCAACTCGAAGATGTGCTGCTATACGACTTTGAGCCATTCAAAGGTTGTGTTATTAAAGTCATTGTAAAAAACAAAACCAATCCTCATATGTTCGATATGTTCATCGACAAACTTGAAAAAGCTGGTGTAGCTGATCTACAAGTTGTAGAAGATCATTTGAATCTAAATCTTGAAGTCGATGAAGACATCTTAAAAGACGCAGAAGATACCATGACTCTGCTTACTAAGTACGCTGGACAGGTAAGTAAAGATAGATCAAAGCAACTAAGTAAGTTTTTACATGAATTATACAGTGAAGCATTAACAGTAGAATAATATGTCTATAGTATTTTCAAAACTTAGATGGAAGAATTTCTTAAGTACAGGAAATGTATTTACAGAAATAGATCTTAAGAAATCCAATACGACTCTCATCGTTGGTGAGAATGGAGCAGGAAAGTCTACCATCCTTGATGCTTTGTCGTTTGCTTTATATGGAAAACCGTTTCGTAAGATCAATAAGCCTCAACTGTTGAATTCAATCAATAGTAAAAACTTATTGGTTGAAGTTGAGTTTGAGACCGGAAAGAAACAGTATAAGATCACACGAGGCATGAAACCTAACGTGTTCGAGATCTTTCAGGATAACATACTAATAAATCAGAACGCTGAAACAAAAGAATACCAAGAAACACTTGAAAAGCACATATTAAAGCTTAATCATAAATCATTTTCTCAGATTGTTATCCTTGGGTCTGCTTCGTTCACGCCTTTTATGCAATTGCCGGCTGCTCATCGTCGAGAAGTTATTGAAGAGCTTTTAGACATTCAAATCTTTTCTACAATGAATACATTACTTAAAGGAAAGATGCAGCAGACGAAAGAAGAACTAATGACGCTCGATATGAACATAGCTTTAACTGAGCAAAAGATCGAACTTCATAAAGCTAACTTGCAAAACTTGAGAACTAATAATCTAGAACTGATCTCTTCCTATCAAGAAAAGATAGACATCGAACAAGCGGAGCATGATAAACTTCTGTCTGAGCAAAAAGACCTTACCGAAAAAATGGATGAGTTGGTAAAGACCATCGCCGATAAAGAGAAGAACGTTTCTAGACTTAGAAAGATCCAACAACTAAACGATAACCTAGTAGAAAAGAAGCTAAAGATCGCTAATGACATATCATTTTACCATGACAACGACAACTGCCCAACGTGTAAACAGGAGTTACAAGTTGACTTCAAGCTTTCAAAAATGGATGATAAGAATAAGCAACTAGTTGAAATCGATGAAGCTATTGTTAAACTTGAAGATGAAAAGAAAGTAGCTCTAGAACGTGAAATTCAGATTCAGCAAGTTGAAATTGAAGTAAATACTCAATTAAAACAAGTTGTCAGTTTAACGCAGAAAATCAACATCTGCCAAGCGACTATTCAATCTCTCAAAAACAATATCATGCATGTTGAAAAGCAATCAAAGAAGATTGAAGAAGATGCATCTGTATTAGATAGTTTGACTGAAGAACTAAAGGAACACATAACAAACAAGAACCAGCTAGCTGAGCATAGAAATCTGCAAGAAATTGCTTCTATCGTGCTAAAAGATAATGGTATAAAAACCAAAATCATAAAACAATATATACCCATCATGAATAAGTTGATAAATAAATATCTAGCAAGTATGGATTTTTTTGTCAACTTTGAATTGAATGAAAGCTTCGAAGAAAAAATCAAATCAAGATATAGGGATGAATTTAGCTATGAATCTTTTTCAGAAGGTGAAAAACTTAGGATTGACTTGGCTCTACTATTTACATGGAGAGCTATTGCTAAACTACGTAACAGCGCCAGTACTAACCTTCTTATCATGGACGAGATATTTGACTCATCACTAGATAACTCAGGAACAGAAGAGTTCTTGAAGATACTTCAAACTTTCACCCAAGATACAAACGTTTTTGTTATTTCTCATAAAGGTGATTCATTGTATGATAAGTTCCATTCCGTCATCAAATTTGTAAAGAAAAAGAACTTTAGTAAGATAGCAGCATGATAATGAAACATAACTTGTTTGAGATAGACGGTGAAATAATAAAAGATGATGAGTATTGTACAGTTCGTGAAAATAAACAACTAGGAAACATATGGATCTATTCATACGTTCTTTATAGAAATAAATCTACAAAGTTATTTCATTATGAAAACAGTGATTGCATCTATGTTTTTGTTGGAGGAAAGGGTGTATTTGAATTAGAAAAAAATATAATATATGTAAACCATAACGATATAGTTTTAGCACCACAGAAGAAGTTTCATAAAATCATAAATA
>JACCDY011342828.1_pt1 | contig 11280 bp, 12 predicted proteins | sample 7446391 | NCBI WGS metagenome assembly JACCDY01 (sample SAMN15323451, study PRJNA562643) | freshwater metagenome | isolation source: river surface water | place: USA:Blue River Watershed | collected 2017-08-18
ATATAACTTTAATGCCTCAAAATTTGCTGGGTTTTGAGTGTGCCCGGCCAAATGCGAGGCAGGAAGGTAGTGATGCGGCCTCCAGATTGCTATCAGTTTCATCATTGTTCAGTTTTTTCAGGTGAAGAAAAGAAATTTAATATTCGTTCAATTATCTCTAGGTCGCAAAGAAGCCAGAGTGTTATAAAGCAAATTGCCAAACCCAATAGTGGATATGGTTCAAGAAATTGCTGTAAATATTCCATGAGGATTAGTTTTTAAAAAGCATGAAATTATTTAATTTCTGTCATCTTTTGAATGCCTTTTATGAGAAAGTAAATTACCCATAGCCAAAATAAGACAGTCAATGCCCAAGAACCTTCCCATTCGGAAACGCTCCTGAAAAATTCAAGAAAACGTTCTCCCATAGTGATGATTTTTAGGTTTAAATTTTCTCTACTTTACAATAAAATTCATACAAACACAAGCATGTTCCTACCTTTAATTCAAAGACCCTTTGTGTTAGCATAAGGCAATATGGATACTGAAAAACTCTCTCATGTGCGCCATACCCTGGCCCACCTTTTAGCCCAAGCGGTACAGACTCACTATAAAGACGCCAAGCTGACGCTTGGTCCGGCGATCGACGACGGATTTTATTACGACATCGATTTTGGAGAAGATAAACTCACCGAAGACACGCTCGCAGAAATCGAAAAGACCATGAGAAAAAATCTCCCGTCTTGGACAGCATTTACTCATCAAGAAGTGAGCAAAGAAGAAGCCGAAAAGATTTTTGTCGGTAATCCATTCAAGCTCGAACTTATCAAAGAAATTGCCGAACGTGCCGCCTCCGCAGAAGGCTCCGGCGAGCCGAGGGAGAAAATTACGCTCTACACATGCGGAGGCTTTACGGACCTCTGCCGCGGTGGGCATGCAGAAAATCCAGCCGAAGAAATTGCCCCTGACTCTTTCAAACTCGATCGTGTTGCTGGCGCATACTGGCGTGGAGATGAAAAAAATAAAATGCTGACTCGTATTTATGGTTTGGCTTTTGCATCCAAGAGCGACCTCGATGCCTATATCGTCCAACAAGAAGAAGCCAAGAAGCGTGACCACCGCAAGCTCGGGCGCGAACTTGATCTTTTTGCTTTTTCGGATCTTGTGGGAGTCGGTATGCCACTTTTTACTCCGAAAGGAAATATTGTTCGCGAAGAGATCATAGGATTTTCACGTGAACTCAACAAAGAACTTGGCTTCGGTGAAGTACATACTCCAAATATAAACAAAGCAGAATTGTTTAAGATTTCAGGCCATTATGATAAGTATAAGGAAGATATGCTCTCAGTACGATCACAGTATGTATCAGATGAAATGTTTTTGAAGCCCATGAACTGTCCGCAACATACCCAAATATACGCATCAGCACCACGGAGTTATCGCGACTTACCGATTCGTTATTCCGATTTTGCAGTACTGTATCGAGATGAACGACCAGGAGAAATGTCGGGCTTAACACGTTTGCGGTCTTTCTCTCAAGACGATGGACACATTTTCTGCCGAGAAGATCAAATAGAAAGTGAAATTTCAAATATTCTTGCCGCTATACAAAAAGCACTTACGACGTACGGCATTGGATACTGGATGCGACTTTCCTTGCGCGATCCAAACAAAAAAGAGAAATACTTGGGCACTGATGAAATCTGGGAAAAATCAGAAGGTCTCATGCGTACTCTCTTGACCGAAAAACAAATCACCCACAAAGAAGCACTCGGCGAGGCTGCCTTCTATGGTCCCAAAATTGACATTATGGCAATCGACGCGATAGGACGGGAATGGCAGATTTCAACTGTCCAACTAGACTTCAACCAACCAGCGCGGTTTGAGCTTGAATTCACCGACAAAGATGGATTGCGGAAAACACCAGTGATGATTCACCGCGCTCTCATCGGCTCCCCTGATCGCTTCTTAGGTATATTGATTGAGCATTATGCTGGCGCTTTCCCTACCTGGCTCGCGCCTATCCAAGTCGCACTTGTACCGGTCAAAGAAGAGCATGAGGCTCATGCCAAGATCCTGGAAGGAAAACTTCGCGAGCATTCTATTCGTACTGAAATAGTAACTGGTAATGAAAGCCTCGGTAAGCGCATTCATGCAGCCAAAAAAATGAATACACCGTATGTGATCGTTCTCGGTGACAAAGAAGCAAGTGGCAGTCTCACCGTCGAGACGCGCACTGAAAAACTTGAAGGAGTGACGATCGAAGCATTGCTCGAACGTCTCAGTAGCGAAGTGAAAAATCGAATTTTAAATTAAATCCTCAGACTAATTTTTCTATCTACTCGACGGGTTCCTCTTCATCCAAAAGACCGAGTTGATTGGCGCGCTCAGACAAGGCAGAATAGATATCTTGTTGCATTTTTTGTTGCAAATACGCTGAACGTTCATACCTGAAAAAAAGTACCTTCCAATACGGTATGCGTTGTGAATCTGTAAGTGTTTTAAACTCAGAAAAAAGCGTGGCAAGTGCGTTGCGCATGTTCTGCGCTATAGTATCGAGTACTTCAAACAACTCCTTATGATGAGAGAAATAAGCGCCTATCATCCGTCTGTCGCCGCTAAAGAAAATCGAGGTTAGTTTTATCGACAAATCTTCGATCTCGGGTTTGATAGTTATCTCTTTCGTAAAATAATTTTCATGAATTTGGTTAACAAGCGTTTGATTCAAATCTTCAAACTCTTCTTCCAAATTACCTAAGGAAGTATTGCTTTCTTTACTTGCATCGAAGATAGTTGCAATTTCTTTATAGTGACTACCAGGATTTCTTTCTTCTTGTTTTAATGCTTCCCGAATAATGTATGTCAGCTCATCATATAAACCATTATTCTGCAAATTGCTAAAATCAGTAGATGCAAAATTATGCTCGCCAAAAATAGTCTCGAGATTTTTTACCGTTAACCCTGAATCTGACGATGATTCATCATTTGGTGAATGGCGTAGTAGAGAGTACATATCTATTTTGTCATCAACTTTCATGTGTATTAAGTCTCTTTGGAAAAGAATATGCACCAAAGCATTGACCGTGTGGCGAGCAATCGCTACATCACGTCTATCTTCGAAGTCATAGATATCTTTATCGGATCGCATAAATTGTCCAGCGCCTCTTGTAGACCGAGTATTTGCAGAGAGCCAAATAGACTTCTCGTATTTACTCTGAAGATCGGCATAGTATTTTGAAATAAAATGCTCCTCGAGAACGTTTTTTGTTGATTCCCGAGTCACACGAAACATGCTGCGCATATACTCATTGTCGAGGATTTGCTCTTCTGTTTTTTCGTTTCCGCTCCCGCTTCCAACATACGCAAGTACCTCTTTTTTATCCGCAAGTTTCAATCCGAACCATTCACTCGTCGTTTGAATGCCGCTTTTACGAAGGAGCGCCAGGGCACGAAAAATATTTTCGTTGCCATGCTCTTTGGCAATGCTATTTTGAAGTATTTCAAAACCTCTCTCGTCCAATGCCGCAAGGTCGGGGTACGGTAACATCATTCTTTGTTTTTGAGATTTATCATTAAGATCATGGTCTTCGAGATCGTTTGCATGCACCAGCCAGTCATAATAATATGGCTCGCTTAGAGCAAGATTGCTACCATTTCTCCCCTCAGGGACGTGTTCAAGTATATTAACTATGTTTTTCTTAAACTCATTGGAAACAGGCTTATCACGATAATCAAACACTGATGACATATGCAATCGGTGGAGCTTTCCGACGAGATCTTGTTTTGAAGAACGCATACGCTCCCTAGCTTCTGGCGAAGTAAAATAGGAAGGTGGAAGAGAAAGTGTATGACTGTGGGGAAGCTGTTCGTGCATAAAAGTATTATATGCTGTATTTTTAATTCAACATACACACGTTCGGCCTTTGTTACTGGCCGAGTTTTGCGGTAAGATCACGCAGCGCATTGCCACGATGGGAATAGGTGTTTTTTTCTTCAGGCGTTGACTCTGCCATGACTTTTTCTCTACCTTCTGGTACGAGGAAACAATCAAATTCAAATAGATCGACTGGTGCTGGCACAACCGTGCCATGGACGCTTCCCTCGCCGACAATAAGCGTGTCTTTGTCTTTCATGAGTGCAAGTCTACATACTGCATGAGCCTTCGTGTCAGCAAAACGACGGGACACCTCCACAGCCGGCATTGCCTCCCAAAAATCGCGCGAATATGGGCCAGGAAAACCATTGAGCTCAGCGAGATGAAAAGACACATCATCCACCAAAACTGGCTTTTGAAAATGCTCATATGCTTGTTTTACTTTATGCGCCAAAATCTTCTCCGGTGTACCTTGGATCTCATAGGCATCAGGCACCATTCCCTGCTCGCAATCAAAAAACTCCTTGAGGTATGCCTCAAGCTCTTTGTATTTGTAGGCGTTGCCAGTGACTATGATAAGTGAAGGTTTCATAGTTGCAATCTAATAACCTTTACATGAGAACTAAGAATTAAGTAGATTAAATTTTAAGCGATACTTACATGAGTCTTCAACGATGTGAAGATCATCATGTGTTGTACTGCTCTCAGCGGTACACATATTAATTCTTTGTATGGGGCATTCTTTTGCTACCGAAAAAATAATAACTGAAAATACAATATTTGAATACTCACAAGTTTCACAAATAGATTCGCCGACTACTCCTGGACTGCACGCACAATCTGATTTTTGACAAGTAAAAAATTTAGGTTTCCCTGTTACAAGACCAGGGAGAACAAACCCGATACATATTATAACAGCTAGGACAATAATAAATATTTTCATAACTAAATATCAAGCTCCGCCATCTTGGCATGGGTTTGGATGAAAGTTTTGCGTGGAGCGACTTCTGAGCCCATCAACATATCAAATACTTTGTCAGCATCTACTGCATCAGTGATACCAACTTGCTTGAGAATACGACGAGCTGGATCCATTGTTGTCTCCCAGAGCTCTTCTGCGTTCATTTCTCCGAGACCTTTATACCGCTGGATATGAATCTTGGTAGATTTTGGTTTTCCACCCTTTGTTTCTGTTGTTTCCTCGCCGTTTTCTTCGGCCTCATTTTCCTCACTCGAATCAGTCTCTTCTATTTCTAGATCTGGCGCATCTTTGCCGATAATACCCACTTTTTCTTCATCGCTATAAGCATAGAAAATCTCTTTGCCTTTTTTGATCTTATAGAGTGGCGGCTGAGCGATGTAAATAAATCCCCCATCGATCAGTGGTCGGAAATAGCGGTACAAAAGTGTAAGAATCAGTGTGCGAATGTGCGCACCATCCACGTCCGCATCTGTCGCAATGATGATTTTGTGGTATCGAAGACGTGAAATATCAAAAGTGTCCCCGATCGCTGTCCCCATGGCGACGACGAGATTTTTGATCTGTTCTGAGGCGAGCATCTTATCGAGACGTGCACGCTCAATGTTCAATATTTTTCCTCGAAGCGGGAGTATGGCTTGTGTACGACGATCACGGCCAGTCTTGGCTGTGCCGCCTGCAGAATCTCCTTCCACGATAAATATTTCTGACTCTGATGCATCTTTGGTCTGACAGTCAGCAAGCTTACCAGGAAGCGTCATACCTTCAAGTGCGCCCTTTCGAAGGACGGAGTCCTTTGCAGCTTTGGCAGCCTTACGAGCACGGACAGCGAGTATTGCTTTGCCGATAATAGCTTTGGCTTCTTCGGGATTTTCTTCCAAGAAATTTGAAAAAGCTTCACCGAAAACAGTGTTGGTCGCTCCTTGTGCTTCCACCGAGCCGAGCTTGCCTTTGGTCTGACCTTCAAATTGGATTTCACGAAGCTTGACCGATATCACTACCGTCAGACCTTCGAGCACGTCTTCACCGGTAAATCCTCCATCTGCTTCTTTGATATAGCCTTCCTTTTTTCCGTAGGAATTGAGAAGACGTGTGAGCGCAGTTTTGAAACCAGTCACATGCGTACCACCTTCTTGAGTATAAATATTGTTTGCAAACGGTACGATCTTGGAAGATATATCGTCAACGTACTGAAGCGCGATCTCGACTTGAGCTCCTTCTGCTTCTTTGTCGACATAAAACACGCTGCTGTGGATCGGCTTTTGATGATTGTTGTAAAACTTTACCAAAGACACCAAGCCACCTTCAAAATAAAATGAATGTGATGGCGCTTCAAGACCAAGCTCACTAAACCAAAACACATCGTCAAGGTCGAGCTTGCCTTCATGCTCTCGTGCATCGATGACTGTAATACGAAGACCTTTTACTAAATAGGCTTGCTGGCGAAAATGATTCACAATCGTGTTCCAATCGAATTTTACTTCTTTGAAAATTTCTATATCAGGCTTGAAGGTAATGATCGTACCACGAAGCTTTGAGCTGGCAACTTTTTTGACGGCAGCTTTTTTCTTACCTTGCGAATATTCTTGGAGATACTTGCCCCCGTCACGGTGCACCTCAGCACGGGTAAGAATCGAGAGTGCATTCACCACAGATGCGCCGACACCATGAAGTCCTCCGGAGACTTTGTAGCCTTCCCCGCCAAATTTTCCTCCTGCATGGAGCGTGGTCATGACTGTCTCAAGCGCTGAAACTTTTGTTTTAGAATGAATATCAACAGGGATACCACGGCCATTGTCGGCAACGCGAACTCGCTCGTCTGGAAGCAAGGTGACTTCAATACGATTACATTCGCCTGCCATCGCTTCGTCGCGAGAGTTATCAAAAATTTCCCAAATCAAATGATGGAGTCCTTCTACGCCCGTGCCGCCAATATACATACCCGGACGCTTTCGTACTGGCTCAAGACCTTCCAACACAGAAATGTCTTCTGCTCCATATGATTTCTTTTTTTCAGCCATAGTTTTGGTAAATAAATGCCGCCAGAGGCGGATCCGCCTTTGGCGGAAAATAGTGTTTATAAAGGGTTTTTTCTACCCTTAGAGTATAGCATATTTACAACCACAATGGAAGTATGAGAAGGCAGTTTTTACCTTGCAAAATAAAGGTATTTTAGCGTATTTGCCAATTTTCTTCCTCTTTTATTTTTGCTGCTATTTTATCCATTACGGCATTGACTTCAACATCGGTCAGGGTGCGATCGGGGGCTTGAAAAACGAGCCGGAACGCATATGACACTTTGTCCTCTTTTTTATATTCATCCACTAATTTCGGCTCATAAACAAGCAACTCTCCTGCATTCTCTTTTATAACTTTATAAACTTTACCACTTTCGACTTCTGTTGGTACCCATATAGAAATATCGCGTGTGATAAATGGGTAGAGAGACCACATCGAAAATCGTTGAGTGTGGTGGTGTAGCTGTGAAGCAGGTAGCAAATCCCCGTATGTCTCACCACTTGCCACTTCCAGTTCATGCGTTTTTATAAATTCTTCAAGTGACATTTCAGTAAGATTTTTCTTGTCGCCATACGCCACATGTATCATTTCCCCTTTTTTCGTAAAGACAGTACCAATTTCAAAAATTTTTGCTTGCGTATTTAAAAGCGGTAAATTGCGCTCGTTGAGAAGGATGGCTTCCTTGATGCCGTCAGAGAGGTTGGTGCGGAGAAACTTTTTGTCTGACGCACTTGCTAATACCTCCACATCGCCCGTGTTACGAAATCCATAAGTCATGACTTCAGAATATTCATCTTTGAGAAGTTTTTCACGCGCATGGAGTATGTGTAAAAATACTGGATTGGCCTTCGGTGCAAAATCAATCTTTGGAAGCACGGGGGTGATTTTGTCGTATCCAAGAATACGGCCGATTTCTTCAGCTAGGTCGTGAGGTCCCGTAAGATCAAGGCGCATGCACGGCACAGTGAATGTAAATAACTCTCCTTCACGCACAAATGTCCACGAGTAGCGCTTAAAAATATCTTCAATCATTTCGCCAGTCACCGCACTACCGAGATGATGATTGATATACTCGACAGTAAATTCGATTTTCTTTTCTTCGTAGGGCGCATGATTCACATCAACAATTTCTTCAAAAACCGCATCCGGACACATCTCAGCAATCAAGGCCGAGAGTTCCATCATGCCATACGCTGCAGCTTCCGGGCTCAAATCATTTTCAAATCGCTTGCGCGCATCGGAAAGTATGCCAAGCCGCGCACCAGTGCGGCGCACTGTGACAGGATCGAAGTTGGCCACTTCAAGCATGAGCTCAGTCGTGTCCTCTGCAATTCCCGAATCAAGTCCCCCTTTCACCCCCGCCAGAGCCAATGTTTTCCCTTCACCGTCCGTAATAACCATATCTGAATCCTGCAACTTCACTTTCATTTTTTCCGAACCCAAAAGCTCAAGTTCTTCTCCATCCTTCGCATTCGTAATTCGTAATTCGTAATTCCTAACTTTTCTTGTATCGAACGCATGCGTTGGCTGTCCGCAGTCAAACATAGTGAGGTTGGTCGCATCGACGATATTGTTGATACTCCGCTGGCCAATCGATTCCAAGTGTTTCACTACCCAATCAGGTGACGGACCGACTTTTATGTTACGGACGATCCGTCCCATATAGCGGCGACATTTGTCTGTTTGAATATCGATTTTGAGATTGGTTTTTCCAATATCGGTAATTGTTTTGTATTTGGGTCTTGGATCTTGATATGCGAGCCCAAGTTGTCCAGCAAGCTCCATACCGATCCCATGATGCGATAGAAGATCATGCGCGCGATGTGGCAGAATATTGATATCAAAAATAGTGTCTCCGTCTGACAATTTCTCTACCCCCTCCACCTCACATAAATGATAGTTAAAAACATCCACAAGCGATTCTGCTTCAGGAATTTCGGGTACGTACCATTTAAGCCAGTTGTAAGAGATTTTCATAATTTAAAACTGATTAAGTCGCAAATCACCCTGGTAAAAGAGTCGCACGTCGGGAATATTCCAGCGGATCATAGCAATACGATCAAGCCCGCCGCCGAAGGCGAATCCCTGGACTTTTTTCGGATCAAGGCCGAGATTTTCCAAAACTTTCGGGTGAAGCATACCGCCGCCCATCATTTCAAGCCACTTACCTTTAAACTTAGCATGCACTTCCACTGACGGCTCGGTAAATGGAAAGAAGCTCGGACGAAATTCAATTTCCGTGTCCTCGCCGAGCACCGCTTTGTAAAATTTGATCAATACGCCTTTCATATGGGCGAGCGTAATATCACTACCTACCATGCATCCATCGATCTGATAAAACTGCATTTCGTGTGTCGCATCAGTAGCTTCATTGCGAAACACTTTGCCGATAGAAATATACGCAGCAGGAATTCTTCCATTTTTCGCAGATTCCTCCAACATCCGCGCACTCACCGATGTCGCATGCGTACGAAGCACACCTGCTGCTCCCTTTTCACTTTTTGCTTCTCCTTTTATCCAAAACGTATCTTGCATATCACGGGCTGGGTGATCTTTGGGCACGTTAAGCACATCAAAGTTATACCATTCGGTTTCCAGTTCTGGCCCCATGGCAATTTCAAATCCCAAATCAGCAAAAACCCGATAGGCTTCGTTTTGGAGGATGGTGAGAGGATGTTGAGTACCGTTCATATTTAACGTCGTTTTACGGAATATTTTTCCCTACTCCGACTATAGTCTATCTTAAATGACCGTCCATCCTTATCCTTAAAATACGCTTTGTGATTTTTGTAAGCCTCTACAAAAAGCGCTCCTACCTCTCCACGGTCAAGTTTGTCTAAATACTCAACACCCTTTTTATCGTCATCACTTTCATATGACGCCTCCCATTCTTTTTTTTCATGTATATATTTACTGCTCATAGGTATATCTTAGCTATTTTACGAGAGAGCACAAGGGCAGAGAGTATGCTATCCTTTTTATATGACCCGCACGACCCTTGTCACCCTCATTAGCCTCATCATCATTTTTGGCCTTCTTGGCTTGTATATTGGCTGGCGTGACAACGGTCCAAATGACACATCACCTAGCTTAGAACAATAAGATCCCGGAGTTTGCAATACTCACATTTTTTTTCATTGCAACGCTCATTCCAAAACGAAAGGGTGATAATTTCCTCGGCAGTTTTTTGGATAAGTGCTGTGAGCTCACGCACTTCTTCGTCGGTGATTTCAAATTCTTCTTTGCGATACTTTCCGCTATCGTCGGGCTCAATAAAATCAAGTGTACCGGAATGCATCGACAATTTACCGTCATTGTAATGACTCAAAAGTAATTTATAGAATGTCATCTGCCGATAATAATTGCCGTCCGCGCTTCGCGTTTTGCCCAAGATTTCGTTTCGTGTTTTTGGTTTGCCGGTTTTATAGTCGACAACGTTTACAAGATTGTCATTCACAAACTCCAGCTTGTCGAGTACACCAGTGAGTTTGATGTCGCCTGCGATCAAAACACCGTTGATGCGATATTCCGTGACACAATTAAGATTCCATGTACCAGCGTAGGCGTCGTACCAGCCTCCAAGTGAGCGAATACCTTTTTCACGCAGGAGCACGACTTCCCCAGGTGGAATGGATTGCCGGTTCAAGTATCCCTCAAAACTCTCAAGTAGAAAATCCTTGCCTGTCTCTTCTTCTTTGATGCGTTTGAAAAAGTCCTGGAGCGCATGATGGACCGCAATACCGTAGGCTTGCGGGATCTCCGGTGCTTTGGGAATACGGATGAGATTGATATAAAAATATTTCCAGGGGCATTCGAGGTAGTTGTTTAAGGCAGTCGGTGAAAATCCTTGCGCACGGAAAAGCTCGGTGACAAAAGCACGATGATCTTCAATGCCGGACACTGGTGTGGCATGTCTAAAAAAAATGTCACGATTCTTCAGATAGTCCTTTCCAATCGCTTCCGTATCTACTTTTTCAATAAGCTCGGGTTTTATTTCGCCAATAAACGAACTCGGCAATTGCTCCCTGCCATCATCATTCTCTCTGGCATAACTAATCGTCACGCCTTTCTTCGCCCGTGTCAGCGCCACATAAAATAAGCGCCGCTCTTCGGCGTTGGCGTCATTTGAAGTATCAGCAATCTCTTCAGTCTTCTCTTTAATTTTAGCTTTAGTTTTTGGCATTAGTTCTATCGTACAGGAATGAGCTTAGGATTCCAAGTTAGTAAGAATGAAAAAGACTAACCTTGCTAGTTTAAAATCTTGCCTTGTATTTTTCTCAGAGTGAGCGTACTATTGGGGTATTAATATATATATAAATTCTAATACAAACATGGAAAACAAATTTAAAAACATAATAGAAAATAACCAATTTAATACAAATTTTAAGAGATTAAGAAATTTTCTGGTTGCTTCGTTAGCTGTTTTTTC
>JACCDY010725300.1_pt1 | contig 11278 bp, 11 predicted proteins | sample 7446391 | NCBI WGS metagenome assembly JACCDY01 (sample SAMN15323451, study PRJNA562643) | freshwater metagenome | isolation source: river surface water | place: USA:Blue River Watershed | collected 2017-08-18
TAAAATCCCGATATCAGCAGAAGAATGGATTAAAACACGGGTTATGTGAAGAATTTCATGATAACAACGTATTAGCGAGTGCTTTCAACTATGTTGAAAATTACAAGCATGGTAAGGGCGTGGCTTTCCACGAGAATGGCGATAAAGATTATGAAGCATCGTATCATAATAAGCGATTTCACGGTGTTTACATAAAATACATTGACAACAAAATAAGTATAAAAATTATCTATGAACACGGTGAGCGTAGAGTATATGAGAAGTTTAACGCGGATGGTGAACGCGTCTGCTATTTCGAGCTTAGGGATAAATACATAGTAGGACCATGGTACAAGAACAATTGCAGATTCGATGGGAAAGTTTACACGGTTGGCGGCAAAAAATACGAGTTTGGTCCTAACGCCGCTTTCATAGTTAATCTTTGATTAACTCGTAAAATCTGACATCGCTTTCGAATTTGCAGTTTCGACAATCAGAATCATCATCATCATCATCGATGTTTTTACGAGTCTTAATTTTTTTAACGTACTCGCGAATTCCACGATTATATTTGACATCAATAATCAATTTATTTTTTCTGTAGATCTGACATTTTCCATGCATTATTCCATTTTGAAACTGAATAACATACTTGGTATTGTTTCTAGTCGCGACGGTTTCACCATGTAGAAACCCATTGAAATAGTTATCATTTACTGTATAGCAACATTCTATTGACATGTGCGGACCATGCAATACGCCATTTTTCATGGTGAACTGTTTTACAACTGAGTCAGATTCGTAAACAATACATAGTCCATGTAATTTCCCCATATTATATTGACGGACAATTCTTGTCGTATCATCTATTTTTTGATAAGTTCCGTGTAGTAAATCATTTACATAGTTAGCAGTTTCTACTTCTTCCGAGCCAACAAATTTACGATAAGCGCCGTGTAATTTTCCAAAACGATAATTTGCTTCAAATTTTACACTTCCATCTATGTGAAATGTTTGTTCTAATCCGTGCTTTTCACCTTCAACAAATCGACATTTACTTTCAATTCTGCCGCTCTCATGATAAGTACAGTATTCACCATGGTATACTCCATTTTTCAAATACCAAGTGCTGTGTCTACTAATGTCATTGCTTCTGTATTTTGTAATGTAATAAGTGTCAATATCGTCAAAATATTTGTAATCTATTTTTTGGCTGTGCTTCCCATCGCAAAATAACTTCGTAAAATCCGATTGTCCCGGAAACTTACGGCGGTATTCTACCATGCCACATTTATCATATTCTTTGACTTCTACTAGTTTATCTTTTTCATAAGTTTGCTCTACGAGGCTATCTCCAAATATTTGTGTTTTTCCATGTTTAAAGCCAGCGGTGTATTCAATTGTCTTCGTTAATTGCGTATCCTCCCAATAATAACAAGTACCATGTAATTTTCCTAGAATATATTCTTCTGCGCATTCTAATTTGCAAATAAAATCTTCCCAAATCCATTCTTTGTGAGATCCGTGCTTTAGGTTTCCTAGCATCATGGTAGATGATGTTATTGAACCGTCGTCATGTTCGTATCGTTCTTCCACAGCGTATTCAGCAATGCGATCAAAGAGATCGCGTGTAATCTTTGATATTATTAATGATGCAACTTGTTCCATTATATTTAATCAATTTTTCTGTTTTGAAAAAAATTAGCTAATCCTAGATTCCGAGCTAAAATTGCAATTTATACAATTGGGATGAACTTCAAGATTACCTTCGCTTGGATCTACTTTATTAATGCTAATGCGTACACCTAAATTATATTTTGCGTAACATATTAATTCGGTATCGCGATAAAGCCTATAATCACCATGCATAACACCATCTCGAAATTGGATAATATACATATTATTACCTCTGATAATTATACTTTCACCATGTAATAACCCATCTTGATAATTATCGTTCATCGTGTAGCAACATTTAGTAACCATGCAAGGCCCTTGTAATATTCCATTATTCATATTGAATTGTTTCACAATTGAACCAGAATCGTAAACAACGCAAAGCCCATGCAACTTTCCCATATTATAATTATATACAAGCTCTGTTCTATGTTCAAGTTTACGATAAGGCCCATGTAATATGCCTTTTATATAAAATGCAGTTTCTACTTCTATGGAGCCATCAAATCGTCTGTACTCTCCATGTAATTTTCCCATTCTATAATTAGATAACAATGCTAATGATTCATCTAAGTTGAACTCTACCGATGGTCCATATTGTATACCTAAAATATATTGACTTTTCCGTTTGATTTTTCCATTACCGTGAAATGCGTAAAAATCACCATGCAACAATCCATTTTTAATACTCCATATAATATCTATATCACCATTAGAATCGTATTTAGTCAGACAGTAAGTATCAGTAGAAGTGTCGTAAGTATGTTTTATTTGCAATTTAGAATTATATATGGAGTGCAGCGTCATTAAATACGGCTGACCGGGAAATTTACGTTTATGCGCTATTAACCCAGATTCATCGTAATCTTTGAGTTCGACGAGAATACCTAGGTTAAAAGTTAATTCTTTAAGTGTTTTGCCAAATATATGAGTTTTTCCATGGCGCATACCTTTACAATATTCAAGTGTTTTTAATAATCGTCTATTTTTCCAATAGAAACACATACCATGTAACTTACCAAGATTGTATTCTTCTTTTGTATTCATATAACAAACAGAATCTTTCCAGTCCCATTTTTTGTAAGATCCATGTTTAACATCACCTAACATCATAGTAGATTCAATTACAACACCACCCATATATAAGCGTTTTTCTTCCGTAGCATATTCGACTATATGATCGAATAGCCGAGATGATAATCGTGAAATTATTAATGATGCAACTTGTTCCATTATATTTATTCAATTTTTTAACCCGTCGAATTTATGATTAGAGTGAAACGCACATCTAAAAGCTGAACATGCATAATAATCCGTATGGGGAGAAATAATCTGTTTTAGAATGATAATATTCATTCGATATTCAACTATTCTAATTAGTTCGTTGTTATGATATAGTTCGGCGCGACCGTGTTTGAGCCCATTTTCAAAGTTAATTATGTATGTAAATTTCTTACTCACTGTTTTGCTGGTACCGTGAAGTAAGCCATGGCGATAGCTTTCATAAGTTGTATAGCAACATTCGGCAGTCATATATTCGCCGTGTAGCATTCCATTCGAATAATTTATTTGTTTCTTTGTAACACCCGAAACTACCATAGTATACAATCCGTTTAGTTTGCCCATGTTATAATTACATACTGTAACAGTGTCACCACTAGTTTGTATAAAGGTTCCATGTAATTTGCCGTCAACATAATAACAATCTTCAATAACACGACCTTCAAGATATTCCTTACTTGTACCATTTAAATATCCACCGAAATAACTACATTCCAGTGTAAGCGCATTATCACTGTTATACTCTCTCATCTTACCATGCGCTCTACCGTATTGATAGTTTTTTATCTCTGCAATAATTCCATTACGATGATATACAACTGATTCCCCATGTTCCTTTCCTTCAATAAAGTTAGCGACTCTTCTTTTTTTATCGGAATTATGGTAATATTCTGTATACTCACCATGTAATAATCCATTCTTGATATTTTGTATTGTATCTATGAAATTATCATTATTAAATCTCGTAATTGTGTAGACGTTAGTTTCAGGGTCATAAGTATAGCTTGAAATTGTGTGACCATCAACAATGTTACAAAGTTCTACCAGCTGCATATTTGGAAATAGAATTTTATGAGTAACCATACCGGATTTGCCGTATTTTTTGAGTTCTATTAGTTCTCCGCGAGAATAAGTTTTTTCCTCAAATTGGTCGAGCTGACAGTGAAAATATTGAGATTTCCCGTGTAGAACACCTTTTGAGTATTGCTCAATATGTCGCAGTATGCCATCTTTCCAACTATAGCTAGTGCCGTGTTTTTCATCTAGAAAATATTCCTCACTTCGCTCCAAAATATGTACGTCTTTCGGTACGGCCCATTCTTTACAGGAACCATGTTTAAGCCCGGCGAATATCATATCGGAAATTACAATAATACCGTTAGGTGTATGGACTTGACATTCTTCTACTGCATATTCTGCAACATGGCAGAACACATCTGGATTTATGTAAATATTCAACTTCTGCAAGAGCTTATCCATTTATATTCTGTAGAAAATCACTTTTTGGAAGGTTAAAAAAGTGATTCTACAAAAGTATATAATGGATAACGCAGATCTGACCGCAAGAATAATAAGTTTTCTATTTTGCGCTGATCGCGCAAGAACAATGGCAGTGTCAAAGTTTATGCGTCGTGTGATACTGACCAAGAGAGACTCATGGAACAAATTTCTAACAATTGGCAATTGTGATAATGTCGATCCAGAATACGTGCAAAGATTACCGTTGCATAACGTAGAATATGTTCAATTCTATAAGCCGAACTTTAATGTATGGTTGGGCGCATTCAAAAAATTAAAAGAGCTAACAATAATATCATGGCCATACCGCAGTACACTTACAAAAGACTGCATTGAATGTATCAGCCGTTTGCAAATCCAAAATTTAGACATTAGCTGTGATATAGATCACTTGGAAATTGATAAATTTCAAGCAACACAAATAAGATTAAGAGGGTATGTTGATTTTAGGAATTCATCTTTGAGGTGTAATAACGAGTTAAAATCATTAGTTATCGACAGATTTGTAGAATATATTCCTGCAGCATCGATCGGTCTAGCTAAATTACAATTATCAGAAAGCAGTATGCTGACCCGTGCCCATTTCTTAAATGCTTGTCGATACAAAAATCTGAAAGTTCTTATTATCGGCGCAAATATTGAAGATGACGATTTAGTTTATTTGCCTGATCTACGAGTGCTTTCCGTTACATACAGTAATTTCACTAGAAAAGGAATTGAATACTTATCAAAATCAAAGATACAAGCATTATCAATCTACAAAAACTTACTTCTGAAAGATGAGGATATTATCTCTTTGACACGTTCCGAAATTAAATGTTTACGTATCATAGATTGTCCTAAAATTACAGAAAGATGCATGGATACTATAAACTTATTGAAATTGTCTATTTTGCAAGTGTCATCGTTAAATTACGATACAGATAAAAAAATGCATTACGAATTGAAAGAATACACTAGCAGATGGCCAGCTTTAAAGCTAATAAATGACAACCTGGTACATTCGATCGATCCAGCTCATAAAGACTTCATAAATTTGCATAATGATTATCTATATTGGACAGTAACTAACATATTAGATCTGCCAGATTAATGGTGTCGCAGAATATTCTGCGGATGTTCATCTTTTTTAGAGTGAGCAATCCATCCAAAGTGATTTTGTTGCCTGATACATTAAGATATTTTAGGTTCATATTTGTAAAATCCGCAATATGATAATCGCTCAACTGGCATGATACCAATGACAATGATGTTATGTTAGTGCAATGTTGAATTTCGCCCGTGCTCAAGTGAACATTCTCTAATGATAGTTCTTCTAAATTCGGTAATTGGAAGATGAGACCTTGTGAACTGTCCAGATGTATAGTTAGGCTCTTCAAATTTGAGACTATCAGGTCTTCAAAATCGTTCATGTCATAATCACCAATTATTACGAGCGTATGCAAATTCATACTATTTATCATCGTTATAAAATCACGAACGTAGCTAGTACATCTGATAAGTGTAAGTTTGCGCGCTGTTATAATTTCAGCAGAATCAGAGCTAGAATGACAATTTTCCAATACCAATTCTTCTAAATTAGGCAGTTGAGCTAGTCCTCGAGAATCAACAGGTCCGGTATCGATTTTCAAATATTTGACTGTTTTCGGTACTATATCCAATACGTCTGTTTCTATGTTAGTATTGATAGTTAACCGGTTTAGTTTGTTGTTGTCAATAAGCATTTTGGCAAGGTCTTTGTTTTTGTAAGAGACGAACACTTCCAAATCGACTAGTTTCAACTTTAGCAATTTGCCGAATATATATTCATCTAGATTGTGAAGTATAAGTCTTGTATATGAAGGCAAACTGCCGTCTTTTTTGAATGTGAGAGGGCCGCGCAAATGTGGTATGTCAAAGTATGTGTATAACTCGTCTACCTGTCGTATACATTCAACTTCTAGAGTTTCCAAAGAACAAATAAGGCGATGCATTACAGCGGAGCATTTAATCTTTAATGTTTTTAAATGCGGAAACACTACTTTATGTTCCTGTTCGTTTAAATCGTTCATAAGTTCCAGTTTTTGAATGGGCATCTGCGACAGAACAGCTAATTCTGCTATGGACAGTTTTTGTTGAACCGTCACGGTTCGCATTTGAAACTTACAAAACCGGCCGAGCGGAATATGCGGTCCAATCACGCATGAGTCGGCCGCAGTAATAAGGTACGTTCGGTTAGCATTGAAATATTTGCATGTTCTTAATAATACAAGCGCATCTCCAAGAGTATTAAATGTAATTATCTTATGTATTATTTCCTTCGGCGCTTTGTTCATCTATACTTGACAAGTTTCATTTTTACCAAATCTATAATATCTTGCGCTATCACCGGATCTTTGTGTAAAGCGTGGTTTCCAATATAATAACGAATGCTATCGTACATATTATCTTCTGGTATATATTTTTTAAGCACGCCATCCTCGATACGAAGACGTCGCAAACATATAGTTCGCACGGGCATTTCTATGATAGTTTCTGGTATTTGCTTAATTAAATTTAATAGCATAGGAGGTAATTCACTAGTTATCAGTTTCCGTGCAGCGACAGCAGCGGGACCAATGTAAGATCCATCAATAGATATAATAAGTTTAACTTTCTTCGGTCGTAATTTTGCCAAGTAATAAGCAAATATAAATCCTATAGAATGTGCGATAATAATGCATTTACTTTTTGGTAGTTTAGATACGAACTCTTCTATATCGATTTTCTCTTCCCACGGAATAGCCACCGCGTTTACTTTAGCATTTTTTATTTTGCGTAAACCAGGCATAATAGAATCCCAATCTCCTTTGTCACCATAACCAGCAAACAATAATATTTGTGTCGTCATCTATATTATAAAAAAAATTATGAATCTAAATCTGAACCATCTGATAATTCAGATTCATAATCAGAATTATGTTTTGGTTTTGGTTCGGATGGTTCGGGTGGACCATAAGCGAATATTACCTCTCCCATATCGTACTCATGTATACTTATTATCTTGCCTGTTTTTTCCCATCTGAAACTGTTTCCATGTTTCTCATTATATGCATATTCGCGATAAGCTGCTAAATTGCCATTTGTATACCATATATATGCAGGACCGTGAAGCATACAGTTTTCATAAGTTCGTATCATATGCAGGCGATTGTTTTTAATAATGATAGATTCGCCGTTGTTTTTGCCATTTGAGAAATAACGTACAGTTACAGAATCATTTTCCCATACATATGTGGGACCCTCAAATTTGTCATGTATATAATTATACTTCAATCTAAGTTTTCCATCTTCTTCGAATTCTAAATATTTGCCGTGAAGCTTACCATATGCGCGATTAGCTATAAACTTTACTTGACCATTATCGTGAAATCCTATATGAACCCCATGTTCCAATCCCATATGCATATCAACCAGTTCACGTATTTTAGCATCTATATAGATGGCTTTCAATCCTTCCTCTATACCGCGTAGCACAGTAGTTAGAATAAGACATTTATTCTTGGTATCATATTCACTCACTTCTCCTTCTAGTTTGTCATTAACATATCTCTTTACAGATCCCACTGCGTATTCCTTGAATACACCGTGTTTAAGACCGTGCTGATAATATCCTTCTGATATTAACTCGTCGCCACGATATGAAAAGAAATATCCATGCTTTTCGCCGTTATGAAACTGAGTAATAGTTGTTATATCGTGCAGAGTTTCTCTAAATTCACCTTCAAGGTTATCATTAAATATTGTATAACTTATATTTGGATTTGATCGAGATTCTAGAAGATATGAAAGACATAACTCAAGAGTATCATTGCATAGTGGAATCCGATCGCGCGATTCGGCATCGCAGTAAAGCTTGAAGAACTGCATATAATAATAAAAAAGAATCACTTTTAAAACCAAAACATACTGTCCATTCGTTCGTTTACTTTTTTAAGTTCCTCGCCAGTTAATACAATACCATTATCATGGCGTCGCGCGAATCTATCTTTCTCATAGATACAATGTAGATTATGTATTAATTGACAATTGTCATCATGTGAACATTCTATTGACAATTTACCGTTGGATTCCCATTGCTTATAAGTATTAACAAGTTTATCTTCGTGATAGAAGCAATGCTCACGAAGTTGTCCATTCGGATACCAAGATTTACTTTCTCCTTCTTTTTTTCCATTGACATAAGTTCGTTCCCATTCGGGCGATCCGTTATTGTAATAATCACACGCAATACCGTGTAATTCGTCATTGTAGTATTCAGCGTAATATATCAATCTATTTTTTTGTATATTCCATTCCAGGTGCTTGCCGTGTAGAATACCGAATGCATAATTTAGCTCGCGAGTTTGCATTGTGTTCTCATAGTTATATTCTGCAGTTTTACCGTGTAATAACCCGTGTAAGTAGTTTGATATTTCACGTATTTTTCCATTGCCGTAATATGTTATGAACGCGCCTTCTATTCTATCGTTAAGATAGTTGCATTTAGCCAGTACTTTAATGACCCCATGCTCGTGATAACATAATCTATATTCTCCATGGCGGACGTCATTTTTATATTCATACTGTTCGAATCTATATCCACTATAAGTAACATGCATACCTTCTAATTTGCCATTTATGTAATAGCACATAGTTATTAGTATTTGAATTTCGCAATCGCGATAACTACAATATTTGCCGTGTTTTACATCGCCGACAGTAGTATATATTTCATGTAGATTACCGCTAGGATATAGTATCCTATGTTCTACCGGATCCATTATATAAAATTGAATCAAATTTTATATAGCAATGGATAACAAAACGTACAATTACATTAAGGACTCGGCGGTGAGAATTTTAACCTATATGGCGGCGGGATTATTCTTATACACTTATGTTGCTGAACCTATCGTAACTTCTATCAAACAAACAAATATCAAGCTTGATAGCATCAATGCTAGAATCGACACAGTCTTCTGCGAAGGTAGAACTTTTAAAATTGAACTTATCTAATTTTTTGCTAAAAAATGAACAAAATATAGTATATAATGGCGGCTGGCGTATTATTATCTGCAATACTTGTGATTGTCGTAGTATGGTTATTAAGATGCAAAAAAAGACCACCTGTCTATGCTTATGTATCGAGTAACATCGATGAAATAGCGCGGGTCGCCGGTAAAAAAAGAATAGTAATTACTAGAACAACATACAGAATCTGTCATAATTGCGCAAATCCGTTTTGCCAAAAACAGCGCAAGATAGTTAATAAATACGATTTAATGTTCAGAGTACTTAATGATGAAAGTGAATCGTATTTGTCAGCTTATGACGGAGTAACAATCTCCGATCTTAGATCTGGAGAGAATGCATTTGATATGATTAGGAATAGTGCCGAAATATACTGCAGCCAATTGGATAGCATACCAGATGCCACTAACAAGATGAAAATTATTACTGTCAAAAAAATTTGAAATTAATATAGTACCATGATTGTGGAAGTGATAGTAGCTATTGCTAGTTTGGCATACATAGGTTATATGGTTTGTCAACAGCAAAAGAAACTCGTAATTAAGCGTACTAACATACCTGAATTGCAACAATATGATGTAGACAATACCCACGTAATTATTACCACAGATAGATTTGAAATAATTCATACTTGCGCTAGTAATGGCTGCGGAGCCGAATTACGTCGAAAGAATAAGTACAATTTTGAGCTAGACACTGAGACTGAGTCATGTTTGATATTGTCTAGATTCAAGAGTGTTCGCTTATTAAAAAGAAATGCGTGCCCTGGAAATTACTTTATTGTGGACACGAATAAGCTGCACATCAGTTGCGAAGAACTTGATAATTTGCCTGAGCTGCCAAAGTTAACTCTTATTGTCGGGCATGAATAATTTTTTACTGGGTAAAGATGACTTAAGCATAGTTAATCTCTATTTTCCGAATCATTGCGTAATAACACGAACCTTCCAAATTAGCAATCCATATAACATCATTTCTAGAGAATTCGGCCTGCGCGGGTTTTTCATAAATTACAAAATAGTCGTGTTTGACGTATTCTTTTTGATATTTTACTACACATGCGGGTTTACTAGTATGATCTTTATATTCTACATCGAAATCCGATGCAGCAAAAGCAGCTTGAATATCATTCAGCGCTATATTCCACGCTTCGTCGAGAGTATCGACGGTATCGATAAGTTCAGGTTCTCCAATAGATTCGATATAAACATAAAACGGCATTATTATATAGAGTGTAATTCATTTTTCTAATATGGACCTAGCGGATCGTATACTTAAACTGATAGAAAGTGGAGAGGAAAAAGATTGGGATTCGGATAGAACGCTAAAAAAGATTAAGGAACTATATGAGTCGGAACGCGGATCTTGCAAAGAACACCTGAACATAAAGAAATTTATAACGCTGCCGGAGTACAAAGGCGACATATATCAGAATGTTTCAGAAGCATTAAAGGTTTCAACAAAGGGCGATATTATTGTTTTAGCCGGCGGCATTTATAAGATATTCAAAACATACAAAGACTACATAGAATATCTTAAGTTTGTTTGGGATAAATGGGAAAAATGGATTCCTCATTTTCAGATAGTTCCATCGGATGAAATACAAAACTTTGTTATTATTTGCGACGGCGCTGTGTCGGAAGATATAAATACTATTAAACAACAACTACTGAATCATTTCAAATCGTTGCAGTTAGATCATATCAAATGCGTGAAGATGAACGAGGAAGAAGTAGCGATTATCATGAAATCTCTATACGGTACTTACGGCGAATGCGATTTCCAATTAAAGCGCTTTATTAAATCGGTAGTTGACGAAGAATTAAGAGCAAAACTATCACGGCGTCCTGTTATATGTGATGACGCAACTGGAAAATTGTATAGTAAAGTACCAATATTACGGAATGTTGACGATGATATCGATTGTTTAGCGTCACACGCTGTGTCTGTTACTATTAACATTATAGGTGATCATAACACAGTTAATACTACTGTCGAGCAACCAAAGAAA
>JACCDY010232309.1_pt1 | contig 11277 bp, 12 predicted proteins | sample 7446391 | NCBI WGS metagenome assembly JACCDY01 (sample SAMN15323451, study PRJNA562643) | freshwater metagenome | isolation source: river surface water | place: USA:Blue River Watershed | collected 2017-08-18
ATTAACAACGTAACACTATCTGCTTCAACTGGTACGGTTGGTAACTTTGGTTTTACTGCTACAAGATATAGATGTTCTGTTTTAGCAAGAACGGTTAACGTAAGAAATAGAGCGCTTTGGGAGAATCTAGGGTTCCCTGAAATATACGCCGATAGCGCATTATTTCCAGTTATTCTTACTACTACAACTACTACCGGATTAGCATATGCAACTGGAATGGTGATATACGGATGACTATAACAACTGCACTCAGTTTAGAAGTAAGTATTGATTCTAGATTTTCTACGATGCGTACAAGTAAAGCTAACATTACTAACGCATTGGCTGGTAACCATATGTCAACGTGGCTCAGTACCGGCATACCTGGAACCGGTGCAATCCCTACTGCTACTGTTGTGGTGCCAACTAATGCAACAACTGGTGCTTTTAACTTTCCACAACAAACCGCGCCAATGACTAGTTATATCGCCGGAATGGAATATACATCAGGCCAAGGTGGTACTACGTTTGAACTACACGATCGATTAGCGCACATGGGTGGTCTTTCCGGAACGGTGACTACACTTCAAACTGTGACCGGATTTGACCTTAGTACTTTATCTGGCACATCAAACTTGGCTGAGAGAAAAGGCGACGCAAACTATTCAGACGTTCAATGGTGGCTAGAGATCTATAACGATCTTGGTGGTACTAACTCAAACGCAACGGTTAACGTGACTTTTGATGACGGTACTACTGGAAACTTGACTGTGTTTAACGTAGGTAACAATGACAGAAGATTGGCCAGAATGATCCCACTAAATCCGCAAATTGCAGTTGCAAATCAAGGAAGGTTTATTCGTGGTATCAACTCAGTTCAACTTTCTGCTAGCACGACGACTGCAGGCAATTTTGGGTTTGTTGCAACGAGATACAGAGGAAGTATTTACGCCGATCAACCAAACGAAAGATACCGCAAAGGCTGGACAGAAATAGGACTAAATGAAATCTATAATAACAGTTGTTTGTTTGGGATTATCCTTTGTACGGGTACTGCAACTGGGGTTTCATATTTTTCGGGTAAAATTATAAACGGATGAGGAAAAACTATGACTATTGATAATATGGATCACCTAGTGAATGCGATGGGTAATAACTCATCTAGAATCATTATCGATAAGACTTCATTGGCAAACGCCGTCGCCGGTGGATACTTTTCGAAATGGAGAGCCCTTGGTTATCCTGGTCAAGGTGCTATTCCAACCACCGCAGCGGTTGCTTCAAACGCGTTAGTCGGTTCATTAGGATTTACACAACAGACAGCCCCGGCAACGAGTTACTTTGGGCAATTCGAAGCAATTGCTGCGACCGCAGGTATGACTGTAGAAATTCATGATCGACTCATGCATATGGGCGGTCTTTCTGGGACCGTAACGACTGCACAAACCGTTAACGTAGACATTGCTGCTAACCTCGCAACGTCTAATCTTGATGCAAGAAAAGGTGACGCTAACTATTCTGATATTCAATGGTGGATGGAATGGTACGCTGATACAGGTGGCACTGCTTCTAACGCAACTATTAACGTAACCTTTAATGACGGTACTTCGAATAACCTAGCGGTTCAAGCCGTCGGCGGCACAATTCGTGCGAGTAGAATGTTGCCACTTAATGCGCTGATTCAGGCTGCAGACGCAGGAAAGTATATCAGAGACATTAATACTGTAACGTTATCAGCTTCGACCGGTACTGCCGGTAACTTTGGATTTACCGCAACACGATACCGCGGTGGCGTATTTACGCCTATCGCGAACGCTAGATTTACTGCAACTTGGGCAGAACTTGGCTTAACTGAAGTATACAATAGTTCGTGTTTATTCCCGGTTGTTATTGCAAACACTACTACGACTGGTGCGTTGAGAGCAACAGGAAAGATTATTCATGGCTAATATGGTTTTTAGAGAACTTGGCTCAACTGTTTTTACAGGTGGCAACGAAATCTGGTTTCGTCAAAATGAAGCTGGTGTAATAGTCAATACCGAATTCTTTGGTGTTACCGCACCAGTAGGAACTGAAGGATATATTAACGCATGGACTGGTTCTGCATGGGCACTTAAGCCGGTTAAAGTATGGACGGGTTCGGCATGGGTTCAGAAACCAGTAAAGTTTTGGAATGGAACATCGTGGGCTTTAGCATAACCATAAATAGCTAAAAGCAGGAGATTCTTATGGCACAACCAACATCACGCGCAGAGTTCAAAGAGTATTGCCTACGTAAATTGGGCAAGCCGGTTATCGAAATCAACGTTGATCAGGATCAAGTAGAAGATCGTATCGATGAAGCTCTGACATACTATTGGGACTATCACTTTGATGGTACTGAGAAGATGTATGTAAAAAAGCAAATGACTCAAGAAGATCTTGATAATGGTTATGTGACTGTGCCAGAAAACGTAATTGGTGTGGTGAATCTCTTTCCAATCGCTGGTAATCTCACCGGTTCAGGTATCTTTAGCGCGACTTATCAATTCGTACTCAATAACCTTCATGACTTTGTTAACTACGATTTGATTAATTACTATATGTCATTCCAACATCTTGCTTTCATGCAAGAGATCTTGTCAGGTCGTCAACCAATCCGTTATAATCGCCACATGAATAAGCTCTATCTTGACATGAACAAAGATAAGGTGAATGTTGGCGACTTCATTGTGTACGAATGCTATCAAGTTGTCGATCCAAACCTGTACACCGATGTGTGGAAGGATCGTTGGCTTCAGAATTATGCAACGGCAAAGATTAAGTATCAGTGGGGTACTAACCTTACTAAATTCGTTGGACTCAATCTTCCAGGTAACGTTCAGTTCAATGGTGAAATGATTCTGAAAGATGCTGAAGAAGAAATCAGACGAATGGAAGAAGAGATGATCAGTAGTTACAGCTTGCCTGTAGCCGACATGATAGGATAACACGTGGCTACGAACTTTTACTTCTCAAACTTTTCGAACTCAATGGAACAGACCTTAATCGAGGATCTGATCATTGAATCGATTCGTATATACGGTTTAGATTGCTGGTATGTGCCTAGAGCACTTGGTGCAAAGGATGATCTTCTCAATGAAGATGATCTGCCAATCTTTGACCAAGCATATATGATTGAGATGTATGTAAAGAACGTTGAAGGCTTTGAAGGTGATGGTCAGTTCCTTTCGAAGTTTGGTCTGCAGATTCGTGACTCAATGACTTTGTCAGTTTCAATGCGTAGATTCACTGAAGATGTTGGTAGTTATAATGAACAGATTCGCCCAAATGAAGGCGATCTTATCTACTTTCCATTGACCCGTAAGATGTATGAAGTTATGTTCGTAGATAACAAACCTATCTTCTATCAACTCGGTTCTCTTCAGATGTATGACCTACGTTGCGAACTGATGGAATACTCTAATGAAGTGTTCAACACTGGAGTAGCAGAAATCGACATCATTTCGGCGAATAGACTCACTACTGCAAATAACACAATTGCCGGCATTGAATCTCTTGATCCTCTTGCAGACAACCTTACCATTGAAACCATCGCAGATGGAATTCTTGACTTCACTGAAGAGAATCCATTTGGTGAGGAGAATTACTAATGTTTGGTCACTCATTCTATAATCAAACGACAAGACGATACGTTGCTATCTTTGGCACGCTCTTCAATGACATCTCAATTGGTCGATCAAATAACTCTGGAGTTGAGACTCAACGCTTCAAAGTTCCGGTCAATTATGGACCAATGCAAAAGTTTTTATCGAAGATTGAACAAGACCCAGATCTGTCGAGTCAGGCAATCACTCTTCCGCGTATCACCTTCGAATTGACAAGTATGCAATACGATGGCGAGAGAAAGTTAACGAACAGAGTTCTCAACAAGAAACAGGTTGTAGCAACTGATCGTGTACGTACACAGTTTACTCCAGCACCTTACAACCTGAACTTTCAATTGAACATCATGACGAAGTATTCTGAAGACGGCACAAAGATTCTTGAACAGATCATTCCATTCTTTAAGCCAGAGTTTACTGTTACTGCAAAGATGATTGACGACATGGACATGCTTGTCGATTTACCTATCGTACTCAATTCCGTAAGTTCAGAAGATAACTACGAAGGATCGTTTGATGAGCGTCGTGCACTTATCTGGACTCTTGACTTCACACTGAAGGGTTACTACTATGGACCAACTTCAGAGAAGAAAGTAATCAAATTCGCAAATACGAATTTCTATTCGTCTATGACTGCGACTTCACCGGTCGAACGTGTGACTATTCAACCGGGCCTCACCGCTAATGGACAGCCTACATCTGACATTAGCCAAACTATACCATACGCCGACATTAGCATTGATGATGATTGGGCATACATTGTACAGATTGAGAATTTGAATGGCTGATAAACTTGGAAAGTATCTCGGGCTTCCTCCTATTGGTGCAGTAGAAGATGCAGAGATCGTTGAAGATAAACCTATCGCAAAGAAGATGACTGCTGATGCTTCACACATATCAAAGAAGCTTTCATCGAATCTTCCAAAGGATCCACCAAAGCCTCTGACTCGTTCTGAAGAAGCAGAGAACGATTACGACTATGCTCGTGAAAACATGTACAACGTGATTGAAAAGGGTACTGCTGCACTTGAAGAACTTCTCGGTGTGGCAACTCAATCACAACACCCTCGTGCTTACGAGGTTCTAGCAACGACGATGAAGACTCTTGTCGATGCAAACAAGGAACTCGTTCAACTTTCGAAAAAGAAAGTGGAAGAGGACAAGCTTAATGATGACCCTCAGGCTGGATCTGGTGGTAACGTGACAAACAATAACCTGTTCGTTGGTACTACCCATGATCTGCTGAAGGTTCTAGCAGACATGAGGAAAAATGGAAACTCCCAGTAATCAACCGGAAAAGTCGCAGAAGGGTTATCTAGGTAACAACCTTCTTAAGCGAATCGGTCAGCAGCAAAATTGGACTCCAGAGCAGATGTCAGAGATGGCAAAGTGCATGATGGATCCTATCTACTTTGCTGAAAACTACATCAAAATCGTCCACGTTGATCGCGGTCTTATTCCGCTTCAGATGTATGACTATCAAAAAGACATTGCCACGAAGATCTTCAACAATCGTCGTGTGGCTGTGCTTACTGCGCGTCAGGCAGGTAAGACTACCACAGCTGTCGCTATCATTCTACACTATATCATCTTCAATGAACACAAAAATGTGGGCATCCTTTCAAATAAAGGTGAAGGCTCAAAGGAAGTTCTTGAACGTGTGAAGCTAGCATATGAAAACCTACCAAAGTGGATGCAGCATGGTATCCAGGAATGGAACAAGAACTCGATCGAACTCGAGAATGGTTGTAAGGTCTACGCAGGTACGACTACATCGAGCTCTATTCGTGGTAAGTCTATTGCGTTCCTTTACATTGACGAATGTGCGTTCGTTGAAGGCTACGATGAATTCTTCGCTTCGGTCTATCCTACCATCTCGTCCGGTACTGAAACCAAACTACTTATGACTTCGACTCCTAATGGTCTGAATCACTTCTTTAAGATCTGTGAAGGCGCGAAGCAAGGGACCAATGGTTACCAATACACAGAAGTCACGTGGGACCTCGTCCCGGGCCGTGGTGATGCCTGGAAGCAGGAAACTCTTGAAGCACTCAACTTTGACACTGAGAAGTTTGCTCAAGAATACGAATGTCAGTTCCTTGGTTCGTCGGGTACATTGCTCGATGGTGCTACTCTCAAGTATCTGCAGTCGTCATATCGCGAACCACTACACGAATCACAAGGCCTCTCGATGTACGAGAAACCAGAGAAAGGTAAAACTTATGTATGCGTTGCAGACGTGTCACGTGGTAAAGGTCTAGACTACTCAGCGTTCCATATTATCGACGTATCAAAGATGCCTTATCGTCAGGTTGCAACGTATAGAAACAACTTCATTACACCTGTTGACTATGCTGACATTATCTTCCGAACCACAAAGTCCTACAACGACGCATACATCTTGATTGAGATCAATGACATCGGTGGACAAGTTTCTGACACACTACACTTTGACTTTGAAGTCGAGACTCTTCTCTATACTGAATCGGCTGGTCGTTCTGGTAAACGAATCTCTGGTGGCTTTGGTTCAAATGTTGATAAGGGTATTCGCACCACAAAGCAAGTGAAGTCAATTGGATGTTCTATTCTTAAACTGTTAGCAGAACAGAAACAGTTGATTATCAGTGACTTCAATTGTATCAATGAACTCTCTACGTTCTCGAGAAGAGGCGCATCATATGAAGCTGAACCAGGATGCCATGATGACTTAGTAATGGGATTAGTGTTGTTTGCTTGGTTAACTACACAAGCATTCTTTAAAGAAATCACTGATATTAACACTATGATGAAATTGAGAGAGAAGAGTGATGAGCAATTGATGGACGAATTGCTTCCATTTGGATTAACATACGACGATATTGAACCTGAAGAAACTGTGTATACTCCGCCGCCTTCAAGGTGGCTTGACTGGTAATTGCCATTCTTATAAATAGAAGGAAGACTCTTACTTTAAATAATGCTCATAAAAGGAGATAACACATGCCATTTCAACTCAGCCCAGGTATCAATGTATCTGAGATCGACCTAACAACGGTCGTTCCTGCAGTATCGACGACGACTGGTGCTATTGCTGGTGTCTTTGCGTGGGGTCCAGTCAACGAGCCAGTCCTCGTTTCGTCTGAAGTCGACCTCGTTAAAAGATTCGGTAAGCCAGTAAGTGCCCTTAACCCAGAAACGTTCTTCACTGCAGCAGACTTCCTTGCATATGGAAACTCGCTTTACGTTGTTCGTGTTACTGATGCGGTAACTGCAAACCTGACACTCAATACTGCTAACACCACACAGGGTATCACTGCAGCAGTGACTACTTCGGGTCTCACTAAAGTAGAAGCAAAGTATCCAGGTGACCTTGGTGATGCACTTCGTGTTATCATCATTGGTAAGACTGCATATGCATCAAACACTGTAGCTAACTCATACGTAACTCGTGCACCAAGCACCGATCGTAACGTACACGTCGTAGTTGTCGACACTACCGGTCAGTTCACTGGTATCGCTAACACCGCAGTCGAAGTATTCGAAGACCTTTCAGTCTTCAACCTTGCTAAGACCGAAGATGGAACGAATAACTACCTCGTCACAGCGATCAATGATCGTTCGAACTACATCAAGCTGACTGCTAACGCAACGTTTACTGCAAACGTCGACGCTACCGCACTTACCTTCTCAAACAGTGCTATCACTGTGACTCTTGCAGGTGGTACTGATGGTTCAGGTGAATCTGCGATTACACTATCGGCTCTTCAAGCTGGTTACGACCAATTCAAGTCACCTGAATCGATCGATGTTTCGCTTATCATGGCTGGTAAGTCTTCAAACAACTCGATTGGAAACTACATCATTGACAACATTTGTGAGTTCCGTAAAGACTGCATGGTCTTTATTTCGCCAAGACTCGACAACGTTGTTACAAACGGTGCAGTTAATCCAAATGCTCAGGCAAACGTTGTCTCATTCGCGGCTGCTGTTAACAGTTCGTCTTACGCAGTAATCGACTCCGGTTACAAGTATCGTTACGACCGTTACAATGACACCTACATCTACACGCCTCTCAATGGTGATGTCGCTGGTCTCTGCGTACGTACTGACGAAACCCGTGATCCTTGGTTCTCGCCTGCAGGATACAACCGTGGTACTATCAAGAACATTGTCAAACTTGCTTGGAATCCAAATAAGACCGAGCGTGATCAACTGTATAAGAACCGTGTAAACCCAGTCGTAAGTCAACCAGGCCAAGGAACTATCCTCTTCGGTGACAAGACTGCACTTAACAGACCTTCTGCATTCGATCGTATCAACGTTCGTAGACTCTTCATTGTTCTGGAAAAAGCAATTGCTCGTTCTGCACAATCAACCCTGTTCGAGTTCAACGATGAGTTCACTCGTGCGCAATTCAAGAACCTTGTCGAACCATTCCTTCGCGATGTACAAGGTCGTCGTGGTATCTATGACTTCCGTGTTGTCTGTGATGAAACCAACAACACCGCGGAAATCATTGACCGCAACGAGTTTGTCGGCGACATCTACATTAAACCTGCTCGTGCGATTAACTTCATCCAACTCAACTTCGTTGCTGTAAGAACTGGTGTAGAGTTTGAAGAAATCGTCGGTCAGCGCTAAGGTATAAATATTAGAAAGGTAAGGAGAAACTAAATGGCTTTCAATATCAATGACCTTAGATCACAACTAACATTTGGAGGAGCGAAACCATCGCTCTTCCAAGTACAAATCACTAACCCTGCAAACGGCGTTGCTGACATCAAGGTTCCTTTCATGGTAAAGGCAGCTGCGATTCCAGCAAGCACCCTTAACACGATTGAAGTACCATACTTTGGCCGTCGTATTAAGCTTGCAGGTGATCGTTCATTCGCTGAATGGACTGTCACTGTGATTAACGATGAAGACTTCCTCATTCGCAACGCGATGGAACAATGGATGGCTTCAATCAACTCACACCAGGGTAACATCACGAGCTTCTCGTCTGCATCGCCTCTTCAATACAAGGCACAGGCACAGATCACTCAATACTCTAAGACTGGTACTCCACTTCGTGTCTATAACTTCAACGGTCTCTTCCCAGTTGAAGTATCACCGATCGACATGAACTGGGAAGCCGACGCAATTGAAGAATTCACCGTAACATTCCAATACGACTGGTGGAATGTTTCTGGTGGCATCACCGGAGACGGTGGTACTCAGGTATAACCTGATTTAAGGAGATAATGATTTGCAACTATTCGGTTTCGAAATTAAGCGAAAGACCGAGGCGAAGGAGCAACTGCGCTCCTTCGCTGAACCCGTTAATGACGACGGGGCAATATCAGTTGCGACTGGTGGTGCGCAAGCAACTTTTGTAGATCTTGACGGTACTGCAAAGACTGAAGCGGAACTCGTCACAAGATATCGCGGCATGCTTCAGCAGCCTGAAGTACAATCGGCAGTTGACGACATCGTCAACGAGGCTATCACCATTAGTGACGACACGAGTGTTGTTGAATGTGTGACTGATGACCTCGAGATGCCGGAGACTATCAAGAAAAAGATTCGTGAAGAGTTTGAGAATGTTCTTCGACTTCTCGACTTTTCTAATCAAGGTTATGATGTCTTCTCACGTTGGTATGTTGATGGCCGACTCAACTATCATGTGATCATTGACGAAAAGAATCCCAAGAAGGGTATTCAAGAACTTCGTTACGTAGATCCACGAAAGATCCGTAAAGTTCGTGAATACGAGCGGGAAAGAATCGACAACACTAACTTCGGATTGAAGAAAGTGAAAAATGAATACTTCGTGTATTCGGAACGTGGATATGATGGTCAATCGACCAACAACACCCTCGGTGCAAACGATTCTATTCAAGGTCTAAAGATCGCGAAAGACTCTATCATTCATTGCAACTCTGGCATATTGAATGAAAAGAACACCGTAGTTCTTTCACACCTTCACAAAGCCTTTAAGCCACTTAACCAACTTCGTATGATGGAAGACGCTGCAGTCATCTATCGTATCTCACGTGCTCCTGAGCGCAGAGTGTTCTATATTGACGTCGGTAACCTTCCGAAGATCAAAGCAGAACAGTATCTCCGTGAGATGATGGTCAACTATAAGAACAAACTGGTCTATGATGCTTCTACTGGTGAGATGCGTGATGATCGTAAGTTCATGACAGTGACTGACGACTTCTGGCTTCCTCGTCGTGAAGGTAATCGTGGAACTGAAATCACATCACTTCCAGGCGGTCAAAATCTCGGTGAGATGGAAGACATCAACTACTTCCAAAAGAAACTGTATAAGTCGTTGAACGTTCCTATCTCTCGCCTCGAGCCAGAGACTGGATTCTCTCTTGGTCGTTCATCAGAAATCTCGCGTGACGAAGTCAAGTTCTCAAAGTTCATTCGTCGTCTTCGTGCTCGCTTTGCGATTCTATTCGATAAAGCACTTGAGAAGCAACTTATTCTAAAGGGTATCATTAAACCTGAAGAATGGGATATGATCAAGGATCGTATTCGTTACAACTTCATGAACGATAACCACTTTGAAGAGTTGAAAGAAGCTGAGATTCTTCGTGATAGACTAAGTCTTCTCTCTGATATAAGTAACTATACCGGTGATTACTTCTCGAAAGAATGGGTTCGTAAAAACGTTCTTCATATGACAGAAGATGAGATCGAAGAGATTAAGAAACAAATAGAGGTTGAAGCTAAGGAAGAGCCGCAAGTAGAACCTGCACAGCCACCTGAGCAAATTGATTCGAATCCACAACAAACACAAGCACAACCTAATTAAGGAGAGAACCCATGTCAATTAAAGATCTTATTGCGGCAGCATTCAACAAAGATGCTAGCGCGTTTGAATCTGCATTTTCTTCGGCAATGAAAGAAAAAGTCGGTGCAGCTATCGATTCACGTTTTCTTACTCGTGAAGAGCTAGAGCTCGATGAAGCAAAAGACGAAGAGGATGACGAAGATGAGAATGGCGACACATCTTCAGAAGAAGACAATGAAGACGACGAAGAGGATATGAAAGAGGAAGCCGAAGAACTCGACGAACTTTCAAAGAAGACTCTTGGTTCTTACATTAGCAAAGCTTCTGATAACGCTGCAACTCACGCTGTAAAGTACGGACAAAAGAAAGCTGAAGCAGACGAAATGGATCGACTCATGAACCGTCATATGTCATATTCAGACAAAGACAAGGTTCGTAGTATCATGAAAACCACTAGTGATGATGTAGATGCTCCTCGTCAAAAGGCTGCTCAGCGTCTTCGTGGTGTTGATCTAGCAGTCAAGAAGCTTTCAAAGTAATAGGTGATCAAATGATCAATTTCAAGAAACTATTTGAGACCGTCTACGAGCCAAAGTCCGGCGACGAGAAAAACTTCAAAGACAAGCACGTCGTTGTGAAGTATAAGACTCCTTTTGATAGCGAGTCTCAGTTCACGTCAGATAAGCCTAAGGCAAAGCGTAAGGCAGATCACGACAAAGGTGAAGACGAAGCTGTCTATGAAGCAGCAGCCGTTCACACTAAGCGTGCTGACAAAGAAGCAGTGATCGTTCGTGCGGTTGACCCTAAGACTGGCGAAAGCAAAGCAAAAGTTGTTCAGCGTCGTGCGGGCGAGATTAAGATTGGCGAAGAAGTCGAACTCGAAGAAGG